>JGI12048J13642_10404371_pt1 | contig 34060 bp, 23 predicted proteins | sample ElkSlonscriptome_16_FD_13642 | JGI IMG/M metagenome (IMG submission 13642)
CGGGAAAAGAGGATCTCATGCCATTTCTTTCCTATGACCTGCTGCGGGGAAAGACCGGTAATGTCATTCGAGGCGCTATTGGAGCGGAGTATGATGTGGTTTTTACCGACAAGAGAAACCCAGTCGGAAATGGCATCGAAGGTTTTCTCCCATTGCTGCTTGGCGACACTAAGCTGTCGGGTACGTTCTTCAATCAGTTTTTCCAGCTGGTCCCGGTGTCTCTCCAGTTGGATTTCTGCAGATTTTCGGATACTTATATCCTGAACCGTTCCTGTCAGTTTGGGAATAGTGTTATCTGAGAAAACCGGCTTGCCCATCGTGCGTACCCAGACCTGCCTTCCTCCATCGGTCACAAGACGCAACTCCAGGTCGTAGGGGGTTCCTTCCGCGAAGGCCCGTTCGATCGCTGCAAGCAGTGGTGTTCTGTCCTCGACGTGGAAAAAACTGAGAGTTTCCGTGAATGAGATCTCTGTTTCTTTCGGTATATCATGTATGCGATACGTCTCGGTACTCCAGTAGACTTTCCTGCTGTCCGCCTCCAGTTCCCATCCCCCCACCTTGGCCATTCTTCCGGTGGCTTCCAGCAGTATTTCGCTTTTTCTAAGGGCTGCCTCAGCCGCCTTCCGCCTTTGAATCTCCTTTCGGCTATTGATGAGTTCATTCTCTGCTTCGGCCACACGTTTCAAAATTGCCAGTACCGGACGGTTTATTATCTCAGACCCTTTCCTGCCATTCTGCCAGTAGAGATAGGCGCAGAGCAGCGGAAAAGCCACCAGCGAAATACAAAAACGGCTGATGAGCGTTCCCTTGACAATACTCAAATACGCAGGAGTTCCTGCAAAAGCGGCTGTTGCGAAGACGACAACATCAAGCCATAATACTCCCAGCAATGTCACATACGCTCGAGACCAGAGCTTAAGGTTGAATGTGGGTTTACCGAGAAATTCCCAGGCGATGGCAAGAAAAACAAGGTCGATCATCGTGGCAAAAACGGAAGCACTATTAATACGGAGGTCCGGCTTCGGCACCATGGCGATTTTGGTGATGTCGATATTGAGCGTTTGAAAGTGGAGTGCGGCGGTCATGATCGGAACAAATATGGAGACACCGATGATTGTAGAGATGGCGATTCTGGTTTTCTGCGGGCCTTCGAAGACGTAGATGACGAAAACGCTCAGCAACAAAGATGTATAAAAAACGGTGGAGCCGATATAAAAAGTAATACCGGTCAATTCCAGGGTTACGCCGGCATCGGTAACCCAGGAGACGATTGCAGTGATGGCACCGAGGAGGGTGTAGAAAAAACCTGAACCAAACCTGTGCCTTAAGGAGTGAGTCCAGAGAACAAGAAAATAAATCGCCATTGCTGCGGCGATAAGGGTGGCTGCTTCTGTTACGATCACAGTGCTTCCTCGCTTAGAGGAGGGCTGCTTTACCGTCAGCTTTCTTTGGCCGCATTCTTAAGATTGTTGCCGTTCACAGGTGGAACAACCCCTCCAGCCAAGGCGTGTTCTTCGTACAATGAAGCCAGAAACTATCACATTATTGTATTCGATATTTCTCTCCTGGTCAAACGAATTGGTGTTAGGGTTTTTGCATGAAGAGCTCAATTTCCCCTCAAACAAAGGTGCCAGTGATGGAAAGGTTGTGGGACCTGGGCTCCCCAGAGAACATAAGCAATTGTAATGATTTTCAAACATTCATTCAATACACGGGGTGATCTTGGCAAAATACTGGAAGACGTTTATGTTTAAGAGACGGATTTGAGTGCTTTGAGAAAAGATGGCAGGTGGCGAGAATAAAATACACACCACAGGAGATTCTTTTGTGCTGCAGCCCGAGACTGGTGACATCATTGACGGATTCGCAATTACAGAAAAACTGCATGAAGGTGCTGCCGCCTACCTCTTTAAAGCAAAGGACAGTTTTGATACGAACAGCTCCGTAGTCCTGAAAATACCGCGTGACAATATTCTCAATCAGCCAGACCTCTTTTACCACTACCAGAACGAAGAGAATATCAGCAGGTATCTCAATCATCACAATGTTGTCAGGTATCTCGCCAGGAAAACCTCAAAGCTCTATCTCGTCCAGGAGCACATTGATGGCACCGATCTCAAAACACTTTTACAGCGGCGAAAAAAACTTGAATGTGACAGTGCAATACACATCTGCCTCGGAGTATGTATCGCGCTTGAGTATCTGCATGAAAAATCGATAATCCATCTGGATCTTAAACCTGAGAATATAATGGTTCAGCCGAATGATGATGTGAAAATTATCGACTTCGGTCTGGCAAGACATCTTGGGCTCCCAGATCTTATAGGCGAGGATTTCAGTGAACCCCAGGGTACTCCCTATTACATCTCACCGGAACAGCTCTGTGCCAAAAGGGATAGTCCTCAAAGCGACATCTACAGTCTTGGTATTATCTTTTATGAGATGCTAACCGGAAATCTTCCTTTTGAAAAATCCAGCAAATTGTCCCGAGTACAAATGCGCCTGAAAAAGAAACCGGTACCCCCGCGCTTTTATGAAAAAGGGCTGCATCCGGTGCTGCAGCAAATAGTACTGCGCATGCTCGAACCTGATCTGGAAAAACGATACACTGCTATAGAAGATATAGTTGATGACCTGGAAAATCATCAACTGTTAGAGGTTACACCCGAGGGCCTCAAGGAAGAGAAACCGGGAGGATTTTTCGATTTTATTCTGCCTGCTGACTGCAGCATGTATAAAGGTCCCATAACCAGCAATACCATCACAGTACCTGTAAAAACCAGACAACTGCTGGGCTGCATTATCGATGATGATATCTCCAAACTCGTCGTCGAAGAGTTGAAAAGAGAGGCGCTCACAAACAGCGGCCACATTACCTTGCTGACGATCCTTGAGGATGACATTGAACCGCAGGAGGTAGAGCATATCAATGAGATAACCGGCAGCAATCTGGCAAAGAGGATCGATGATCATATTTCCTATTTAAAGAAATATGACCTCGATGTCACGCTGCGTGTTCAGAAAGGCCGGCCGGCAGAACAGATTGCACGGATGGCGGCAAAGGTCGATGCAGATCTTACTGTTCTCGGTCCACCCCGTATACAGGGAAGCCTGAAAAATCTGCTCTCCTTTTTCGGAGGCACCACGATAACCAGGTTGGCCGGCGCATTAGAAACTCCTCTGCGCGTACTCAAACCGGCTTCATCTGGATCCGGGCCCAGAGTAAATCATAAATCATACCTGAGTAGTCCTCATACTAACACTCTAAAGATATTCCTGACTGATATTTGGGTGTACCATCTGAATTGTCTGATCCAGGCAATTGACAGCCTGAGTCAAGCATCTATAGCTTCTGTACAAAGCTGTCCTTCAGGCCGGTGGCTCGAGGAGGTTGGTTCCAGTTTGTGGTCGGAAGAATTGACGCAACAATTACTTGATGTCCATTCGAAACTTCATGAGTCGATTGACGAGATTATTCGTTTGAGAGAAAGCGGATTGGATTTTAGGAATATCTATAAACAGCAGAGCCTGCCACTTTGTGAAAAGTTGAAAAAAGTGCTCGAACAAGCAGTGAAGGAACAGGGAGACAGGCAAACATGAGAATCGCCGTTTTCGCAGATGTCCATGCCAATCTCGAAGCGCTGCTGGCTTTTATCGAACATAGTAGTGATCAGCAGCTCGAGCGATATTTTTTTCTTGGTGACATTGTCGGTTACGGAACCAACCCCAATGAGTGTATCGATGTACTGCGGAAAAAGGATAATCTCACGTCGGTGGCAGGCAATCATGACACAGCTGTGCTCTGGAAGACCTCACCCTACGACATGAATACTCATGCACAGGAAAGCATTCTCTGGACCATGGAGCAGCTTAAAAATGAGAATATCGAATATCTGCAAGGTCTTCAATCATGCAGTATTTCCAGCGGAGTCTTTTTTTGTCACTCCACCCCCGGTAATCCTGAGAGCTCAACGTATCTAAACAGCAAGCCCAAAGTACTCATGGCCTTTCTCAGATCACCTTACTGGTTGAGTTTTGTCAGCCATACACATTCTCCTTTGATTATGTCAAAAGAGAAATATTTGAATATCGGTATGGATAAAGTCACCACGGGTAAGAAGGTAACATTGCATAGCAGCAAGCGCTGGATTATCAACTGCGGCAGCGTCGGCCAACCACGAGATGGGATCGCTGGAGGCTCCTATTGTATCTATGATGATACCGACAATACTGTGGAATTTAAGCGTTTCAGCTATGAGAGGCGATAGGTCATCGCTTTGAAAGTCCCCCTGATCTTTTCGCAAATTCCTTTACATCAGCCATCAACTCCCAGCACCCTCTTATCTGTGATCAGTCCTTTCAAGCAGTTCCCGGCTGGAGAACGTGCACCCCAACCTATTCAGGTGGCAAACCTGCTTCATCCGCCCCCCTTCTTAGCAACCGGTGAATATGCTCTGGCCTTATATTGAGATTGTCATTATCCTGTAATAACCATATGTAAAACTGACTTGCAGAAGCGTTTCCCGGCTGGATCGGTCTCAAAGTGAGGAATAAAAATTATGGACGACATGCAGCAGGTTATGACTTTCGTGGAACGCCTCGTCGAGCAGGATGTTGGCAAGGCGGTAAAAATTCTTGAGGAAACGCCGCCCAAAGACTCGGCGGCGATTCTTGCCCGCATGGCCGCTAAAAATGTGACGGTGCTTGTCCACAGACTGCAGACGACCTATGCCGCCGCCCTCCTCGAGGAAAGAGACACGGAATCCATACTGGCGATACTGACCGGCTTGCCTCCCAACCAGGCGGCTTCCATCGTTACCCATCTGTCTTTGGCAACCAGAGAGCGGATTCTCCCCGGCATCTCGGGGAAGCTGGCGGATAATATACGCGAACTCTACACCTATCCGGAGGGCAGTGTAGGCAGGTTCATGTCAACGGACTACCTGACATTTTATAAACATGAAGAGGCGGGAGATGTCATAGAGAAGATCCGGGCCATGGCCAGTAAAAAATCGATGCCCGCCTCATATACCTATGTTGTCGATGATGATGGAATTCTCCAAGGCGTTCTTAATATGCGCGATCTGATGCTGGCCCGGCCGGAACAGACGCTTGCTGCGGTGATGATAGCCAATGTCTTCACCCTCCATTGCTTCACAGACCGCAGTGATGCCGCCCGCGATATGGCCAAGCGCAAATATTTTGCAGCCCCGGTCGTTGATACGGAAAACAGGTTGCTCGGGGTAGTCAAGGCCGAGAAAATGCTTGCCGGCCTGCGTGAGGACGTTTCCGGTGATCTGTTGAAAATGGTTGGTGCCGGCAAGGACGAACGTACCTTCTCTCCCCTTTTCTTCGCCTTGAAAAAAAGATTACTGTGGCTCAATGTCAATTTGCTTACAGCCTTTCTGGCCGCCGGCGTTGTCGCCCTTTTCGAGGATATCATCGCCAGAATAACCGTCCTCGCCATATTTTTGCCGGTTATCGCCGGCCAGGGAGGCAATGCCGGGGCACAGTCGCTGGCCGTAGTTATGCGGGGACTGGTGATGCGCGAAATCCCACGAAGAAGAGTTGCCGAGCTTATCTGGAAAGAGACCCGCCTCGGTGCCGTCAACGGTGTCGTCATTGGTCTGATAACAGCCCTGATCGCCTGGCTCTTGTACGGCAATCCCTGGTTTGGCCTGGTCATCGGCCTTGGCATGATAATCAACCTTGTCATTGCCGGGTTTGCCGGCAGCTCCATACCCATTCTTATGAAAAGAATTGGTATCGACCCGGCTCAGAGTTCCTCTATTATCCTGACGACGGTCACCGATGTCATGGGTTTTTTCGCCTTCCTCGGACTGGCCGTACTCTTCCAGGGCTATCTTGCATAGCCGGCCGGAACAAAGGCGGAGAGCGGCAAATACAAAAACACCACAGGGACAGTTTTAATCCCGGAGGATGAACTGCACCATTTATCATGCCCCTGGAAAATGGCTGGCAATGTTAACCATCGCCCTTATCATCAATAATAAACCGGCCAGAAGAAGTTCTACGGAGTTCTGGCTGTACACACAGATCAAATCCGCCCGTACGGGCATACTGTAGCATCCATGCAACAGGGAGAATACCATGAGTATCACCATCAAAAACAGTGTCAAATGGGTTGGAAAAATCGACTGGGAACTGCGCAAATTCCATGGCGATGAATATTCGACCCATAGAGGGTCTTCCTATAACTCCTATTTGGTAGAAGAAGAAAAGGTGGCGCTAATCGATACGGTCTGGGGCCCCTTTGCCCGTGAATACGTGGACAATCTCGCCCAGGAAATCGATCTGAGAAAAATCGATTATATCATCGCCAATCATGCCGAAAACGACCACAGCGGCGCTCTGCCGCTTTTAATGGAGCATATTCCCGATGTGCCCATCTACTGTACCAAGAAAGGTGTTCAGTCGCTACAGGGCCTCTATCATCAAGATTGGAACTTTGAGGTTGTCACCACCGGCGACAAACTCAGCCTCGGCGACAAAGAACTGATCTTCGTGGAGGCCCCCATGCTCCATTGGCCGGACAGTATGTTCTGCTATCTTACCGGCGACGAGATCCTCTTCAGCAACGATGCCTTTGGTCAGCACTATGCCTCGGAATTCATGTTCAACGACCGCGTCGACCAGGCTGAGTTGTTTGCCGAATGTATCAAATACTACGCCAATATACTCACGCCCTTCAGTCCGATGGTCATCAAGAAGATCCGGGAGGTGCTCGACTTCAACCTGCCGCTCGATATGATCTGTACCAGCCATGGGGTGATCTGGAGAGACAATCCGGCGCAAATTGTCGAAAAATATCTGCAATGGGCGGATAATTATCAGGAAAACCAGATCACCATCCTCTACGATACCATGTGGGAAAGCACCAGAAGTATGGCGGAACAGATTGCCGCGGGAATTCGGCAAGGCGATGACCAGCTGACGGTCAAACTGTTCAATCTGGCCAACACGGATAAAAATGACGTCATCACCGAAATCTTCAAATCCAAAGGGATCCTGATGGGATCACCGACAATCAATAATGGCATCCTGGTTTCGGTGGCCGGGCTGCTTGAAGAGATAAAGGGCCTGAAGTTCAAGGGCAAAAAAGCGGCCAGCTTCGGCAGTTTCGGCTGGAGCGGTGAATCGGTCAAAATCATCTCGGAAAGACTGGCCGATTCAGGATTTGACATTATCGACGACGGCCTGAAGATTTCCTGGTCCCCCGATGAGGATACTATGGCTCGCTGCAGGGAGTTCGGTATAAATTTCTCACGCCGAATGAGCCCTTAACTCAGATTGGTATTTTCTCCTGATCCGGTAGATGGCCTCGCCCAGCCGCCATGCGATCTTGCCGCCGTGGCGGCTTCTGTCGAAAAAAAGGCTTGAGCGGTATCGGCATTGGCAGGATTGTATTCGATGATCATTACCGAGCCGTCGAACACACGCGCTTCAGCCATGGTCAGGGCGGAGTAGCCGGGTTCAGGTATCGAATCAAGGGGACGAAAAAACAGATCAGGAGCTCCCTAACGCCTGTCTCACATGAACGGCTATGTCCTTCCTGGAAAACGGCTTCGGCATGAAGCACACCCCTTTTTCAAGAACGCCCCGATGGGCAATGACATTCGCCGTATAGCCAGACATATACAGCGTTTTCAAACCGGGACAGATATGCTGCATTCTCTCAGAGAGTTCTCGGCCGTTCATCTCCGGCATGATCACATCGGTCAGCAGCAGGTCCAGGCGAGTCTTGTTCTTCTCCGAAAGCGCCAGGGCCTTGCTTGGCTTGCCGGCGGCCAGCACCCTATACCCGAGGCCTTCAAGCACTCTTTTGCCCAGTTTCAAGATGTGGGTTTCATCTTCGACAAGCAGTATCACCTCGCCATGTCCTAGCGGCAGCTCTGCATCTTCCTCGGCCGCCACCACTGCTTTTCCGCTCAAATGCTGCGGCAGATAGACCTTGAAGGTCGTTCCCCTGCCCGGCTCACTATAGACATTGATGAATCCTTCGTTCTGCTTGACGATGCCGTATACAGTAGCTAACCCCAGACCAGTACCTTTACCCAACTTCTTGGTGGTGAAGAACGGTTCGAAGATTTTATCATGTACCGCCGCCTCCATGCCGCGGCCATCGTCGCTCACCCCCAGCATCACATAGTCGCCAGGAACAGACCCCGGGTGGTTCGCGCAATATTCATCGTCGAAAATACTCCTTCGGGTTTCAATGGTCACTTTGCCCGTACCCTCGATGGCGTCTCGGGCATTGACGCAGAGGTTGGCGAGGATCTGATCGACTTGCACCGGATCGAGCAGTACCGGAGGCAGTTCCTCTCCTGGAAGCCATGCGAGATCGATGTCTTCTCCGATCAATCGCTGCAACATCTTGAGCATATTCTCGATGGTAATGTTGAGATCGAGAATTTGAGGCTGAATGTTTTGCTGCCGGGAGAACGCCAACAATTGTCTGGTTATTTCAACGGAGCGATGTGCCGCATCCTCTATTTCCTGAAGATCGTCATAGAGGGAATCTTGAGGCGATACCTTCTCCAGTGCCAGCTCGGTAAAACCGGTGATAATTGTCAACATATTATTGTAATCATGGGCAACACCTCCGGCGAGATTACCGACAGCCTCCATCTTCTGGCTCTGGCGCAAACGTTCTTCCCAAGCTTTCTGTTCGGTTACATCCTGAAAGGTTCCTCTCATCTTCACACATGTACCGTCTTCAAATTCCGGCTGGCCGATTATTCGGGCCCAAAACACTTTCCCTCCCGCCGTCCTGCACTGCAGCTCCAGATCAAATCCTTCGCCGGTTTCCATGGCCCGATGATATTTCTCAAACAGCATCGTACGATCATCTTCGGGATAATAATCAAACTGCTCATCTGGTCCAGGAATGGAAGCCGATTCATCAAGCTCTACAATCCTGTAAACCTCCCGGGTCCATGTAGCTGTCCGATTCACCAGATCATGTTCCCAGCCACCGATCTTGGCTATGCTCCCCATTTCATTCAACAAGCGTTCCCCTCTGCGCAATTCGGCAGTGAGTTGCTTCTCCTCGGTAATATCGACAAATGCGCTGATCAGACCGGAAATATTTCCCTCCGAATCATTGTACGTTGTCTTGTGGACCACGATATCCCTCTCTCGGCCCTGGCCGTCTGCAACGCTCGTCTCATAAACCTCCCTCCCTCCTTCCCGGAGCAGCTTCATCTCCATTTCATGATGCAGCGCGGCACTTTCCTCGGAGTAGAGGTCAAAAACGGTTGTATCCATGAGATCCTCATGGCCTTGAGCAAAGAATGCTTCGAAACTCTTGCTGAAGCCAATGGCCCGGCCTTTCCTGTTTGTGTAGACCAGTGGCAATGGCATGGACTTGAGAATGGATTTGAGCAAAGACTCAACCTTCACGAGGTTGGCTTCTGTAGCTCGGTGTTGCTTGATTTCATCCACGAGTTGTTCGTTCTGGCGGGTCAGGGATTTGAGGATCGGAGAGCTGATTTTGTAAAACGCGACACTGCCTAAAAGCAGAATGACCGCTATGGCAAATATGGTGATGACCTGTACACGTATAAACGGCGCCCTGATCTCCACCATATCGATCTTCGCCACAATTCCCAATCCCAGACCGCGTACCGGTTCATAGGCGGCAAGAACCTGTTTTCCACGGTAATCAAGTCCGATCAGAGTTCCCGAATTACCGGATAGGGCCTGCCTCATTGGTTCGGCGAGTTCTGAATCAAAATCAACAGGTTTGGGTTTTTCGAGGTCGTAATGCCGGTGGCTGAGCAAAAAAACGATCGTGTTCCCCTCTTTCCGGGCAAGTGTGAATTCACCCGTTTCCCCTAATCCGTTGTAGTTGGCATGCGCATCTCTGACCTGGACCATGGTGGCGGCGACAGCTCCCCCGGCATAGTCGCTGCTGTAGCGTTTATCAAACCGGGCAACCGCTTCAATCAGCCGGGCCTGACTTGTTGCAGTCTCGGTAAGTCTTTCACGCTCTTCCTGCAGAGCGGTTTGATACAAAAACCATATGGAGATCCCGGCTGTGAACACACAGCTTGTTACCATGAGTATGAACAATGACACCACTCTCATCCGGCCAGGCATACATTCCCTCGGGTTGTCTAGAAAAAAGAAGCAGACAGTCTTTCTTTATAATTTTGAGGCCACCTTGAAAAATGGCCTTTCACTCAATCTCTTCGTTGTGTCAGGAAGTTTTTCCTCGGAATAGTAAGTATATGCCTCCGGTAAAATGTCCTGCCACGCCTCGACCTTGAGCGAAAATCCCTCTTGTTCACAATACCCTAGAGTACCCCCTTATTCTCAGCAACTCGGTCTGAGACAGGGATACTCCTTTCTCGATACGCCATGAACTTAATGGGCGTCCCTGGGGGTCGTCTGCAGCCATCCAGGCTGCAGACGCCCGTGAAAAGACCACCACTGTCTCCTCATAATCGGCTAGGCTGAGTTTCAGTGGTAATCAGGTTTATAACTACAGAAGGTCTTGAACTACTCTATCACATACCCTCTCTGCCTAGCAAGATAAAGAGCAAGACAGGGTCGAGCCACGCCAAGCTCCATATTTGAGCAGGATTTCCACTTGATATGAATCATATTTGCCGTCAATACTACCACCTGATTCTCCCTCATGTTCAACCATTCATACTGAGACAGGACTGACAAAAACCTTGACAACACCCTCCAGGTTATTGCCGCCTGGTATTGCTTCTAGTGCCATGGTACCACCGTCGAAATTACTGAAAAAACCAGGGATAAGGTGAAATGCGATCCGGCCACCCATTCTCTCCCGGGGAAAAGCGGTCAGGCATCTCACCTGCGCTCCCGCTTTATCTGCCGGGAAAATCTATTTTCCCATAAGATTACCCATTTTTTTGCAAAATGAACGCCTTATGGATACACTGAGAAAGACGACAAGACCCCCGAATGAAACTCGGTCTTGACCTTTGCCGATAATTGGTGAATGATCAAAACTCCTGGCCCCACAGCCTCTATTTCACTCTCTACTAAGAACCAAGGAGGACGGAAGCGCAATGAAAAACCTATTCGTGAGCTTAGTACCCCAATCCGGTGGTATGGAGCCCAATGACTCCAAAGCCATAAATATGACTATGATCGTTCTGGCGATACTGGCCCTCATCGGCATCGCCTTTGGTGTGCATTCGCTCATCATCGGACATGAGCATACCTTCGGCGTAACCCGGGAAGTGCCATGGGGGCTGCTTATCGCCGTCTATGTTTTTTTCGTAGTTACCTCCACAGGTCTCTGCATTGTTTCCTCAATCGGCCACGTTTTCGGCTACGACAATTTCGAGCCAATCGCCAAACGTGCCGTCTATCTGTCGATTGTCACCATCCTTGCGGGTTTTCTTGTCATTGCCTTCGAAATTGAAAATACCTGGAGGATGCCGGTTGCCAACGTCATAGGCGCCAATCTTACCTCCAACATCTGGTGGATGGGAACGCTCTACGGCGCCTACCTGCTCTTTATGATCGTGGAATTCATCCTGCTGCTGAAAAAAAACCATAAAACAGCCGCTGCCTTTGGCCTCGCCGGCCTGCTCTCAGGTGTAGCCGCTCACTCCAATCTAGGCGCTGTCTTCGGCCTGCTTAACGGCCGAGAGTTCTGGCACGGCCCGTACATGCCCATCTACTTCATCGCCTCGGCCGCCCTCTCAGGGAGCGTTACAATCATCGTCTGCACCTATATCGGCTACAAGGTCAACCACTGGCAGATGAGCGAATCCATGAAAACATCACTGCGAAGCGTGGGCAAACTTGCCGCCCTCACCATCGCTATTCTGCTCTTTTTCACTATCTGGAAAATGATCACCGGTATTACCGGACATCCGCCCGGGAAATACCTGGCCATGCAAACCCTGCTCTCGGGTTCCTATTCCATTAATTTCTGGATTGGCGAAATCCTCTTCGGCCTGGTTCTACCGTTGGTGATTATCCTTGTCTTCCGCAGTCGAAACATTACAGCCCTCTTTATCGCTTCTCTCTGCGCCATCCTGGGTATTATGGCCATGCGCTACGATCTCGTTATCGTCGGCCAGCTCATTCCCCATTACCACGATCTGCCGCTGGTCGATTATCCCAAACTTTTTTCCTACATGCCGACTCTCCACGAGATAATGGTGGCGCTTAGCGGATTTGCCCTCACGGGAGTGTTCCTGCTGCTGGGAGAAAAACTTTTCCGCGGACATGTCGTCGAAGAACATTGAAGGGACGGTGTATAAACACCAGGAGCAAATGACGACTGAAATACTTTAGAGAATATATGAGCGTAAAAAATCGGGAGTTTGGCAAATGAAGATACAGGAACTCAAAAAAATGAAAAACGAAGGAACTCGCGACCTGTCCAGCAGGGAGCGGCGCCACTTTTTGAAGATGGGATTCATCATCACCGGCGTTTATCTCGGCGGCAGGGTCCTCTCCCTTGCCAGCACAGTCAAGGCCGCCCCTTCTTCCATGGTGCCGCAACAAGGGGAATACTCGTATTCTCCCCACTACACCATGGTGGTGAGGGAGCAGCGCTGCATCGACTGTGAACGCTGTGTCGAAGCCTGCCGCAGCGTCAACGAAGTTCCCGAATACGGCAGACGCACAATGATTCACGAAAAGCGGCGGCCCATGGCGGACGATGGTTTTGAAACCGTCTTCATGCCCATCCTCTGCAATCACTGCAACCGTCCTCCCTGTGTCCGCGTCTGTCCGACGACGGCCACCTATAAGGATGAAAAAACCGGTATTGTCGTCATGAACCGGGACCGCTGCATCGGCTGCAAGACCTGCATGACCGCCTGTCCTTACAATGCCCGCTATTTCAAGGAAGAAGGACGGTATGTCGATAAATGCAACTTCTGCCGCGATACCCGGCTGGCACAAGGGGAGTTGCCCGCCTGTGTCACCGCCTGCCCGGCGGAGGTACGAATCTTCGGCGACCTTACCGACAAAAAAAGCAGGGTCTACAGCCTACTGCACACACCGGACACCTATGTCTGGGTCCTCCGACCGGAGACGGGTGCCTTGCCTAATGTCTATTACACCACCGCCTAAGGCCACGTAGGACAGAGTAATGGAAATAACCGGTGCCCTCGCGCACGTAGCTTGCTGGAGAATACGATGAAGAAAATCCTGACACTGACCCTCTTGTGCATACTGATGACGGCTATCTATCTGGTTGCCGCGGAAAAAGAACAGGAAGAAGAATATGACGAGGATCTTTACGGTCCGGAGTCTCTGATAATCTGGGAAAAGCCGGTTGAAGGTGTCGTCTTTTCGCACAAACGCCACACCTACCAGGCAGGACTCGATTGCGGAGACTGTCATGACGACCTCTTTGAAATGATGGCCGGAGCCGCAGAGGAAGCTGAAGATTTTACCATGGAGGCCATCTATGATGGCGAATACTGCGGCGCCTGTCATGACGGCGGCTATGCCTTTGCAGCAGATACGCGCTGTACGGCCTGCCATATCGGCGTGCGGGGGGTAAACCGTCTTCAAAAGTCCTCAGGAGAGGAAGAAGAATCCCACTGAGCACTGATCGCTGTCCTCTGCCGTATCGCCAGATCCTGCAGGCGAGGCGGCAGGGTTAGGCAGCTTCCGCCATTTCCACCGCCCACTGGCCGAGGCTGCTCCTGGGGTTGTACGATGATTTTTCGCTCAGCTGACGAAAAAGCTCTTGTTCCTCGTCCGAGAGTTTTGGGGGGACATGGATTTCCACTTGAACGTAGAGATCTCCCGCTTCGCCTTTTTTCTTCGGCAGGCCTTTGCCCTTGACCCGCAATTTCCTGCCGGTAGGGCACCCTTTGGGGACGGTGAGACTAATTTTTCCGTCAAAGGTGTCCACGTCCACTTTGGCGCCGAGTGCCGCCTCCCACGGTGAAACGGGAACGGTGGTCAAGAGGTCGTAGTCTTTGAGACTGAACCTGCTGTCCGGACGGACATTGACCCGCAGGAGCAGGTCTCCGGCAGAGCCTCCTCCCCGGCCTTCCTCACCCTTGCCGGCCAAACGAATGACGGAGCCATCCTTCAACCCTTTGGGAATCTTAAGTTGAATCTTCTCCTCCTTGGGCTGCACCGTTCTGCCGACGCGCTCCATGGAACTCCAGCTGATCGTTTTCGAAGCGCCATGGACCAGTTCGTCGAGGCTCACCTCAATATTGGCTTCAACTGTTCTGCCTGCTGACTGCCGAAAGCCGCCCCACTGGCTTTCCTGTCCGCCGCCGCCGCCAAAAATATTGGAGAAAAAATCACCAAAGTCCTCCTGCTCGAAATGGCTCGAACCCTCCTGATGGCCGAAACCACCGCTGAAATCTCCCCAGCGGCTGTTCTCCGACGATCGCTGCTGCTGTTCGCCCTGGGGCTGGGCCTCTTTCCACTTTGAGCCGTAGCGGTCATAGAGCTTTCGTGTTTCCGGATCCGTCAAGACACTGCGGGCTTCATTAACTTTTTTGAACATGTCTTCGGCACCGGCATCCTTGTTGACATCGGGATGATATTTCCGTGCAAGTTTCCTGTATGCCTTTTGTATTTCTTCCTTCGAGGCATTTTTGGAAACACCTAATATTGAATAATACTCTGAATTTCTCATTCTCTACAAACCCCTTCTATTCTTCAGGCACCGGTATGGTATCAAGGCCTGTATTCCTGTTGTCTTACCATACACTACAACAGAAATATTACTTTGTCAAAAAATTACTAATAGTAATTTTTTTGTCCTGTCTCGATCTTGGGAGGTGTCTCTTTCGGTCCTTTCATTACTGCGAGCGCGTTCTTACCCCATACTTCAAAGTTGATGAATCCTTGGCGTTCACCTCGACATTCCAGGATACCGTGGTGGCGCTCATCTTGGTATGGGGATGCGATTCATCGAGGATCTGCCAGTCACCTGGCACATATTCCTCGACAGTGACTACGACATTTTCATCCTTGGCATTTTTCAGGGTTATGGCATACTCGCTCTCGGTGATCCGTTCGCCCCGTTTGTTGCTCTCGATGATGCGAAAGTCAGTCTGTATCCTGTCGGCGGTAACGTCGAAAGACTCGCCCATTTTAACCTTAATCCACTCGTTTTCCGGGGTATGGTCGATTCTGTCTTCGCCGACAAACTGGAGAAGACCGGAACCGTCCTTTTTATACACGCGTACCGTCCCCGCCGGTTTGGGCGCACCCAAATTCGATCGTTTATCATTTTTCATTATCAGCAGGACATCAACGCCTTCCCCCTTACTGATATCGCCGACCTTTGACCAGTAGTATCCCGGGTTTCTGGAACTCAACAATAATTTTTTCTGGCATTTGCCGTTCTTTTCCTGCAAGAGAGCAATTTGCTTGGACTGTTTGTCCAGAAGAGTCGTCGGTCGTTCGACACTGTAGAGATGGTATTCGAACAGCGACTCCCTGCTCACGGCCTCTCTTCTCCCTGCCTGCCGTCCAGAGGCGCCATCAGCCATGGTCATGGCCATGAGTTCCCTCTCGGGCTGTACCCGATGAACCTCACCGGCGATAAGCTGCAGTCTGGCATTGCGATAATCGGTGCCGCTGCTGTTGGTTAGAGTGACCCAGCCCTTGAGATCGATGCTATCCTCGGTGGTATTGAGTTCGGCGACATAATCGGCCCTCCAGGAAATACCGCTGCTGAGATATGTCAGCTGAACATCGCGCTTGCCTGCGGCGTTACTGGCCACTTCCATGGTCAGGGTCGGTTTATCTCTGAGATTTTCCGGTACATCAGGGAAGATCAAACGGCCATCGATACCTGTTTCGATGTGATCCTCGACCTGTAGTACTACGCCTCCGGAAGTGCTCAGAACCCTGGCCTGCAGGCGCTGCTCCTGCGCATCTTTTCCACTGGTTCGAACGAGGGTGACTTTCCTGCCGACGTATTTCTCTAACAGCGCCTCGGGTGAGAGCAGGTCGAATTCGTAGTTCTGCTCAAGTACTCTGAGGTCGGCGCCTGTAAGCAATGCCGTTTCCGGTTGGATTTTTGAGCTTATGCCCTTGAAGGCAACGCTCTGTTCACCGACAGGCAGCGTCAGCGACCGCACATCCCGTATCAGGGCGAGATCGGAGGAATACACAGTCAAACTCACGCTTTGCTGATTCTCTGTATTCGTGGTCACTTCCGCTGAAACGCTGCCTCCAAAGAGCACAACAGGCAATATACACAGTACATACAAGCAATAATTCATGGTGTGTCCTCTGGCCATAGCCGTTTTATATACCCCATATTGTTTATCTCTGTTTTAAGGTGTACATGGGCCCCCCGGGCCATCTTCCACCACCATACAGCCGGTCCTCTTCGCCGTGAAAATTGATTCCGCACAGGAAAAGTCCCGCCAGGATCCTGCCGGAGACACACTCCATACTGAAAAAAGAGAAGAAGTGCAAAAACACTCTCTCAAAAAGGCTAACGCAGTTTAGGACCGTTGACAAGGTATTCATGGTCACCGCCGCTGGGGAAAGTCGGTGCAGTGACCAGATACTGCATTCTTGCTGATGGTGCAAAACTAACCGGTTTATAACCGAGTAATAACAATTATCTCATGTTGCCGTGTCATTGTACTGTCGGAATGACAAAACACTATCCCGACCACTCAACGGTGAGGAATGACTATGCAGCAGGAAATCTACGAGGCCATAAAAACAGAGTGGGAGAAGAGCACTTACGATGAGCAGCGCACCCTTATCTATCGATACATACAGGGGGACAGCTCCGGGCTCAGAGGAAGCTGGATGGAGTTTTTGCACATTCAGTTCGGTCTCCAGTACCGGCAAACATTTCCGAAAAACAGGACAACATTCGACCAGCACAGCCTCTAAACCGGCGGAACTATCAGGTCCGGCAGGAAATGCGCTGGCCCGTGTTCGCAGGAAAAAGCTGACGGCAACCGCCAGCTGCCGATGTGCCTTCGGCCTCTTTCTCACCGCCGCCAATGAGCATGTAGTGTTTTCTTCCCGTTCGCTCACACAAGAGCGTATTCATTCCCCCCGGTCTTTCCGCACCTTGCACTAAAAACGGATAACGAATCGCCGACCAGCCCAACTGGTAAAATACGCGTTCTGAACAGGGCTCACATCGTAAATGCTTCCTTTACAAATGCATTTTTTTTCACTAAGTGATGGACATTCAGGTTCGGTACGATGTTTACTGTTCAGCCAGATCCCTGCAATGCAGAACTTACCGCAATCTGCTTACCCCTGTCGCAAAAAACCTTGCTGAACACGGGGGATAATCGGGACCCACAATGAGTAAATGCGAGAGACAATGAAAAAAAGAAAACTGCAGCGCGCCAGGAAAAGCACCAGAGACACCGGCTCTAAAGAAGACACTATCATAACAACCACGGCGGAAAATACCGCCCTGGCGGCAACCAAAGGCGAGCCGACAATCGATTGCATCGGCAATTTCATCTTCTTTTCCACTCCTTCCGGTGAAGCATGGATGCTCGATCACCGCAAAAATTATGCCCTGCGCCTGGCCGAGAACTACACCGTCCTCACCTATCGTATTATCGAGAGCTCAGAACGTTTCCAGGTAGAATGGAAAGAGCGGTTCCGCCTGGAAGGCGATCTTTTCATCGCCATCTATAAGGGCGAAGAAACCATCTTTAGAGAGTATCCGGTTGAAGCCCTGACCGGCCTTATAGGTCTGATCGAGGAAAAGCGCAAAACTCCACCGTCTTCTCTTTCAGGGAAGCTGCATTAGCCCCGCTGAAGTACCAGCATCCCCCCCTTACGTCTCAGTATCTCCACTCTCAGGGGGGGAGGAACTGCTGTTCACAGGAATCTGCAGACGGGGTGGCTACAGATGAGTCCACAAGAGTATACTGAAGATAACGACATGGTTTTTCATAAAACTTTCGGGTTAAACCTTGAATCGCCCGACCATCTCGTTGAGACTCTCGGCAAGCTCTGACAGTTCTGAAGAGCTATCGCGGACCTGTTTGCTGCTGTCGGTCATCTCCTTGGCGGCGCTGTTGACCATGGCTATTTCACGGCTCACTTCCTCGGAGACGGCTGAGCTCTGGGCAACGTTTTCATTAACCTCGATGATTCCCTGGGAGGCCTGAGAAATATTGTCGGCGATCTCCTGGGTTGCCGCCGTCTGCTGCTCCACCGCCGTGGCAATGCTGGCGATGATTTCATTGACATCGTTTATAACCTTGGTTATCTCCTGAATCTCAACGACCGTGGTGTCCGTCGACTGCTGGATGGATTCGATCTGGGTGCGTATGGACAGGGTAGACTCAGCTGTCTGTTTAGCCAGTTCCTTGATTTCGTTGGCGACCACGGCAAACCCCTTGCCGGCTTCTCCGGCCCGGGCCGCCTCGATGGTGGCGTTAAGGGCCAGCAGATTGGTCTGGTCGGAAATCTCGGTTATAGCTTCCGTAACCTTGCCGATGGACTGGGCGGCAACGCCGAGCTGTTCCATCTTCTCCAATGCCCCGCGTGCCTGGCTGACGGCCTTGCTGGAAACTGAGCGAGCGGACTCCGCATTACGGGCGATTTCCTGAATAGTCGACGACATTTCCTCCGAAGCCGAGCTGACCATATTGGTATTGGTGGTCGACTCCTCCATGGCCGCCGAAACGCTGTTGAGGTTGCTCGACATCTCCTCTACGGCTGTGGCAACCGTACCGGCGTTGCCGCTTGTTGTCTCAGCCGTCGAAGAGAGCTGTTCGGAGATGGCCGACAGTTCAGTGGAAGAAGAGGACAACGTGCCGACCCCGGCGGTAATATCCTTTATCATCGCCTGCAGCTTTTCGATAAACTCATTGAAGCGCTGGGCCAGTTCGCCGATTTCATCGCCGCTGGTAACCGGCAGGCGCACGGTCAGATCCCCCTCGCCCTGAGCGAGCTCCGTGAGGTTGCCGACGACGTTGCGAACCGGCTTGACAATGGCGCTGGAAAGCAGCAGGGCGATCAATATGATTGCCGAAACGCTGACGATACCGACTACCAGTATTATCCATTCCATGGCCGTGACCGCTTCGAAGGCCTCCGACTTGTCTATTTCGGCTATCAGGGCCCACGTGAAATCACCTATTTCTACCGGTGCATAGGCGCTCAGCACGGCGTGGCCGTTGTAGTCCATTATGATCTGAGCGTCGGTCTCGCCGGCAAACGCCTCACGAGAGGCACGCGTATCGACAGACCCCAGTTTGGGATTGGCAAAGGAGGCTTTGACCGTGTGATTGCGGGGGTCGAGAAAACTGTCGGAACGCATCAGCAGATCCTCGCCGACGAGATAGGTCTCACCGGTCTCGCCCATGCCCTCGCGATTAGACATTATACTATTGATCGACTCCAGCGAAAGCTGCATGGCGACGATCATTTCCACCGCACCATTATGAAGGATGGGCTGAGCAATAAAGGAGGCCGGTTCGTTGTCGCTCGGCTCGTAGGGTGCAAAATCAGCGATTCCGTAAACCTTGGTCTGCAGCACTTTACGAGTCAGGATGCCCAGGCCCGAATCGGCAAAACGGCCGTCAACCATATTGCTTTTATAATCTTCTTCCTTGGTGACGCTGTAGAAGACCTCTCCCTGCGGATGAATGAGGAAAAGATCATAGTAGCCGTACTTTTCTGTATATTTGGTAAAGTAATCCTTTTCTTCGCCTTCGGCCTTACCGCTAATGGCTTCTTCCAGATGCATTTTTGTAACACAGGCCCAATTGAAACCGGCTATCTGCAGGGGATCGTAGGCAACGATATTAAGGGTGCCTGCACTGTCCGTGAATATATCAGCGCCGCTCTTGCCGGCAAGGGCAGCTTCGATGTAGGGAGTGGTAATCTCATAGCCAACCACATATTTACCATCCCCCATAGTCTTCATATTACTGCGGAAAGAGGTTTTACCCTCATGATTGCCGACAAGATAGGTTTCACCGCTTTCCCCCATGCCCCGATGCTGTTGAACTATTTCGTTGATCGTGTCAATGGGCACCTGAAAGGCCAGAAAACCGAGAAGCTGGCCGTTATCGTCCAACAGTTGTGTCATCATGAAGGCCGCCTGCTGGCCATTGGAGGGTGCATAGGCTTCGAAATCGGCGGTGACTATTTCCTTCGGCGCCGCCTTAAGGCTTTTGAAATAGGCCTCCCCGAGTCCGGAGTCCCGCAGTTCACTGTCGGGAATGACCATACCGAGGTCTGGCTCACGGGCCACCGTATAGACGATATCGCCATCATTATGGATGAGAAAGATGTCATACCAGCCGTATTCCTCCATAATCGATTTCATCCGGGGATCGTATTTGCCGGCCAGGCGTTCATACCCTGGGGTATTGACCCTGTCGCCGGAGAGTTCAAAAGCGGCATCGAACTCGAAGAGCGCCTCCCTGACAAAGGGTTCCGAGCCAAGAACTCGCAGCTGACTCTGCATGGCGGCAATATAATCCTCAACTTGACTTCTTTTCAGCTGCTGGATCGATACCAGTTTATCCTCGGCCCCCGCTGTCAAGGCTTTCACCGTTTCCAGGAGCACGCCCATGTCTCCCTGGCGCTCTTTGAAAAAGGATTCAAGTTGGGATTTTTTTATTTCCCGGACCATGGTAAGCTGATTGAACGAGGTCTTCGACAGGGCGTCGCTTGATTTGAAAACCGCCACCAGGCTCACGATAATACACGGAATCACTCCAACGGCCAGAAACGCCAGAAGCAATTTTTTGCCAAGTGTCATCCTCTTCCACGAACCGGCCGATCGCTTTTTCGTTGCCGCTGCCATACATACCCCCATGTGCTGTATTTGCTCTTTGACAAAACTCCCGAGACACCAAAACTGGTCAGTTCCTCAACATTATCGGAGTATTTTGCAAGAACAACGCCATGCCGAAAAAATCTCAAACCTGCCCGAATGATCAGTTTCTTTTCTTTGTAGTATCAATACATCAGAACAGGGGGGAAGGGCGTCAGTTTTTGGTACCAGTGTGACCCTGCAGGAGGTTAAACGACCGCCTTTTTCACATCCGGAAGTGCAGGAGCTCTTCTCCGAATTGAAGCTCTGCCGACCCAGGCCCCTAGTACAGGGATAAGATATTGATATGTTTGAATACTTGAGCAGAAGGCTCTCTGCAGCGAAATGGAGGTAACTTTACCGCCACAGGGAGATTCGAGGGGCTTCAGGCAAGTGAATATACGCTATTGTTGAGATCACAGTGACGCTATGCAGGGGGCTGCTCAGTCAGAAAAAAACAGATCTAAAGTGATAATGCGACCAAGTACTTGATTGACAGCAGCGTCGATTATAAAGATGACGCCTCTCTCGGATGGCCATTCCATCTCTGACTGCGGCCTCGCACCAAGCCGGCCACAGCCAAGCGGCATCTTTACCACCGACAAAGAGGCTTTTCTGCCTCCACTTCCTACCTGGTCCAGTTCTGCAGCTCTCTCACCTTGGAATAGAGCAGCCGCAGCCGTAGCCTATCATCAAAGAGTTCCCGGCACAGATCGCACTTTCGATAGCCGACAATTTCCCGGGCCCGAAAGCCGGCATAGGAGGCAATGACGGAGATACCCTGGGTTCTGATGCAGCAGAAGAGAGGGTTGCTCTCGCTTTTTTCGAGCATTTCGCCAAGCCCGTCTGTATGCAGCGAACCGAGGCGGAATACGTTGGTGGCCTTAAAGTCGGTACCGCCATCGCAACAGGCATAGACGGCAAGATCGGGGGCAACGTAGGCATTCATGCTGCAACGATTGTGCTGATAATCGGTGAACAGCGCTCTTTTTTCGAAAGCAGCGGCTCTACCCGAGTAGATAAGCGGCTCAGGAAAATACACCAGTTTTTTTGCCATCAGGTACTCTTCGATATGGTCATCTGCCCTCGTAAAATCGGTGACGAAGGAAACATAGCAGGCCACACCAGCACGCCGACAGGCCCCGGCAGCTCTGGCAACATTTTCAATATCCACCTGTTGCTGATGCCAGCGGCTGCAGCTCAGGCGCAATTGACCCAAACCGCAGCGACGCAGCAATTCGACATATTCGAGGGTTTTGTCGTCGTTGTCCGCCCAGGAACAGTTGGTTACTACCCGGCTGTAGATACCCAAGGCGCTGCACAGACCGATCAGCGCCAGCATGTCGTCGAAGTATATAAACGGTTCACCGGCCGTAAAGCTGATCCCCCCCACTTCTGCGGACTTCGCTTGACGGATGATCGATCTGGCCACATCAAGATCCATTTTCTCCCGCTGCAGACCTGGATCAGCGGCAACGCAGTGGCCGCAGCTGATATTGCAGCGATTGGAGTAACCGAAGGCAATTTTTCTCATACTCATTCTCCCTGGTTGCCGGCATGCGTCTCTACTTGTCAGCCAGCTCCACATCTCATCGACGGCGTTTTTTCTTGACGCCGCGGAGGGCCTCGGCACGCAACGGATCCTCGGGCCAGGAATGCTTGGGATAGCGTCCCTGCAGTTCTTTCTTCACCTCTTTGTAGCTTCGCCGCCAGAAGCCTTCGAGATCATCCGTTACCTGCACCGGTCGCATTGCCGGGGAGAGCAGATGTAAAAGCACCTTCACCCTGCCCCCGCAGATTCTCGGAGTTTCGACGGTCCCAAACATTTCCTGCAGACGCACCGCCAGTACCGGCACCCCCTGATTCTGGTATTCGAGGCGTACCTTCGAGCCGCTGGCCACCGGCAGTACGGCCGGGGCAAGATGCTCAAGGCGTTGCAGTTTTTGAAAGCCGAGAAGTCCCTCCAGAACGGTGAACATATTCAGCTGCTGTAGGTCCCCCGCGCTGCGTATGCCGTTTATATAGGGGCTAAGCCAACCGAGATCGTCCATCAGGTAAGTATCGTCGAGCCGCGGCCAACCTTCCTGAGGCCGCTCCCTGCGCAGCAATGCAACCCGTGCCCGCAACTGTTGCGATCTCCTACACCAGGGAAGCGCCTCCAGTCCCATCCGGCGGATACCATCAAGCATGGCCTGAAGAATTTTTTCTGAAGAGGGATTGGCGAGGTTTTTCTCTTCGACGACGATTTCGCCTATGAGTGTTCGCGCCACAGCTTTCACCCGGCATTCATTCTCTTGCCAGAAGATCTCTTTTGTCTGTGCGAACAGATGAGAGTGATGTGTTTTGAGCTCTTCGAGACTTACAATATCTGCCAGAAATATCCGGGGCTCGGTTCCGCCGCCGCCTACTTCGGCAGCAACAAGAAACTCACTGGCGGCCAGCGGGTCTGCTGCTGCAAGACGCGCTTCCCTGCCCATGGCCAGCTGATACCTGTACGGCTGAGTTGTGCGTCTTCGTCCGATGCGATCGGGATAGGCATACGCCAGCAAATCGCCTGCCCGCTCAAAGTCGGTCAAGTCCGTTGCTTCTTTTTTTACACCGAGGAGCTGCAGCCATCTCTTCGAGGCTCGATCTACCCGGCGACACCCTCCAGCGTCCGCCATTGCTCTGATCGCATCTCCGCCCTGCCGGCGCCACTTCTCGAGCACTTCAAGGCGCAACCTCACCTCGGCGGAGAGATCGTCGCCTCTCCTGAGAATATCCCTCTCCTCCACCACCGCGGCCAGATCAGCCGCCAATCCCGCATATCCCCTCGACCTGGCCTTAACCAGCATAAGTGCCAGCCTGGGATGAGCGGGCAGGGCGGCAATTTCTTTGCCCCGACTGGTAATGACGCCTTCTTCATTAAGAGCGCCGAGATATTGCAGCAGTTCTACGGCCTGACGGCAGGAACCCTCGGGTGGTGGATCCAGCCACTGCATCTCGGAGGTATCGCGCACCCCCCAGTGCGCCAGTTCCAGAACAAGAGGCGCCAGATCGGCGGAGACGATCTCTGGCGGATGATGATCAAGGAGACTGTGATGTTCTTCTTGTCGCCAGAGACGAAGACAATACCCCGGCCCCAGTCGCCCTGCCCTGCCGGCACGCTGTTCGGCGGAGGACTTGGAGACCCTGACGGTGCGCAATCTGGTCAATCCGCTTCCCGGATGAAACATCGGTTTTCGTGACCAGCCGCTATCAACGACGCAGCCAATCCCTTCGATGGTCAACGATGTTTCGGCAATGGAAGTCGCCAGAAGTATTCGTCGCCGGCCACTGGGGTCGGGTTGTAGGGCACGGTCCTGCTCCTGCTGCCTCAACTCTCCGTACAGGGGTAAAACCAGATTATTCTCCTGTTGGTTCAAAGCGGCCATTCGCCTCTGCACCTGCAGAATTTCGGCTTTGCCCGGGAGAAAGGCGAGAATATCGCCGCATCTCCGAGTCAACACCCGGTCCAGAGCGGCCGTCATGGTCTGGGAGATATTCCCGGAAACCGTACCTTGATAGTCTATTTCGACATCGTAGCTGCGTCCCTCTGCCGTGATGACCGGGGCATCACCTAAAAGACCGGCTACGGAAACGGTGTCCAGAGTGGCCGACATGACCAGCAGGCGAAGATCGTCCTTGAGCTGACAAATATCGAGACACAGTGCCAGAGCCAGATCGGCGTGAAGGGAACGTTCATGGAATTCGTCGAAAATGACAAGGCCGACATCACCGAGTGCGGGATCGCTTTGCAAGCGTCTGGTGAGAATACCCTCGGTGACCACTTCGATCCGGGTACGACGGCTGACTTTCTGCTCGAAACGTATACGGTAGCCCACCGTCTGCCCTACCTCTTCTCCCAGAAGAGACGCCATGCGGGCTGCGGCATGGCGGGCGGCCAGTCTTCTCGGCTCGAGCAGGAGTATTTTTTTACCGGCAAGCCACTTTTCTCCAAGCAGCAGAAGCGGCACGACAGTGGTCTTGCCTGAACCAGGAGGTGCGGCAAGCACCGCTGCACCGCGGCTCAGTGCCTTCTTGAGCTCCCGTTCTCTATTGCAGACAGGTAGTTTCGGCACATGCATGGTATTCCATCGCGAAGTTCATGAAAAACAGCCAGCACAATGATCCACCCACTCATGGTCTGTTTTTGCCTCGCAGTGCATATCTCGTTGCGTATCTATCTGCATTTGCTCTTGAGATTACCGGCAGTGCTGATCTCGATATACGAAGCGCCCTGATGGACGCCAAAACTGCCGGCAAGAACAATAATGAGGTCGTCGTCGGCAAACAATTTTTCGTTGATCAGGCGGCAGATCGAGTTCCGCAGAGGCTCCGCCGAAGTAATGTCCATCACCGAAAAATCGGCATACACTCCATAGGAGAGTGCCAGCTGACGCATCACCCGCCGGTCATAGACCTGGGCATATATAGTATTGTCGCCACGGTAGGCGGAAAGAGCGAGAATGGACTTGCCGGTGAGCGAATCGGCGACAATGGCCTTGGTGCCCAGACGCAGAGCTGCCTTGACCGCCGCTTTGGCCAGATAAGCGGTGACCCTGTTTTCATGGCTGTAGGGAATGTTGATATAGCTGCCGCCCTTGCTTTCCACCTCTCCTATAATCCGGGCCATCATTCTTACCGCCAGTTCCGGGTAGCGGCCGTTTGCCGTTTCTCCCGAGAGCATAAGGGCATCGGCATGATCGAGACAGGCATTGGCGACATCTGACACCTCGGCTCTGGTGGGGCGAGGCGATTCGATCATCGAATGGAGCATCTGGGTGGCGACGATTACCGGCCGTCGCCGGATGATGCATTTCTCGATGATACGCTTCTGCACCAGCGGAATCTGTTCGGTGGGAATCTCCACGGCCAGGTCGCCCCGGGCTATCATGACGCCGTAGACGTGATCGAGGATTTCCTCAAGATTATCGACACCGGCTGAATTCTCGATCTTGGCAATGATCTTTATCGACGACTTCGTTTCATTGAGAATTTCCTGGACGGCAACGACATCTTCCTTGTTTCTGACAAACGAGTGAGCGATAAAATCGAGATTGTGCTCGGCGGCAAACCGGATAAAAGCCTTATCCTTGTCGCTGAGTGCCGGCAGCTTCACATGGACCGCGGGAATATTGATGCTCTTCCGTGGTTTGATTATCCCGTCGTTTTCCACCTGACAGATGAGATAGCCATCCTCCTTGGCGATCGCCGCCAGGGCGATCAGTCCGTCGTCAATAAGGATGGAACTGCCCACAGGCACGTCGCCGACGAAACCGCTGTAGGACACGCAGATGACATCCCCACGCGACTTCTCGGCAGGAGCACCCTTGAGGCGTATGCTATCACCATTTTTAACCTCCAGCGGCTCATCGGCATCGCAGGTACGAATTTCAGGCCCTTTGGTGTCGAGCAGCAGGGCAATTTTGTCGGAAACCGCTCGTGTATTCTCAATGACTTCCATGGCGTTCTCATGGCTCATATGCGCCGTATTGAGGCGCACGACGCTCAAACCCGCCCGGAAGAGCCGGTCGATGAAATCCACCGAACAGTTCAGGTTGGAAATGGTGGCAACGATTTTGGTATTCCGTGGCATACGTCTTTACTCCTTGTCTCTCTCCAGACGGACAGTCAGGGTGACGCGCCACCGGGGAATCATCTTCGCCACCCCCGCGGCCAATGTCATGGCTCCATGTCTGCACCATCACCAGAGAATAACTGCTCTGTACGCCGATGCCGCATCCTCTCGACACAGGCGGCGTACTGAAAAAAAACGGCAGGCTGGGCCGGCCGGGGTGTTACCATGGGAGTACTGTCGAGCTACTTTTCCATGGCCGAAACGCCGGTCCTGGCAATTTCAACGATATACTCCCTGCCGATCTCATCGAGGAAACCATCGATATGTCTGGTGGAACCGGCGACCTGAAGAATGTGGATATCCTCGCTTTTACGATCAAGAATCTCGAAATTATAGCGGCCCTGGAAGCTCTCCAGGTGCGCCGCGTCGACTTCGAGCTTGACGATAGCGACTTCACGCCAGTAGCTGTTATCCTTGTGCAGCTCCTTGACAGATATGACCTCGGTAAATTTCTCCAGCTGGCGAATAATCTGCTCGACCTTGCGCTGGTCGTCTTCTTCGAGGGTTATGGTCATCCGGCTTATGCCTTGAATTCTCGATGAACAGACGGTGAGCGTGTCGACATTATACATTTTCTTGCGGATGAGCATCGACACTTTATTGAGCACGCCCGGACGATCGAGCATGAAGGCCAGAATGGTACGTCGTTTCATTTTTTCCCCCCTTTACTCTTTGCAGCTGCCTGTTTTTTCCGAGCCGGACGCTTGACGATCATGTCATTGAAGCCGCCTCCAGAGGGAATCATCGGCAGTATCACTTCACTGGGGTCACAGATGAATTCGACGATGACGGGGCCCTTGCTGTCCATGGTCCTCTGCAGAGCAGGCCTTACCTCCTCCCTGTTCTCCACCTTTTCATAGGGAATATTGTAGGCCTGGGCAATGAGGCCGAAATCGGGACTCTGCATCGGCGTACCGGCATAGCGCCCGTCGAAAAACAGGGTCTGCCATTGCCGCACCATCCCCAGGTAGCCGTTGTTGAAAATGAGTATCTTGACGTCGATCTGCTGCTCCATAACGGTCCCCAGTTCCTGAATATTCATCTGGAAACCGCCGTCGCCGCTGATAGACCAGACACGCTCGTCGGGCCGGGCCAGTTTGACCCCTAAAGACATCGGCAAAGAGGCGCCCATTGTGCCAGCACCCCCCGAGGCGAACCAGCTGTTTTCGGTTTGGTAGGTGTAGAAACGCGCCGCCATCATCTGATGCTGGCCGACGTCGGGAACTATCAGGTCCTTACCTCCTGTGAGCTCGGAAAGCTGATGGATGATCGATTTCATCAGCAAGCTCCCGTCTTCGCCTACGCCTCCCTCCAGCTCTTCCTGCAGATCCTTGGCCATGACTTCCCGGAAGGAAGCGATTTTTTCGAACCAGCGCCTTCTGGGCTTGCAGGTCAGCATAGGGTCATCGAGCAGAAACTCAAGAGTCCGGCGGACGTCGGCATTGATGGCTACCGTAGTCGCCACATTCTTTTCGATTTCCGAGGGGTCGATCTCCACGTGAATGACATCGGCGTTCATGGCATATTCATTAAGCTTACCCGTCACCCTGTCGTCGAATCGCATGCCAAAGGAAATCAACAGGTCGGCCTCCATGATGGCCCGGTTGGCCTCTACAGTGCCGTGCATTCCCATCATGCCAAGACTTAAGTGGTGATCTGAAGGCAAAGCTGAGAGTCCATGCAGGGTGAAAGCGAAAGGAATATTGACCTTTTCGGCAAATTTTTGCAGCAGCTTGCCGCCATTGCTGTTTATGACCCCATGGCCGCAGAACATGATCGGCCGCTCGCTCCGGTTGATGAGATGAATGGCCCGCTGCAGCGGCTCCCGCTCAGGAGTGGGGTGGAAAAAGAACCCCGGCAGATCGGGCCGGTACCCCTTGGCATCGAAGCTGTATCCGGTTGAAACCTCCTGGTCCTGCACATCCTTGGGTACGTCGACTACCACCGGACCACCCCGGCCGGTGGTGGCAACGTAAAAGGCTTCGTGGAATGTCGCTTCAACCTCATCTGCGGCAAGAGGCATATAGGTCTGTTTGCAGATCGGCATCATGACGCCGACGACGTCGCTTTCCTGAAAGGCGTCGGTGGCAATGACGCCGGTGGCAACCTGGCCGGTGATGGCCACCAGCGGCACCGAGTCCATATAGGCGTCGGCGATGCCGGTGGTCAGATTCATGGCACCCGGCCCCGAAGTCGATATGCATACGCCAATGAGCGGCTCCTCGGTTGATAGTGAAGCCCTTGAAAGCCCCTGGGCCATGAAGACCGCTCCCTGCTCATGACGGGACATGATGAACTGAATGTCACCAAAGTTCTCCATCTCATCGAATATCGGCATTATCGCCCCGCCCGTATAGCCGAAAATATAGCGAACGCCTTGTGCCTTCAGCGCCCCCATCACCAAATTTTTACCCGTCATAGTGTTTTCCTCTTGCGATCTCGTCTTGAATTTTCTCCGCTATCATCCGACGCAAAACAGCCCCATTCAAAAAAACCGCTCCAATAATCCCGACACGCCGTGTCCCTGTCGGTCCGGCCGGAAGCGACGCCGTCACCTCATGCACTGGCGGTGATAACGATTTCGCTGTTCTGAAGCGCGTGCATATTATATTCTTTTCTCATCTTGAGAAGTATCTCAAGTTCTTTTTCCTGTCGCAGAAGCATTCATGGAAAAAAGTGCACAGACGGATGTCCGCATACCTGTAGGAGAAGAGTTTACTGCGGGGAACCGCTCTTGCGTTGCCCCACTGTAGCCAGAGAGGCACAACAAAGCAACGTCATATTTTATCGGCTCACCTGTTGAAGTCCATAAATATTTGTTATTCAATACATTCACAACCCCATAGAAAGGCATGTTCATCGATTGCGGAACATATAGCCCCAGCAATGGACTGGCGATACCCTTCCCGCCCGGAGCTTTTCTTGGAAATAGCGGCACGAGTGTGAAAGCGAGGCGAAAGGATCATCAGCCTCTCCATCACTTTCAAAAGTGGTTATGAGCAGCCATATCGCTAAATTACGCCCTGTTTCCAAGCGCTCCAACTGATTTTGGATTTGCAGAAGACAATAAAATTGGTATAAACCACGTTTACTCAGTTGATAGCGGCTGAGGTTGTGGCAACCTTCAGAGCTATAGTGAAGATTATCCTGCTCATCCGGTCCTCCTCAAACGGCTGCAGAGCACAAAAGGCCTTTGCGTCTCGAAATCTGTTTTTTTTCACAAGGAAAAGTAAAATGTTGCAGCACCTTAAAGACCTGTCCATACGTGTAAAAATCTCTGCCTTTGTTATCCCCTCCACCATTGCCTTCGGTGTGACGATGACACTCCTTGCCCTGTTTTTCCTCCATCAATATAAATCAACCTCACTTGAGGATTTTCGAGTTGTCATTGAAGAGATTCAAACCCTCAGTCAGCAGGGCTCTGCCACAGCCCGCACCGAGGCTCTTCTCGAAGAGTTTTCCGACAAGGCCGACGACAAGATACGCGGCATCGCCATTCTTTTCGCCTCTATTGTCTTCGGCGTCATCATCCTGGCGGCGATAGGGGCGATGATCATCTCCGGGCTTATCGCCAAGCCGGTACAAAGAGTGGCCTCCGGCTTGGAAAATATCAGCTCGGGAGACGCCGATCTCACCCAGAGGCTACCGGTGGGCGCAGATGACGAAACCGGCAGGGTTTCCCGATTTTTCAACAACTTCCTGGAGAAACTTCAGAAAATAATTACGGACATCCAGGCCAACGGCGACCAACTGGCCAAGGGTGCCCAGTCCATTCACTCCCTGATCAAAATCATTCAGGAGAAGACCGCCGCCGCACAAGACATTTCCCAAAAAGTCTTTCGCTCAGCGGGATACATGAACAGCGACATGAAAGAGGTCTCTCAAATCCTTGAGGAATCGACGGAGAATATGCATGTGGTTTCCTCGGCGGTGGAACAGCTTTCGAGCACGGTCTCGGAGATCTCCGAGACCTCCGGCAAGGCCCATGTCAACACCGAAGAAGCGAAAAAGCGTATGCAGAAGCTGGAAGACGACGTCCAGCAACTCGGGGCCGCCGGCCAGGACATCAGCAAGGTGACGGAGACAATTGCCGATATTTCCGACCAGGTCAACCTTCTCGCACTCAATGCCACCATCGAAGCGGCCAGGGCTGGCGAGGCCGGCAAAGGTTTCGCCGTGGTTGCCCATGAAATCAAGGAGCTGGCAAACCAGACCGCTGAGGCCGCCACCGAGATCCAGAACCGCATCGAGCAGGTGCAGATAGTAACCCAGACCACCATAGAGGGCATTGTCGATTCCACCAGAATAGTTTCCGACAATACCGACATCGTCTCAACCATCGCCACCGCCGTTGAGGAGCAGTCGGCCACGGTCAACGAAATCGCCGTATCGCTGGTCAAGGCGGTCGAGAAGCTCGACTATTCCAATACACAAGTCTCCAAGGCTTCGGAGTATGCCACTGATATGGCCACCATGGCCGATTCGGTCACCCGGTCGGTCTCCGAGGTGGACGAGGCGGTAGTTTCAATTCTGGAGACATCAACCAGTTTGAGAAAATTGGCTGACAATACTTCCGAAACGTCGAATCAGTTTCGGACTCACTGAGGACCGACACTTTTCAGTCTGGCAGAATCCGGCAACAATTCGGTGGACAAAGCCAGCTCTCAAGACGCGGCCGCTTTCCTCCAGGCATTTACCGCCACAACGGTTGTAACCGGCAGGACAAGACCGGTTACCGCTACCAGCAACATCAGATCACCCAGTTCGCTGTAATTTCCCCTTTGAATTTCAAATATCTTGTTGTAGTAGCTGGTGAAAAGATTAGACGCCGACAGGGCGAGATTGGTAAAGGCAGCCATGACCGCGAAATAGGTGGCCTTCTGTTCAGCCGGAGCTTCCCGGGCAATCCAGGCCAGCATCGGCACCATAACGACCTGGCCCAGCGGCGAGTCGGCCATGGTATCGACAATGGCAATCGTTCTGGCGCCGAAACCGAACATTTCCTGGGTCCATTCATGGAGACCGTAGTACATGCCGATAAAGGGCATGAGCATCACCGTAGTGTAAACCGACAAAAAGACGACGAGATAGGGTATCGGCCGCCTGCTCATCCAACCGCGCAGGGCGAAAAGACCGATGACGGCAAGAATGGATGCGATCTGCCGCAGCGTGCCGAAGAACGCCTCATCGAAACCGAGCACATCAATCTGCCACCAGCTGGCGCCGGCGCCGATGGTGGGCATGGCTCGAAAAACAAAGATGACAATGGCAATTCCCACAATCTCTCTTTTTTTACCGGCATCCAGATCCCGCATGATCACATGCATCAGGTAGCCTATCACTGCCAGCGAGGCTAGAAAGATCGCCTCCTTCTTCAAGCCGAAATCCGATGTTCCCAGAAAAAGTGAGAGAACGACAAAGAGCAGGCTTCCCCCCAGGATGTGGTAGTTGGGCTCTTTTTTTTCCTGGCTCTGATGGAGTGACTCACGGATGACAGCCTCCGTAAGTCCCTGAGTCTCCATGCGCCGTCGGCGCAGAGAGGTACTGACCTGACCAAGGGTAACGCCCAGTACCGAAATGACGGGGATGAACAGCGCCACTTGATACATCACTTTATAGGAAAGAGCGCCGGCCAGCCACCCCCCCAGTCCGGCTACCAGCGCACTGCCACCAATGATGGCAATACGGCCCAGGGTCTGCATGGTAATGTGCATGCGTTTAAGCTCATCCTCGGAGATGGGCCGGCCCTTCCTGTCGCGATCGGGAACCGCCTCTACGGTCATGGCGTCGGCAACCACATCCTGAATGACGAAACCGATGGGCGAAAGCAGCGTCGCCAGGACGTACCAGATCTCGGCGGCGAGAACCCCCTCCATCTGCTCTCTATAGCCCGTCAGGCCGACCATGATCAACAGCCCGACGGCCATGAGAAACGCCCCGAAATAGACGAACAGGGCCTTGCGCCGCCAGAAGAGATCCACCAGATGACCAATCGGCATCTTCAGGGCCCAGGGCAGTCCCGCCCAAAAGCCCAGTCCCGCAAGAAAGGCCGCAGACAGCCCCAGCTCTTCCTTGACGTAGAAACTCTCGACGATGCCTGTGAATCCGGACACTCCCGCGGCGAAATAGACCATCAGCGGCGGGACGTAACTCATGCGCATCTCGGAAAAAATGCCGAAAAAATCCTTGGAGAACCAGCGCCATATGCGGCGCCAGCCCCCGGTGTGGGTAGCCTCAATATTTTTCTGATTCATACGTGTGGTGTTATATGATGTTTTCTACCTTCTCTGTTTGACTTTGCATGCAGGATGCCGCGAAAAGAGACTTCTCCTCATGTACCACGCGCACATGGTGGCAGCCCTCCCTCTCGCCGACCGCCAAGTCTTGCTCAATCTAACAATACACCACAAAAGACAACCGGCAACGGTTGGCAGGGTCCAGTATCTCGAATCTGCAAACCAGCCAGCAGATCTCAAAAAATGTGCGGATCAATGTTTGTTGGGGGGAGTATCTGAGATTTACAGTCTTTCAGGGAATAAAGCATTTTCAGAAGATCGTGTACAACCAGCTGCATACTCTTGCAGTAGTGCTCTCCTTATAACGCGCATCGTAACATTTATGACGTCACCCATTGAAGTTTTTTGACAAAGAGGCGGGAGCACCAGGCTGACAGGAGGGAAGAGGTTATGCCTTTTCAGGCCCAGCCTCGCCTGCCAACATTCTTGATACCGATACGGTCGCCGTGTATGTTTTTTACCACATACCTGCCCGAGGAGAACAGTTTGGGGTTCCAATTGCATTTAAAGTGCACCTCCTCTTTCAACCTTACCATCCGGCCGCCGCCTGGCCCGGCGTTGATGCCCACACCGTTCTCACTGATATCGTGGAGGTCTATGGCTACCTCCCTGCCTCCACGGAGAATCATAACAACCTTGCCTGTCTGCTGTTGGCGCGGATGTTGTCTGCGATTGAGTGCACAGCGGGCAAAAGTACCGCATTTATGGCATCTGATGCTTCTCGAGCGCACATTGGGTGGTACGGCAAGTGTTCGTTTGGCGCCGCATTCCTCGCACTTGAAACGAATGCGATTGTCCTTGACCTGATAGAGCTTGTTACGTGCCATAGACCTCCATTTTCCGGTTATCGGAGGGAAAGCCGCCTGCGATTAATTCGACGGCAGGAGAACGTAGTCTCTCTTGTACCTGTCTCTATTGTACTACAGCAGGAGGTAATTGCAAAATTTCCGTATCAGCTACAGAATGGAAGCAGCATTTGCGTCCCGAAATCCCTGTCGGTAAAGGTAAAAAACAGTAATGCTCCGCATCCAACCATCGGGTGCGGAGCATTACCGGGAGAGAATGATATGTCAGATGCTTCTATTTGCCGCCTTTACCACCGCCTTTGCCACCACCGTTGCCACCGCCATTTCCTCCGGCATTACTGTTGCCGGGCCCGGCGTTGCTGTTACCGCTCTTGCTGCCACCGCCAAGACCACCGGCATTGCTGTTGCCGCTCTTGCTGCCGCCGCCAAGACCACCGGCGTTGCTGTTGCCGCTCTTGCTGCCGCCGCCAAGGCCACCGGCGTTGCTGTTGCCGCTCTTGCTGCCGCCGCCTAGGCCACCGGC
>JGI12048J13642_10244295_pt1 | contig 33850 bp, 27 predicted proteins | sample ElkSlonscriptome_16_FD_13642 | JGI IMG/M metagenome (IMG submission 13642)
ATTAATAAAACAGGATATATGAAATTACCCGAAAGAACAGTAGAGCGTATCAGTGAATACAGGCGATCCTTGCTGAACTGTCTTGCAGAAGGCAAGACACATATTTATTCTCATGAGTTGGCCCAGATGCACCATAATACTGCTGTGCAGGTTCGTCGTGACATCATGTTTATCGGTTACAGCAGCATGCAGCGGAAAGGCTACGATGTCAAGGAGCTGATCGATGTAATCGGGAACATCCTGGACAGTGAGACCGGCTTAAATGTTGCGGTTGTTGGGATCGGTAATCTGGGCAGGGCAATCACTGCCTACTTTATGGGCAAGCGTTCCAAACTGAACATTGTGGCTGCCTTTGATGTGGATCCAAACAAGGTTGACAGGGTGATCTCTGGAGTAAAGTGTTATGCTATCAACCAGATGCAGGAGATCATCAGTCAGAAAAACATCTCCATTGCTGTCATTACTGTTCCAGCCGACCAGGCGAGGGAAATTGCTGAAAACCTTTACCTTGCAGGGGTGAGGGGGTTGTTGAACTTTACAACTGTACCGTTGAATGTCTCCCCTGAGGTATATATCGATGAGTATGATATGATCACTTCACTCGAGAAAGTTGCCTATTTTGTCAAAACCAATAAGGCTGTTAATACTGCCTGATGCTCTTGATTGAAAAGAGATGATCAATACATCTATGTACTGTTCAGTGCTATGTGAGGGGTATTGGTCCTTTTTTTGTATCTTCCATTCCTAATGAAATCTCAATACAATGAAAAAGAGAATCCTGCCGGTATGTGTGCTTGTGATTGCAGCACATACAATATTGCCTGCACAAGACAAAGTCCTATCATCTGTAATCCGGGAAGTTACCGTTTTTTACCAGGGAGCCCAGGTAACGAGGGCATCAGAAGATGTTACACTCACAACGGGACAGCATCTGCTTACGCTTGAGGGACTTGAGAGATCCCTGCAGGTAAACAGTCTGCGCGTTGGAATAACAGGCACAGCGAAGATTCTGAATGTGGTCAAAAGTACCGATTACATCAACCAGCAGGAGAGTTCTGTGAAGATCACCCAGCTCCAGGAAGAACTGGATAAAAACAGAAGAAAGACAGAAGATCTGAATGTTGAGATTCAGGTATATGAGCAGGAGAAAGCACTCTTGGCTGCCAACATGAAGTTGGGAGGTTCAGATAACGGGGTTGCGGTTTCACAGATTAGGGAGGGAGCAGTGTTTTATCGATCGAGGCTGCTGGAAATAGAGAAACAAATTCTATTGAAGAGAAGGGAGATTAAAAATGTGCAGGAGCAGAACAATAAAATACAGGCGCAGCTGAATGAATTGAACTATCAAAGAAATCAGCCCACAAGCAAGGTAGAGGTAACAGTTGAGATGGAAAAGGCGGGAAGTTGCAGGATTTTTCTGGACTATATAGTTCCGCAGGCTGGCTGGGCGGCCAATTATGATATTCGAATTGATGAGGTCGGGGGTCCGGTGAACGTGATAAGGAAAGCCTCTGTAAGTCAGCAAACTGGTCAGGACTGGGAAGATGTGAAATTAAGATTTTCCACGGGGAATCCCATGGAGCAACAAACGGTCCCGGAACTTCAGCCCTGGTTCGTTCAATTTGTCTATCCGCAGAATCGGGAGATCAAACCAAGCGGCATGACACGATCCAGGTCAAAATCTGTAGTTGACAAATCTGAGGCTGCAGCTTCTGAAACAATGGCATTGAGTGAGGTCGTCGAAGTTGGTTATGATGGATTTGTGGCGGTAGAAACAGGTAGAAATAACTCCATTCTTGAATTTGAAGTTCAAACGAAAGCAACCATCCGGAGTGATGGAAAAGACAATGCTTTCTCACTGGGTAGCGAGGAGCTTGATGCTTCCTATCATTTCCAGTCAGTTCCGAAAAAGGAGAAAGCAGCCTATCTGATGGCCACAATGACAGATTGGGAGGGCTATGAACTTGTAGATGGAACTGCTAATATCTATTATGAGAAGATGTTTATTGGGGAGACCTATTTGACGACCAACATGACATTGGATTCCCTCCGTCTGTCACTTGGAGAGGACAAAGGGATCATCGTTGACCGGAAGGTGGTGAAAGATTTTACGCGTGCCAGGACCATCGGGAACAGCGTAAGAAAAACATTTGGCTTTGAGATCGTAGTGAGAAACACGAAATCCAGTATCGCCGAGCTGGTTGTCGAAGATCAGATTCCACTATCATCAGATAGTCAAATCACCGTTGATATGGAGGAGATAGGAGAGGGTGAGCTGGATGAACAAACCGGGAAAGTCACCTGGCGGCTGAACATTGACCCAGGTGAAACAGTAACCCTCCCGTTTAAGTATTCAATCAAGTATCCAAAGGACAAGGTGATTGGAATTTGACTTTTGTTTTCAATATCTATGGAAAAAAGAATAGGAACAGTGATCATTCTTATCGAATCCTCCGGCCAGGTCGAACGGTTGAACAGGATCATTTCCTCCCATTCCGACCTGATCCTCGGGAGGCAGGGCATACCGCTTCGCGAAAAACAGGTCAATATCGTCTCGCTGGTACTCGAAGGAACAACAGATGAAATTGGATCATTGACCGGAAAACTCGGCAGACTTGATGGAATCAGGGTAAGATCTGTCCTTGCAAACTGACAAATGTTAAAAGAACCTCATTTTTTTGTTAAAATGACTTCCGTTAACAACAATTTTAACGTTTGGGGGTTTAATTTGTGAAAGTAATTGTTGGGGTGCAAGGCAGACTGCGAATCTTTTTGAGGGTTTTAGGGAGAGTAGCAGTCTGCCTTATTTTTTTGCCCGATTTCAAATCATCTCCACTCATTCCAATCCACTCATGATCAATATAATGCGATATAATGACCACCCATAAGACTGGTGTCGGCTCAAATTAATAATAATTATATCTGTTTCAGCTGGTCACTATTTTCAATACACTTCCAGACCTGTTTCACATTCCTTTTCTGTTTTTTTTTCGAAAAACTGATCTTTCTATTTCTGTTTAGGTGCAGATTTGCCCTGTAAGGTGGAAAATTTGGAAAGAGTTATGTTTTAAGACACGGGGATACATTCAGATGTAACGCGTGCCTTTTTTATCTTTGGAAGGCCTAAAACACACCAGATGATTACACGTCAACTTATTGATCCGAAGAGCATTGCGATTGTTGGTGCTTCCAATAACATTTCCAAACCAGGGGGCAAGATCTACCATAACCTCAAATCCGGGACATTCACGGGTAAACTTTATCCAATGAATCCTAAGGAGGACAAGATCCAGGATGACAGTTGCTTCAGGGAGTTATCTGAATTACCCGATTCAGAAATGGCAATCCTGGCGATTCCAGCGAAGTTCTGTGTTGAGACAGTTGATTACCTGGCATCAAAGAAATCTACCAGGGCTTTTGTGATCATTTCTGCAGGTTTCAGTGAGGAAGACCAGGAGGGGGCAGATATCGAAAGAAGGATTACGGAGATATGTAACAGCTATGAAGCCTCCCTGATCGGACCTAATTGTATTGGTGTGATGACCCCGGGATACCAGGGGGTATTCACCCTTCCTATACCAAAGCTGGACAGGGCAGGATGTGATTTTATTTCAGGAAGTGGTGCCACTGCGGTGTTTATCATGGAAGCGGGATTGCAGAAGGGATTGAAATTCAACAGTGTTTTTTCAGTTGGTAATTCAGCACAGAACGGCGTAGAGGATGTCCTTGAATATATGGACAATACCTATGAGGATGGCATCAGCTCCAGGGTAAAGATCCTCTATTTTGAATCCATTGGGAATCCCGATAAGTTGCTGAAACATGCCTCCAGCCTGATCAGGAAGGGTTGCAGGATTGCAGCCATTAAAGCGGGGACTTCAGAAGCAGGATCACGGGCTGCTTCATCGCATACTGGCGCCATGGCAAGTTCCGACCAGGCTGTGGATGCTCTGTTCAGGAAGGCAGGAATCATCAGGTGCTTTGGAAGGGAAGAGCTGGCAACGGTGGCCGGCATCCTTCTCTACCCGGAGTTGCCGGAAAAAAATTATGCTATCATCACCCATGCAGGCGGACCAGCGGTAATGCTCACCGATGCGCTGGCCGAGGGCCAGCTGGATGTCCCAAAACTTTCGGGGGAAGATGCTGACGATCTGCTTGAAAATCTCTTCCCGGGTTCATCCGTGGCAAACCCCATCGATATTCTTGCCACCGGTACAGCTGAACATGTCCGGCTCAGCCTGGAATACTGTGAAAACAGGTTTGAAAAGATTGACGGGGTGATCCTGATTTTTGGAACTCCCGGCCTGGCACCTGTATATGATGTATATGAGGAGGTTCATAAGCATATGTGCAAGAGCAGGAAACCTGTTTATCCCGTGTTACCTTCTGTAACAACGGCGGCTTCTGAAATTGAGCAATTTTTGTCCTATGGCCACCTGAATTTTTCCGATGAAGTCATTCTTGGCAGGGCACTGGTAAATATCAGCCAGACTCCGAAGCCGGCCGGGGAGAGCATTTTCATGGACGGAATTGACATTAAATCCATTCGGACATTGATTGACCGGTCTGGTGATGGATACATGACTCCCGCAGATGTGAAGGAGCTGTTTCTACATGCGGGAATCCCTGCTGTCAAAGAAGCTGTTGTAAATGATCCGGATGCACTCGAAAAGATAGCAGACGATCTGGGGTATCCCCTCGTGATGAAGGTGGTCGGACCGCTTCACAAGACTGATGTAGGTGGGGTGGTGCTTGGGCTGGAAAGCCTGGTCGAGGTGGAGAGAGCCTTTGATGAGATGAGACATATTGAAGGATTTGAGGGTGTGCTTCTACAACCGATGCTTAGTGGAACTGAATTGTTTATCGGGGCTGTGTATGAGGAGAAATACGGACATGTGGTCATGTGTGGTCTGGGTGGAATCTTCGTTGAGACCCTGAAGGATATCAGTTCCGGCCTCGCTCCATTGACCTTTCCGGAAGCAAATAGCATGATTGAAAAGTTGCGGTCATACGAATTACTTAAAGGAACCAGGGGGCAGCAAGGTGTAGATACAGAAAAGTTTGCTGAAATCATTGTCAGGCTCTCCACAGTTCTCAGGTATACACCTGAGATCAGAGAACTGGATATGAATCCCCTGATCGCAGGAAAGGATGGTTTGACAGTTGTTGATGCAAGGGTCAGAGTCGGCCTGGACTCATAAACAGGTGATATTGATTATTCTGAGGGATGATAAGTTCAAGAACACATAGGTAATATGTTAAACGGCACCCCTGGTTTTGTTATCAATTTTTATTTTCACGGTGCAAAAAAGAAGGAATGAGGAAGACCCCAATTAATTCTGATATTGTCAGCAAAGTCATCAATGATTTTGGCATTCACCCGGTCGGTCGCGGAACGATCCGAGAGATTGTAAAAATAGTCAATGATATACAGGAGGAGACCGGAAATGAATTCATCAGGATGGAGATGGGAGTTCCCGGACTTGAGCCTGCTGAAGTGGGTGTAGAAGCCGAGATAAAAGCCCTCAAATCTGGTGTGGCCTCCAGATATCCGAATATTGAAGGGATTCCTACATTGAAAAATGAGGTCTCAAGGTTCGTGAAACTGTTCATGGATATTGATGTACCGCCAGAATGTTGCATCCCTACCGTGGGATCGATGATGGGAGGCATGGCCTCTTTCATGGTGGTCAACCGTTCGGATCATTACAGGACAGGAACACTATTCCTTGATCCTGGATTCCCGGTTCAGAAACAGCAATGCCTGGTGCTGGGACATTCATTTGGTTCATTTGACCTTTACGATTACAGGGGTGACAAGCTTGAAGCAAAACTTGAGGAGGAGATCAACATGGGCAGATACTCCTCGCTATTGTATTCAAATCCGAACAACCCTTCATGGATTTGTCTCACAGAGCAGGAACTGGAGATCATTGGCAAGATATCCAGGAAATATGATGTAACGGTCATCGAAGACCTCGCCTATTTCGGGATGGATTTCAGAAAAGATATGTCAACCCCAGGGAAGCCACCTTACCAGGCGACAGCTGCGAGGTATACCGACAACTGGCTGATGCTGATCTCAAGTTCAAAGGCATTCAGTTATGCAGGGCAAAGGATCGGAATGATGGTTGTTTCGCCAGAACTGTACAACAGGAGATTTCCGGATTTGAAAAGATATTACAATTCAGATAAGTTCAGCCATGCAATGATCTACGGGGCTTTATATGCCTTATCTGCCGGAGCCGCCCACACGCCGCAGTATGCGCTTGCGGCGATGTTAAAGGCTGCCAATGACGGTGAATATAATTTTATCGAGGTGGTCAGTGAATATGGCAAAAAAGCCAGGATCATGAAGGAGCTTTTCACCAGGTACGGATTTCGGATTGTCTATGAAACGGACATTGATGAACCGATTGCAGACGGATTTTATTTTACACTTGCCTACCCTGGATTTGACGGTACACAGTTGGTGGAGGAGATGCTGTATTACGGGATCAGTGCGATTGCACTGAACATTACGGGCAGCGCCTATCCTGAAGGGGTTCGCGCATGCGTGTCACAAGTGAGGAGAGAACAGTTTGATGACCTGGAATACAGGTTAAAGTGTTTTTCTGAAGATCATCCTGCATGACTATAAATAATCCTTCTAAATAGGGGGGATTTGGGACAAAAGAATTCATACGGGGATAACTTTTTTTTAATATCGCCGGGAACTCCATACTTTGTCGATGTGGTTTTGAGAGGTACTGAATATTGAGCTTAAGAACAAGGGAACGGGACATTATATATTGAGACTGAAAAATTTAATATACCTGAATTATGGGAAAAATGAGAGGAGCAATCGTTGTTGACAATGAACGCTGCAAAGGTTGCGAAGTCTGCATGGTGAACTGTCCGGCCGATACCATTGCAATGGCCAGCGAGGTGAATGGGAAGGGATATCATTATGCTTACATGGAAAAACCGGAGACTTGCACGGGGTGTGCGAATTGTTCAATTGTTTGTCCGGATGGTGTGATAACTGTATACAGGGTAAAAGCTTAAAAAACACACAGATATGGGAGAACTTCGATTAATGAAAGGCAATGAAGCGGTTGCGGAGGCTGCTATTCGAGCAGGTGTGGATGCATATTTCGGATATCCGATCACACCCCAGTCTGAAGTGCTGGAATACCTGACGCTGCAAAAACCCGAGGAACGTACCGGAATGGTCGTACTCCAGGCAGAAAGTGAGATTGCTGCAATCAATATGGTATATGGAGCTGCAGGAACGGGGAAAAAGGTGATGACCTCCTCCTCCAGTCCGGGTATCAGTCTGAAAATGGAAGGGATCAGCTACATTGCCGGAGCCGAACTGCCATGCCTTATACTGAATGTTGTAAGAGGTGGACCTGGGCTCGGAACAATACAGCCTTCCCAGGCCGATTATTTCCAGGCCACCAAAGGTGGCGGACATGGCGATTACAGGTTGGTAGTGCTGGCACCCGCTTCGGTGCAGGAAATGGCAGATTTTGTGGACAAAGGAATGGAGCTGGCATTTAAATACAGGAATCCGGTGATGATCCTTTCTGATGGTTTGATCGGCCAGATGATGGAGAAGGTAGAATTGCCCGATCAGAAGGAGCGGGTGAAGGAATTTGACCAGAGCTGGGTGATCACAGGAAAGACGAAAGACCGGGAACGGAATATCATCACCTCTCTGAACCTGGATCCAGATAAACAGTACCAGCATAATATGAGACTGAAGGAAAAGTACGACAGCATGTCGGACGATGTGATGTATGAAACATTTGATTGTGAAGATGCTGAGTTTTTGCTTGTGGCCTATGGATCAAGCTCACGGATTTGTCAGAAAGCAGTAGATGAGGCAAGAAGCCGGGGCAAGAAGCTGGGACTCCTGCGACCCATTACCCTTTTTCCATTTCCTGATGCAATCATCTCAAAGTTGGCCAGGCAGGTAAAGGGCATCCTTTCCGTAGAACTTAATACGGGTCAGATGGTGGAAGATGTCATGCTGGCAGTTAACGGCAGGGTTCCGGTCTATCACTATGGGACTCCGGGTGGCAAGATCTTTTCACCCGATGATGTCTTAAAAGCAATTGATGAAAAATTAATGGGAGGATACTAATGGATATCAAAGAGATAATCAAACCGGAAAACCTGGTGCATCAACGCACCTCTCTTATGACCGATGCAACACTCTCGTATTGTCCGGGTTGTGGTCACGGAACCGTGCATCACCTGGTCATGGAGGTTGTGGAAGAGATGGAAATACAGGAGCAAACCATCGGAATAGCGCCGGTAGGTTGTTCTGTTCTGGCATATGACTTTATGGACATTGACATGTCCCAGGCAGCACATGGCAGGGCACCAGCAGTTGCTACCGGGATCAAAAGGCTATGGCCAGATAAATTTGTTTTTACTTACCAGGGAGATGGCGACCTTGCTGCCATTGGCACAGCAGAAACTATCCATGCCTGTAACAGGGGTGAGGACATTACTATCATCTTTATCAACAACGGGATCTATGGTATGACAGGTGGCCAGATGGCTCCCACTACGCTGGAAGGGATGAAATCATCAACCTCGCCCTATGGTCGTGATTTGCAGTCGATGGGACATCCATTGAAGATCACCGAACTTGTTGCGCAGCTTCCGGGAACAAATTTTGTAACCCGCCAGGCAGTCCATAAGCCAGGGAATGTCAGGAAGACCAAAAAGGCCATCCGCAAGGCGTTCGAAGTTCAGAGGGAGAAAAAGGGCATGTCCTTTATTGAGATCGTATCCAACTGTAATTCGGGTTGGAAAATGAGTCCCAATGAATCCAATGTATGGATGGAGGAGCATATGTTTCCATCTTACCCTTTGGGCGACATGAAGGTTGATGGTAAAATCGTAAAAGACCTGATGAAGGACCTGGTTTAAATTGAATCCCAGACTAAAACGAATATTATGACTGAAGAAATAATTATTGCTGGTTTCGGCGGACAGGGCGTACTTTCAATGGGTAAGATCCTTGCCTATTCAGGAATAATGCAGGAGCAGGAGGTAAGCTGGATGCCATCATACGGGCCCGAAATGAGGGGTGGAACAGCAAACGTCACCGTAATCCTTAGCGATGAAAGGGTAAGTTCTCCAGTACTGCATAGTTATGATACTGCGATCATCCTGAACCAGCAGTCACTTGATAAATTTGAAGAGGCAGTAAAGCCGGGAGGACTTTTATTGTATGACCCCAATGGTATTACCCGGCATCCGGAGCGTGACGACATCAGGGTCTTTAAAATTGAAGCTGCAGCAGAGGCTGCAAAAATGTCCTCAACGAAAACTTTCAACATGATCGTCCTGGGAGCTTACCTGAAGATTAACCCCGTAGTGGATGTTGAAAATGTGATCAAAGGTCTCAAAAGCTCACTTCCTGAAAGGCATCACCACCTTATTCCTGCCAATGAGCAGGCCATTCACAGGGGTATGGAGATCGTGAAGGAGGCCAGGCTGGCCGCCAGTTGATCATTATTCCTCGTCTGGCCGCGGAAAATATTCAGATGGAGAATGGGCCTCCTGGATGATGTTTGCCATCCTCTTCATAATATCCTTGCGTTCAGATGCCAGGTTGATATCTTCCCCGATATCTGTTTCCAGGTTATAGAGTTCCAAGGGCTTATTGAATCCGGGTTGCACAGCTTTCCATTTACCTGCTCTTACGGCGGTCATGAATCCTTGTAAGGGTGATTCCCAATATAAATAGTCATGTTTTTCCTGGCTTTTGCCAAGCAGTTCAGGAAGATATGAGATTCCGTCCGTTTCTGGCGGACTATCAATACCGGCGATTTCGCATGCAGTGGGAAGAAAATCCCAGAATGCGCTTATATGGTCAGATTTCCTGCCCGCTTCTATTGAACCCGGCCACCATGCCACGAAGGGGATCCGGATTCCTCCCTCGTACATATCACGTTTCCCTCCTTTAAGCGGACCGTTACTGTCAAATCTTTCGGTAAATTCCTGGTCAGGCATCGGCCCATTGTCACTGGTAAATATTACCAGGGTATTCTTTTCTATTTCCAGACTTTTAAGTAGCTCTACAATCTTTCCTATGTCATGATCCATCAATGTGATCATTGCAGCATAACCCCTGGATTCATTGTCCCAGTCATCCCTGGAGGAATAGATCCCCTGGTCAGGCACTTCCTGTTTCTCCCCTGCAGGAGCCTCCCCGTTGTCGTGCGGGATCGTATATGGAAGGTAGAGGAAGAAAGGCCCTTCTTTGTTCTTCTCTATAAAATTCAGCGCTTCCACGGTAAAGAGGTCGTGGGAATAGTCGTTCTGCACCGTGCTGTAACTGCCAAGGCCTTTGTGCCAGAAGGTGTCTGCAAGATATTTTACTTCATTGTCCAGGTACACTTTCTCCCCGTTTTTATAGAGGAATTCCGGATAATAATTATGTGCGAGTACCTGGTCGAGATAGCCATAATAGAAATCCCAGCCAAAATTTGCTGGATCACCACTGTTCCCAATATTTCCCAGACCCCATTTCCCGATCATACCTGTGGTATACCCGGCAGATCTTAAAAGAGAGGAAACTGTAACAGTGCCTTCTGGAAGGGGCAACTGGCCCGACGGTGGATATTGCATATTGCCTCTGACAATTGCATGACCAGGATGTTTACCGGTCATCAGTGAACACCTTGAGGGCGCACAAACTGTATTGCCGGCGTAATGGTCGGTAAATATGATTCCCTCTCTTGCGAGCTGGTCCAGCCCTGGTGTTTCAATAATCTTCTGCCCGAAGGCCCCGATATCTCCATAACCAAGGTCGTCGGCCATAATGTAGATAATATTGGGAGTTTCGTTAGCTGTATCCCGAGAAGTATTACATCCCTGCAAGAGGAGTGGCAGGATTAAAAGAAGGCTGTGAAGTTTGGTTTTCATGATCTTTAGGGGTTAATGTGAGCTTTTACCCACTGAATTATTTCTCATAAAAATGCATTTCCCTGATGTAGATGTATGTTTTTTCCGGAAGGAAATAGCGTACATCTTTACCATTTCTGATTGATTCCCTTATAAAACTTGAAGATATCTCCATAAGTGGAGCTTCCATAACGGTAAGATTTTTATGTTTGTATAGGTCCTCACATGACACACCTGGTCGTGGATAGACCAACCTGTGATAGTTTTTTTCCAACAGATCAGCATGTTTCCACCTGTGAAAATTCCTCAATCCATCTGCGCCCATGATCAGGTAAAATTCACGTCCGGGATACTTTTCTCCAAGGTAAGTAAGTGTATCAATGGTATAGGAGGGTTTTGGCATTTTAAATTCTATATCTGATACAGAGAACCTGTCGTCATCTCCAACTGCTCTCCTGGTCAGTTCAAGCCTGTGATGTTCTTTTAAGAGAGATTTTTTTTCCTTGAGCGGGTTTTGGGGACTGACGACAAACCAGAGTTGCGAGATATCGGAGAATTCGAGCATATAGCTGGCAATGGCCAGATGCCCGATATGGACCGGGTTGAAAGATCCGAAGTACAATCCCGTTTTAATCATGTTCTAAAAGTAATAAAACCCGTGTTACTGACAATGCAACTATGAACCGATGAATTTCTCAACTATCATCTCCGCATCCGAAAGTGTCTTTTCCAGTGTTTCATTCACCAGGATCAGATCAAAAGCATTTGCATAGGCCATTTCCTTCTCTGCTTTTGCTATTCGTTTTGATATCTGTTTCTCTGAATCAGTGCCCCGGTTTCGAAGTCTTTGTTCCATTACCTCCATGGACGGTGGTTTGACAAATACTGCCAGTGCCTGCTTTCCAAAAGTCTTTTTTAAGTTCAGTCCGCCTTCAACATCTATATCGAAGATTACGTGTTTACCATCTTTTCTCAGTCTTTCAACTTCCGATTTGAGTGTACCATAAAACTGATGGTTGTATACCTCTTCCCATTCAAGGAATTCATTGCTCTCGATTTTCTTCCTGAATTCTACAGGGCTCATGAAGTAATACTCCCGGCCGTGCTGTTCATTCCCCCTGGGCTCCCTGGAAGTGGCTGAAATGCTGAATTCAAGTCCGTCAACCTGTTTCAAGAGGTGCTTTACAACTGTTGTTTTACCTGATCCCGAAGGGGCTGAGAAGATCACCAGTTTTCCTTTCATCGCTCATTGTTTCAAAGGACATTCAGAATTTGCTCTTTAATCCTCTCCAGTTCATCTTTCATTTCCACGACAAGGCGTTGAATTTCGCTGTGATTTGCTTTGGATCCGAGGGTGTTGATCTCCCGACCGATCTCCTGGCTGATAAATCCAAGTTTTTTACCATTGGGACTACCCTCATCCAGTATTTCAATAAAGTAAGATAGGTGATTTGAAAGCCTCACCTTTTCTTCATTGATATCAAGTTTCTCGAGGTAGTAGAGCAATTCCTGTTCAAAACGATTTTGGTCAATGTCTTCTCCCATGTTCAATTCTTCCAGGTTTGTCCGAAATCTTTCACGTAATCGTTCTATGCGCTCTTTTTCAAATGGCTTTATCTTTTCCTGCCTGGATTGGATTGCAGCGACACAATCCCTGAGGTCTTTTTCGAGAGCAGCACCTTCCTGAATCCTGAACTCATTTAATTCCGCAACGGCACTTTCCAGTGATTTTCGTACCAGCCCCCATTCTTCTTCCGCAAGGTCATCTTTCTCGGAGGTAACAGTATCGGGTAATCTCAAAATCGTTGAGATCAGTTCGCCTGGTTGAATACCAAGCTCATTTGTTATTTCTCCGAGCTGCTTTATATAATCCCTGATCACACTCGAATTGATCTTTGCACTTGCTCCTTCGATCACTTCATAGTGGAAGCTGCAGTCTATTTTTCCCCGCTCAAGTTCTTTTGATAGCAACTGCCTGATTTCAAGCTCCTTTACCTTGTATATGGCAGGAAGTCTTGTACTTGTATCGATCTGCTTACTGTTGAGGGATTTGATCTCGATCGTCAGTTTCATGGTGGGAAGCAGGCATTCTGCTTTCCCAAAACCTGTCATTGATTTCAGCATCAAAAATGGATGAATGATTTCTGCAAAGTTAGTAAAATAGCCCAAGACTCAGTTACCTTCAGGTACTGTAAATGTAAATATACTGCCTTGACCAAGGGTGCTTTCCACGGAGATCTCACCGCCATTTCGTCCGATAAATTCGTGGCAAATGATCAGTCCTAGGCCGGTTCCTTTCTCTCCTGCTGTCCCTTCCCTTTTAAATTTCTCTTCAATTCTGAATAGCCGCCTCAGATCATCGGGCGGAATTCCAACACCTTGATCTTCAACTTTTACAATAATCTGTTTGTCTCGTGCTTCAGCCGAGATACGAATTGATTTGCCAACCGGAGTAAATTTGATCGAATTGTTGGCAAGGTTCCTGAAGACGGTACTGATCATCTCCCTGTCGGCATATGCACAGATCTCGTCCGGAACGTTCGTTTCAATTTTTATTTCCTTTTTTTCTGCAGACAAACGCAGGACATTCAGGTTGGTTTCAATGATCCGGGAAAGGTTGAAATTGACCTTTTCCATGGTCAGATTGTCTCTCTGGGTTTTGGACCAGGTCAACAGGTTTTCAAGGAGTTCATAGATATGCCTGTTTGTATCATGAATCTTGGAAATCCCATACTTCAATTCGCTGGTCTCCGTTGATTCGAATTCTTTTGACATCAGTTCGCTGATGGAAAGTACACTTGAAAAAGGATTTTTAAGGTCATGCGATATTATGGAAAAGAATTTGTCCTTTGTTGCATTGAGATCTTTTAGATCGTTTTCCGATTGCTGCAATTTTTCATTTGCTACCTTGATCTGCTCATATTGAGATTTGAGCAGATTGTTCATACGCTGATTAAGTAAGAAACGGTATATGAAAACGATGAATGCGAGCACGATCATTGCCATCATGAGCATGAACCAGTAAGACCGCCAGAAGGGAGGTGTGATAATGATCTTAAGCTGTGCCGGTTTACTGGCCAGGAATCCATCGGAATTGCTGGCATCAGCCTCAAAGATATATGTTCCGGGCTTCATGTTTGCATAGGTAACATAATTCCTGTTGCCGGCAAGGTTCCAGTGATCTTCGAGTTCTCTCATCCTGTACCTGTAATTCAGTTTCTCAGGAAGATGGTGATTCAAAGCTGCGAATTCGATGGAGAAAAAACGCTGCCTGTAGTTCAGCCTTATTTCATCAAGGTATGCAACATGCCTGGGCAGGTAATAATTCTCCACTGACTCGATCAGTCCGGATTTGTGATCAGAACTATCGGCGATCATTCCCTCCCTGAGCACCTGAACCTCTTTGCCCAGGATTTCCAACCTGTTTATGGTCAGCTCGGCATGGTTGTCAACAGGCTTGATCTTTTCCGGTTCGATGATATTGAGTCCGTATACACCCCCGGCATAAAGCCTGCCACTTTTACCACGATGAGATGCACCCCCATTGAATTCGTTACTTTGCAGACCATCGTTCACATCAAAGTTCTTGAATCGGAATTCGGTAAGATCAAGTCTGGATATCCCTTTATTCGTGGTAATCCAGAGCCGGTTTTCATGGTCAGGCATGATTCCGTAGATCACATCATTGGGAAGACCGGCCTCTGTACCATATCTTTTGAATTTCCCGGTGGAGGGATTGAACAGGTTCAAACCGCTGTTCGTTCCGATCCAGAAATAGCCTTTTTCATCCTCATAGATGGCAAAAACAATATCGTCTGAAATACTGGATGGATTGCCCAGTTCAAACTGGTAACTTGTGAACTGACCCGTTTTGGTATTTAGCCTGTTAAGGCCACCCCCATATGTTCCCACCCACAGGTATCCTCTTTTGTCCATATAGATCGCTGAATAGACAAAATTGTTGCTGAGACTACCTTCCACGTCCGAATTATGTAAATATTGCCTGAACTTTTCGGATCGGGGGTCGAAGCTGTTGAGGCCATTCCTGGTACCGATCCATAAAATTCCGGTGGAATCTTGGTAGATTGTACGTACCGAATTTGAGGATATGGATGTAAGCCGACCCGGATCATTCCTGAAGTGGCTGAATGATCCTGTTTTCCGGTTGTATTTGCTGAGTCCGCCACCATCGGTCCCCACCCATATCGTACCACCCCGGTCCTGGAAGATTTCCCTTACCGATCCTTCCGGAAGAGAAGAGGGGTCATCCGGGTCATGTTTCAAGACCTCGACATTTTTGGTTGCCGGATCGTAGATGTTTATCCCTGCGTTGTTGGTTCCGATCCATACTTTCTGATCGTTCGATTCAAGTATAGACCAAATAAAGCTACTTGTCAGACTATTGGGATCAAACGGATCATTCTTCAAGGTTTTGATAATGTTGGAATGCGGATCATAAACACTGATTCCGGAGCCGAAAGTACCAATCCATATTCCTCCTGCCCGGTCTTCATATATACAGTTCACTGTATTATCGGACAGACTGGTGGGGTTGGTCGGATCAAAGGCGTAATGATAGACATCTGATCCGGGAGTTATTCTGTAGACACCCTGACTGAAAGTGCCCATCCAAATGGCTCCTTTCGAGTCTTCCAGCAGGGGTTTCTTAGGCAACATTGCGAGGCTGGGGGCATTTCCCGTGGTCGGGATCATCTTTTTCAGTATTCGTGCCCCATAGCTATACAAACCGTTTGATGTTGTAACCCACAGATGTTGATCTGAATCCCGGTAGATATTTTCGACAGGTGAATCAGATTCAACCCGAATCACAGGATACTTTATCTTTACCTGCCCGGTCCCTTCTAGCGTAAATTTCATCAGGCTTTGTTTCGAGCCGACCCATACCGTATCATTTTCAAGAAATAATGCTCTCACTTCCAACGGGTCTACCTCACTTTCGCCAGAGGTAATACATTGCGCCTGGTCACTTCCCTTCTCAACCACGTGCAAGCCGCCGTTTGTTCCAACCCATGTCCTGCCGGAATGGTCTGTATTGATCGAGAGAACCTGCTGATGCCGGGGATCGCAATCCAGATCAATGGTTGTTCTATTCAGGTTACCAGTGTGAAACCGGTCAAGGCCATTCATTGTGCCTACCCAGATGAAATCACCTTCCCGGTGCAAATTTAATATGGTATCATTGGAAACATGGTGTTCTCCCGGACCGGAATTGAAGAAACGCAGTACTTTGTCATTTGACGGATTCAGATAACTCAGACCCTGTCGTGTTGAAAGCCAGAGGTTGCCCTGCCTGTCTTCAACGATCTTTTCTATCCATTTGTAGGACAGGCTGTTCGGATTACCAGGCGTATGATTATAAACAGTAAAACCGGTCCCGTCATATTTGTTCAGTCCATCTTCCGTGGCAAACCACATAAAACCTTTGCTATCCTGGAAAATGTAGTAAACCGAACTGAGGGAAAGTCCGTCATTGATTGTTATCCGGCGGAAACTGATTTCGTGCTGGGCAAATAGTACTGTAGATGCAAGCAGCATGATGCCTACCAGGAAGGATCTGATATTGTAGTTCAGGGTGGTCATTATCGCATTAAACGTAAAAACAGGTTGTAAATTACGTAATCCTTCACCATTCTTCAACTATTCTGATGGCTCAGGATGTGAATTATGCTTTTTTAACAGGTGACCCCCCTGGCCTAATCAATTACCTCGACACCTTTCCAGAATGCGATCCTGCCCTCAATGTTTTTTGCAGCTTTTTTTGCATCGGGGTAATACCAGGCGGCATTTTCATTGGTCTTTCCATTTACTTCAAGGTGGTAATAGGATGCATTGCCTTTCCAGCTGCAGTAAGTGTGATGATCACTGTTCCTGAAGTATTCTTTAATGATGGTATTCTCAGGAAAATAGTGATTTCCCTCCACAATGACAGTGTTGTCACTTTCAGCAATAATTTCATTGTTCCATTTGGCTTTCATCATTCCCTGTCCTTTAATCTCCATAGAGAGTTTACAAACCAGGACCTGCTGTCGAAGAAATTATTCTCGATTTCAAATCCCGCTGCTTCAGCGATTTCAGATATATGGTCCTGGTCATATTTCTGTGACATTTCGGTACATATTGTTTCCCATTTATCAAATGTGATCACAGTGCCTGTTTGTCCCAGTGAAACCTGGTGATTCTTTCTGCTTACGAGATAGCTTTTTGCAATGCCTGAATGCGGGTCGTAAGTGGGCGCGTGGATAAAATTATCGGGGATAAAACTGGCCTCCAGTTCCCTGTTCAACCTTTCAAGAAGATTCATATTGAAAGCCTCCGTAAATCCATGGGGGTCGTCATATGCGCTTCTGATCACGGCAGGATCCTTTTTCAGGTCCAGGCCGAGGAATAGTCTGTCCTGGCTTTTCATTGCTGATGCAAGCTTTTCAAGGAATTCCACGCTTTGTCTGTGTGAATAGTTGCCCAGGTTTGAGCCGAGGAACATAATGATCTTACCATCCCTGTATTCTTGACCGAGTTCATTGATCATGTCGAAATAATCACCTGTTTTTGTCTCAATCTCAATATTGCTGAACTGCTCAGTCATTTTTTTCATGAGTGTGCGGTTTGCCTTTTCGGAGATATCAACGGGGATGTATCTGAAAGGGATTGACCTGTTGATCATCATTCTGACCAGGATACTGGTCTTGGATCCGTCACCGGCGCCGAGTTCTACAAGATCGACACGGTCACTATGCTGACTGAAATGATCGAGGATTGCATTTCCCTGTACCTCGAATATTTCAGCTTCGGCATTGGTAAGATAGTATTCAGGCATTCGCATGATCTTGCGGAAGATCTCACTTCCCCTTGCATCGTAAAAATACTTGGAAGGAATAGATTTTGGCACATCAGTTAATCCGGAAATAATATCCTGCGCCATTTCAGTTATTGCTGTGGTAGTTTGCATCGATTATGGAATGGGTGACACTATTAAATACGCAGGGGCCGAGTGTTTGTTCAATCGGCCGGCTTAACCACCACTTTGGATTTCCATCTGCCAACCTTGTAATAGATCAATGTGAGGACCATTCCCATGGTCCATCCAGTGGGTATTGACCACCAGATCCCTGTCTCTCCAAATTTCCGGCTAAGAATGAAAGCTGCCGGGATACGAATAAACCACAGCGCGAACAGTGTAATGAACATTGGAATCAAAGTGTCTCCCGCTCCACGCATGACACTTCCAAATATAAACATGGAGGTAAATACCAGGTAGAATGAAGTGACAATGGTAAGATAATCCCCTCCAATACTGATCACATTCGGGTCATCGGTGAACCATCCCATCAGGGGATATTTGAATATGATTACAACGGCGGTCATCACAAGAGAAACTGTAGAGGACATCAGCAAAGTAGTCCAGAGGCCCCTGTTGACACGTTCCAGCTTTCCGGCTCCCATATTTTGTCCCACATAGGTCGCAAGCGCCTGTGCAAATACCATTGCTGGGATCACGGCAAGGCTGTCGAGTCTTCCCGCAGCAGTATATGCAGCAGTGACATTGGTGCCAAAAGTGTTAACGATTCCCATCAGGGCCATCATTCCGAGAGCTACAAAGGTGTGCTGCAATCCCGTGGGCAGACCGATACGAAGACTTTCCCGGAACACCTTTTTGTCGAAAGCAAATTGCCTGATATTGAATTTGATCAGTTCATGGTGCTTGTTGAGGTAGAATGCTGCGGTAATAAAGGCGGTTCCCTGGGCGATCAGCGTAGCCCATGCTGCTCCTGCAACTCCCCATCCAAGGACCACGATAAACAGCAGGTCCAGTCCAATGTTCAATACCGTGGCAAGGATCAGGAAATAAAGCGGTGTGATGGAATCACCCAGGCCTCTAAGGATTGCCGCGACTCCGTTATAACCGAAGAAAAGAATCAGTCCGCCAATATAAACAGACAGGTATGAAACTCCCATCTCCATGAGTTCCTCGGGTAATTGCATCAGCCGGAAGATCTGTTCGATGAAAGGATAACCCAGGGATGTGAGCAAAATTGCAGCGATAAAGAGCATGATGAACACTGTATCGATCGCGCGTTTCACCATCCGGAAATTCTTTGCCCCGAAAAATTGTGAGATCACGATTGTGCCACCGCTGGCAACACCGATGACCAATGCAATAAGTGTAAAGATAATGGGGAATGATGCGCCGACAGCAGCAAGTGCCTCTTTACCCAGGTAATTTCCTACGATGATCTGGTCGACAAATGTATATAGCTGCTGAAACATCTGGCCGATCAGCATCGGGACAGCAAATTTGAATATCGACAGTCCTATTCTCCCTACGGTTAAATCTTTCATTCTTAAGCCGACAAATGTCGGCTTTTATTTTTAATTCACAAGGTTCAGAACAAAGTGGGTGCTTCAAAAGTTCTCTATTCTAAGTTGAAACGGGGAATTACGAAAAGATCACCTGGTACCCTTTTGCCCATCTTCTGCTGGTTCCAGTTCAACAGTAAAATGTCTCATGATCGGGGCCTCGGATATGATCCTGTAGCCCTTTTTAATATCATTCCGGCGATCGTAAATATTTTTCAGTGCCACTGCAATATAGTCCATATGGTTCCTGGAATATACCCTGCGTGGAATAGCGAGTCTCACGAGCTCCAGTTCGGGATATCGATTTTCCCTTGTATCCGGATCCCGGTCGGCCAGGAGTGTTCCAATTTCCACGGCCCGGATCCCGGCTTCCAGGTACAATTCAATAGCAAGGGTTTGTCCAATATATTCTTCATGTGCGACACCTGGAAGAAATTTCTTTGCATCTACAAAAATGGCATGTCCGCCGAAGGGTTCCTGCACAGGGATTTCCAATTCGGCCAGTTTCTCTCCCAGGTAGTGTACCTGCCTGATCCTGCTGTCAAGGAATTCAAAGGTTGTAGCCTCTCTCAGTCCCACCGCCAGCGCTGCCATGTCCCTGCCTGCCATTCCGCCATAAGAGAGGAATCCTTCGAACATGATATTGAAATGGGATGCTTTCCTGTAAAGAGATTCGCTGTTCATTGCGATAAATCCCCCGATATTCACCAACCCGTCTTTCTTGCTGCTCATGGTCATTCCATCAGCGAATTTGAACATTTCCCTGGTGATTTCACGGATCGACCAGTCATGGTAACCCGCTTCTCTATTCTGAATGAAGTAGGCATTTTCAGCGAACCTGGCAGAATCAAAAAATACTGGTATTCCGTATTTGTCGGCAAATGAACGCACCTCTGCGAGATTTTTCATGCTCACAGGTTGCCCACCTGTGGAGTTGCAGGTGATGGTGACAATGATCATCGGTATGCGCTCCTTTCCATAGATGGAAATCGCATTTTCAAGCTTCCTGGTATCGATGTTCCCTTTGAAAGGATGGATCGCGGATGTATTGGAAGCCTCATCGATCGTGCAGTCATAGGCCCTTGCCTCCCTGAATTCGATATGACCCTTCGTGGTATCAAAATGCGCATTTCCGGGGATGATGTCTCCTTTTTTTATCATCGCGGAAAAAAGTACATTTTCTGCCGCTCTTCCTTGGTGGGTGGGCAATACATACTCAAAACCGGTCAGCTCCCGAATCGTATCTCTCAGTTCAAGGAATGAGCGACTACCTGCATAGGATTCATCGCCGCTCATGATGGCCGACCATTGTTCCTGGCTCATGGAGCCGGTCCCTGAATCGGTCAGAAGATCAATAAATACCTGGTCGCTTGAGAGGTTGAATAGATTGTATTTTGCCTGCTTGATCCATTCGACCCGTTGTTTCCTCGTGCTGGAATGGATGTGTTCGATTGTTTTTATTTTATATGGTTCTGCGTATGGTAGTTCCATGACCTGGATCATTAATGTTAAAAAAAACCGGAAATTGAAATAGATAGGATGAAGGGAGATCCCGCCCGGTGACCATTGAGTCGCCCCGGGACTTATGCAGACTTCAGATATCCGTCACGCTTTTTAATGAGCATGTATTGGTACCTGGGATGATGCCAGATGCTTTTGTACATAGGATTACAAAAGTAACTGCAGGGATGGAGAAAATGAAAAAGGAACAAATGTTATTTGGCACCAGGTAGCCGGAGTGCCAGGTAAGAACTGGTAAAAATTTGAATGTAAGCGGGTTAATCCTTATTCTCATCCAGGTATTTTTTATAGTATTTCCCGATCAGCTCCTTCCGGGCTTCTACTGCTGCAGACTGCCTGTCAATGAAGTCTGACCGTTTTTCACCTTTTTGTTTTGGCAGGAAAAGGGGGTTTTCATCGATTTCTTTCATGAAAGATTCGCGGTAATATTTCATGACAAAAATTTCAGGGTCGATGCGACGGATTCTGAGTTTGCCATCCATACACGCGCTGACAAACTGATTACCTTCGGGCAGAAATTCGATATCTGGTATACTCGCTTCATTTTCAAGGTATGCATATAACTGCTCACCTGAAGCCAGGTCCCAGAGTTTGATTGCCTGGTCGGCTGAAGCACTGAGCAGGTATTTGCCGTCCGGACTGAATTCTATCTCCAGTACCATCTCCTGGTGTCCTTTCAGCAGTGCGGTGAGTTTCCCTGATCCGATGTCCCAGATGTGAACTGAGTTATCTGCTGAGGCCGCGGCAATGCTTTTTCCATCCGGACTGAAGGCAACGTCATAGATGTTATCGGATATCCCCTGGAAAGTGGCGATCACCTCCCTTGATTCCAGGTCCCACAGGAATACTTTTCTATCATTTGATCCGCTGGCGATCAAGGTGCCGTCGGGGCTGAATGCCACTGCAAATGTTACATCGTCGTGACCCCGCATGGCCTGTTCAATTCTTCCTTCGTAAACATTGGTGAGTTGAAATGTTTTATTTACTTCGGTGCTGACCATAAAGGTGCCCTGTTTATTGATATCCATGCTCCACATCGTATTTTTATGGTGGGGCCAGCTATTTATCTTCGTACCGGTTGTATCAAAAAGCGTGATTCGATTTCCCGCTGCAATGAAGATCACATCCATTGCCGGACTCATCTCAATATCGAAAACTGCTGCCGACACAACCTGCTCCGCAGAAAAGATCTCGGTAAGTGATTTTGCATCCAATACGCTCAGTGTGCCGTTCTCAAAACCAGCAAGGATCCAATTGCCATCGGGAGATACATCCACAGCTGTCACAGGTTCGCGAAAATCTGCTTCAGAGGTCACATAATCCAGGGACTGCCCGGCGGACGTAATATTCAGCATACAAAAAAGGCATGCGACGAAGAGGAATTTCATGATGTGTTTTGTTGATATACAGACAAATTTGGGAAAAGAAGGGCAATATTCCTCATGAAATCCCTGAAACATTCGATTCCATTTCCTTGTTATATGGTTACGACATCAAAATCTCCTGATCATGATCGATAAAGACCTGGTTGTTGAAACACAGATTGAAATTGAGGCGACGCCAGACAGTGTCTGGAAGGCAATTGTGACGCCGTCGCTTGTGGAAAAGTATTTTTTTGGTACCACGGTGCGTTCGGACTGGAAGCAAGGGTCTTCCATTGTTTTTTCCGGGGCTTGGGATGGGAAGACTTTTGAGGATCGAGGAATATTACTGGAAATATTGCCCAGGATGCGGCTGCAATACACTTATTGGAGCAGTTTTTCCGGTCTGGAGGATCGCGAGGAAAATTATTCAATTGTCACCTACCAGCTTGTTCCCACCGATTCCGGCACACAGGTGACCGTCAGCCAGGTTGGTTTTGCAAATGAAACGGCCCGCGACCATGCGATTGACGGTTGGGAGCAGGTACTTGGAGGAATGAAAAAGCTTGTGGAAGACGGGATCGTTATGTAACCCTGATTATTCTGTTTGAAAATTTATTAATTTAGACTGATTCTAATATCTTTGCACCCAGAAACACAGATAAGGAAGGGTAAAGATGTTGTGGGAGAATATTTCGGTCTTTTTCAGTGAGCTTTGGGTGCTGTTGCAGGAGATGGCGCCCTATTTGCTTATCGGGTTCCTTTTCGCGGGGATCTTAAAAGTTTTCTTTCCAAAGCGGCTCATCAGGAAGTACATTGGAAAATCGAATTTCAGGTCGGTCCTGAATGCATCTCTCCTTGGGGTGCCGATGCCACTGTGTTCCTGTGGCGTACTGCCGACGGGAATCAGCTTTTTCAAGAACGGTGCTTCACGAGGATCAACGGTGTCGTTCCTTGTTTCGACGCCTCAGACGGGGGTTGACTCGATCATTGCGACCTATGCGATGCTGGGTTTGCCGATGGCAATTCTTCGGCCGGTGATCGCTTTGTTTTCAGGGGTGCTCGGGGGTACACTAACCAATTACCTCGGGGGCAGTATTGCGGCTTCGGAGCAGTTGAAGAGCACAAAGGATGAGGAAGGAGAAAAGTCATTCAGGGAGATGGTGCGATATGGTTTCGTGGAGATGGTACAGGACATCAGCAAGTGGCTGGTGATCGGCTTCCTGATCGCAGCTTTTTTATCGGTGCTCATTCCTGATGATTTCTTTGTTGAGACGATCACAAATGAGTACCTGTCCATGCTGTTGATCCTTGTTGCGTCGATCCCGCTTTATGTATGTGCCACCGGTTCGATCCCGATTGCTGCTGTCTTATTAATGAAAGGGTTGTCGCCTGGTGCGGCGATCGTTTTCCTGATGGCGGGTCCGGCCACGAATGCAGCCACCATGGCCGTGATCAGCAATTCCATGGGGAAGAGAACCTTTTGGTTATACCTGTTGAGTATTGTCGGGGGTGCTGTCCTTTTCGGGACGGTTGTGAACGAGTTGATCCCAAGGGGATGGATCATGAATGCGATCCCCGAGTTTGATCACGCAGCGGGTCATCATGAAGGAAATCTGATCAAGATCATTTCGGCAATTGTCATGATCCTGTTGATCATCAACGGCTTTATTCAGAAATATATAGAAAGAAGTAAAACCATGAACAGACCAGATAAATTCAAAGATATGAAAGCGATGCAAACCTACCGGGTAGAAGGGATGACCTGCAACCATTGCAAGGCAAATGTTGAGAAAGGTGTGCGTGAACTGGACGATACAGGTGAAGTATATGCCGATCCTGCAACAAATGAATTGCGCATTTCTGCAACAGGTCTTTCGGAGGAGAAGATCAGGGAAAAGGTGGAGTCACTGGGTTATATATTTAAAGGAAGGAAATAGTATTGACGCTCAATGATATTCAGAGCGGAGAGTCTGCGGTGATCAAGCAGGTACATGGTTCAGGTGCCTTCAGGAAGCGGATAACGGAGATGGGATTTGTGAAGGGGCAGGTTGTGACTGTTGTCAAATCAGCTCCATTCAAGGGTCCAGTGGAATATCGCATCATGTCAGGAACGGTATCATTGCGTCGCAACGAAGCCCGCCTTATTGATATTGATATTGCTGCTCCTGAAGAGGAGATTGCTGCACATCCATTTGAGCCCATTTACAAGGACCGGTCTGGTCTATCTGAAGGGGAAGGGTCTTCGCGGAAGATCAGGATCGCCCTGGTGGGCAATCCCAACAGTGGTAAAACGACCCTTTACAATCGGTTATCGAGATCCAATGAGCGTGTTGCAAATTACTCCGGTGTAACGGTCGGTATCAAAGAGACAGTGTTTTCGTACCGTGGTTACGAGATCACATTCACCGATCTGCCCGGCACCTATTCTTTGTCGGCCTATTCCGAAGATGAGGTGATCGTAAGGGATTATCTCAGCAATACCCAACCCGACATAGTTGTGAACGTTGTGGATGCCGGGAACCCGGAGCGGCATATGTACCTGACCACCCAGTTGATCGACATGGGCGTGCAGGTGATCATGGCGCTCAACATGTATGATGATCTCAGGTACAGGGGAGACAAGCTGGATATCTCCACACTCGGCAGGTTGATCGGGGTGCCCATCGTTCCTACGATAGGAAGACAGGGCAAGGGGATCTACAGGTTGCTCAGCCGGATCATCAAGGTATATGAAGATCGTGAGCCGGTCATACGCCACACCCATATCAATTATGGAAAGGAGCTGGAGCAGTCGATCAACAGGATCGAATCCGAGCTTGAGCAATTCAGTGAAGCATTGGAGGGGCAGCACCTCAGGTATTATGCTATAAGAATGCTTGAGCGGGATGATTACTGTATGCATAAACTTGCACGCTACGAAGAATTTGAGGATGTACGTCCTGTGATTACAGAAGAGATTACACGGCTGGACCAGCTGTTCAGGGAGGATATTGAAACATTGATCTCCAATGCCCGTTATGCCTTCATTGCCGGGGCACTGAAGGAGACCTACCGGAAGGGCAAGCGGGATCGCGCCCTTTCCCGATCGCAAAAAATTGATAAAGTACTAACGCACAGGTATTTTGGTTTTCTTATTTTTATGCTGATCCTGTTCGGAATGTTCCATGCGACATTTTCCATCGGGCAGTACCCTATGAACTGGATCGAAGCCGGGGTTGACTGGCTGGGAAGGAACCTCTCGGCATTGTTGCCTGACGGTATCCTTCATGATTTTGTCATTGACGGGATGATCGGAGGTGTTGGCGGGGTGATCGTATTCCTGCCCAACATCCTGATCCTGTTTTTCATCATTTCCCTGATGGAGGATACTGGGTATATGGCCCGAACTGCTTTTATCATGGACCGTGTCATGCACATATTCGGCTTGCACGGTAAATCCTTCATCCCCCTGGTGATGGGCTTCGGATGCAATGTTCCGGCCATCATGGCCACCCGAATGCTTGAGAACAAAAGAGACCGTTTGCTCACCATGATGATCATACCTTTCATGTCATGTAGTGCCCGGCTCCCTGTATATATTCTTATTGCAGGTGCGGTGTTTCCTGGGCAGGCCGGGAATGTGATCTTCCTGATGTACATCATAGGCATCCTGTTTTCGGTCGTGATGGCGATGGTGTTCAAGACCTCCCTGTTCAGGAAAAGCGAAGCTCCATTTGTCATGGAACTGCCTCCATACCGGGCACCGGGAATGCGCATGGTACTTAAGCACATGTGGCTGAAAGGCGCGATATACCTAAAAAAGATGGGCGGTGTGATCCTGGTGGCGTCGATGATCATCTGGGCATTGGGATATTTCCCCCGGGAGGTGGAATTGTCACGGGATTATGGACAGCTCATTTCCGAAAAGAAGGCGCAGCTGGAGCTGTTTGAAGGGTACGGTCAGGAGACTGCAGGTGTGCAGGTGATGGATTCCACGCAGTTAAGTGAGGAGATCCAGGATCTCGAAACAGCCCGTATGAATGAACAGCAGGCAGGTTCATTCATCGGAATGATCGGTCATGCAATCGAGCCGGTTATCCGGCCACTCGGTTTTGATTGGAAAATGGGTGTGAGTCTGCTGGCAGGTTTTTCTGCGAAGGAGGTGGTGGTAAGTACGATGGGAGTCTTATACCAGGTAAGCGACAGTGAAGAAAATACGGTGTCGTTGCAGGAGAAGCTCCGGGATGAAAAGTATACATCGGGGGAACGCAAAGGTCAGAAGGTATATACACCGCTTGCGGGCTTCAGTTTCCTGATCTTTGTGTTGCTCTACCTTCCATGCGTATCAGTAATTGCCACAGTGGGAAGGGAGTCGGGAAGCTGGAAATGGTCTGCCTTTGTCGTCTTTTACACCACCTTTTTAGCGTGGTTTGCCAGTTTTTGTGTTTATCAGATAGGTTCTCTATTTTAGCGGACCCATTTTTTTTATGGAAGAATATACCAATAGAAGATGAAAATTTTAAAAAAGCTCTCGTTTATATTCGGCATGCCATTTACTGGCATCCTCCTGATGATCATGATTGTATCCATGGCCCTCGCCACCTTTATTGAAAGCGGCCGGGGGACCAATGCAGCATGGGCACTGATCTATGATTCCTGGTGGTTTGAACTGCTGTTTGCCATCGTCCTGGTCAACCTGGTGGGGAATGTTTTCAGGATGAAGCTCTACAGGCGATCAAAGATCACGGTTTTTGTTTTTCACATCGCCTTTGTCTTCATCATCCTGGGAGCCGGGATCACCCGGTATTTCAGCGTTGAAGGCATGATGCACATTCGTGAGGGGGATGTGTCGGCAACCATGATCAGTGACGAGACTTTTTTATCCCTGACCGTCTCTGATGGGGAGGACCAGGTAACCCACACCGAAAAGGTGAGACTTTCGGTATTGACACCCGGAAAGTACCGGTGGTCGGGAGAGCTCAACGGCAAAAAGATCAGGGCGAAGTCGACGGGATATTTGCAAAATGCAGTGGCGCAATATGTGGGGAGTCCGGGTGGAAAACCCTATATGCAAATGATCATGATTGCAGGCAGACAGGTCAATGTCGGCCTTACGAGCGGTGAAAAGGCGAATTATCCCGGAATTTCTGTAAGTTTTGACCTCCCTGGTAGTAAAAGTGACCTTCAATTCATTTCCGACAGCGAAGTGCTGACAGCCACCTCGTCTTTCCCGGTATCGATCACATCGATGAGCGGTGATGAGCGCGAGGCATATGCACCAGGCGAGCGTATTCTTATTGAACAGGGAAATCTGTATGTTGTCAATGATATCCGATTTGCATTGCAGCGATACCTTCCTTCGGCAACATTGAGGTATGTCGAACCTGGATCTTCGGGGCAATCCACGGGAATGGATGTTGTGAAGGTGGAAGTTTCTGTTGACGGAATGAAATCGGAATTATTCATTCCCGGAGGTGCCAATGTCACCGGCCAAACCGCAGATCTGACGATGGGTTCCACTACCATACAGGGTGCATACGGATCGAGGAACATCAGGTTGCCATTCGCATTGCGGCTGAAGGATTTCAGGATTGACAGATACCCCGGGTCAAACAGTCCGTCTTCATTTGAAAGTGATGTAGTGCTGGTTGACAAGCAACAGGGGATCGAGGAGACCCATAATATCTATATGAATAACGTATTGAAGCACAGGGGATACAGGTTTTACCAGTCATCCTACGACCAGGACGAACGTGGGACCATCCTCTCCGTGAACCGTGACATGGCAGGAACCACAATCACCTATTTTGGATATTTCCTCATGGCCCTGGGAATGGTGCTGGCACTTTTCGTGAAAGGAACACGATTTTCTGTCCTGGCAAAGACCTCGGCAGGCGGACCGGTAAAAGCGGCCATGATTGCATTGTTATTATTTGTTGGAGGAGTGACACTTTCGGCCCAGCAGTTCCCGGTTCCATCAAAAGCTGCGGCTGCAGAGTTTGGTAATCTATGGGTCCAGGGGAAAGAGGGGCGGTTCAAACCAATGAACACCCTCTCGAATGAAGTGATGCGAAAGGTGGTGAAGGGGGCTGACTTTGACGGATCGAATGCCGACCAGGTGATGTTGGGCATGGTGGTCTACCCGGAGCAGTGGAAAAATGCGCCCATCTTTAAAGTTGATAATCCAGAACTGCACCAGATGATCGGTTTCAAGGGAGCTATGGTCAGTTTCAATGATTTTATTGCAGACGGAAGGTATCTCCTGTCCCAGTTGGTGAACAATGCCTACAACAAGCGGGTACAGGATCGTGACGACCTTGACAAGGAGGTGATGAAGCTTGACGAAAAGATCAATGTATTTTACATGGTGCAGACAGGCTCGTTATTGAAGATGTTTCCCGATCCGGATGCAGCGGACGGGAAATGGCATTCCGTCGCTGAGATGATGGATAGTGACCTGCCTGAAAGAGATACCCTCGGCCAGGTATTCCTGTTGTACAAGCGGGCGCTGCAGGAGCAAAATGAGGCGCTTGCTTCCGATATTATCAAATTCTTTAGCAACTACCAGGAGAAGAACAGTCTGCACGAACTAAACGAAGGAAGAAAAAAGGCAGAAATCTTTTACAACAAGGCGAGGATATACAACAGGTTGTTCAAATTCTATTTTATTTTTGGACTTAGTCTCCTGGTCCTTCAGTTTCTAAGGATCTTTCGCCCGGAAAAATGGGTGCAACGTGCTTTCTCAATCGGGGTGATCCACCTGGCGGTTGCATTTGTGATCCACACAGTTTTCCTTGGTATCCGGTGGTATGTGAGCGGACATGCACCATTGAGCAACGGCTATGAATCGATGATCTTTGTCTCATGGATCTCCCTGCTCGCAGGCTTGATCTTCGTGAAAAGGACTGGTTTTGCCTTGTCGCTTACGGCGATTCTATCGGCTTTGTCATTGCTGGTAGCACATATGAGCTGGATGAATCCGGACATTACCAACCTTGTCCCGGTGTTAAAATCACCCTGGCTGACCATACATGTGACCGTGATCATGGCGGGGTATGGATTCCTGGGAATGAGCATGCTGATGGGACTCATCAACCTGGTGTTTTACTCGATTCTAACCAGGAAAAACAAGTCGCGCATTGCATCGGTTGTGGAGCAGGTAACAAAGGTCAATCACCTGTCTGTGATCATCGGGCTCTATTTTCTCACCATCGGCACCTTTCTTGGAGGTGTCTGGGCCAATGAATCCTGGGGAAGGTACTGGGGATGGGATCCAAAGGAGACCTGGGCACTGATCTCGGTCCTGGTTTACAGTTTCATAACACACATGCATCGGTTTCCGGGAATGAAAGGGACATTTGCATTCAATCTCGCAACGCTTCTTGGTTATTTCGCCATTCTCATGACCTATTTCGGCGTGAATTATTTCCTGGGAGGCATTCACTCTTATGCCGGTGGGGCAGCTTTTGCGATTCCCGCCTGGGTGTATATTGTAGTACTTTCGGTGGCGGTCCTTTCTGTGATTGCATACAACCGGAAGAAGATTTTATCTGTAGATTATTTACCTGACAATGAATGAATTGACACTGGCCACCCCGGCCCTGCTGTTTTCGGCGATCTCACTGATCATGCTGGCCTATACGAACCGCTTTCTGGCCTATGCCAACCTGGTAAGGAGTCTGCATGCAAAATACCAGGAGGAGAAGGATAAGGTTTTACTGTGGCAGATTAAAAACCTGAGAAGGAGGCTGGCCCTGACCCGGGGGATGCAGGTCCTGGGTATATCGAGCCTCTTATTGTGTGTGGCCACGATGTTTCTTATCTACATTGGATCGCTGCTGTTTGCCGAAGTTGTTTTCGGTGTGGCGTTGGTTTTACTGATTGGCTCATTGGCCCTCCTGATCTGGGAGATCCAGATTTCTACAAGGGCGCTGGACCTTCATTTGGGGGATATGGAGTAGGAGAGTTAAGAGTTAAGAGTTAAGAGTTAAGAGTGGGGAGAGGAGAGTTAAGAGAGAGGTTTTTTATGGACTGAAGGGTAGGTCATTGAGGTTGCTGCGGTCCTGTTTTCCAAAATCGATCACGCAATTAAAGCGATAGCCTTTGTGTTCGCGGATTGCAACTCCTACCGAGTTGAATTCAGGGCTGAGTGTGTTTTCCCGGTGGCCCACCCCTTTCACGCCATCGTCTATCAGCAAGGTGATAACAATATCGATTGCGTTCCTGTAACCATAAGAGCAATTTTCGCCTACCTTGGTGTAAGGTTTGCCCATAAAGGGTTTAAACCGCTTCTTAAAATTCTTGTGTCCGACATGTCCGGATTCTCCGGATGTTGTTGCATGTTGTTGCGCCACGCTTGTCAGATCCTCCTCCGGAATAAGGGGGTCGAGTCCATATGTTTTTTTTAGATCCCGGTAGAGTGAGCGCAGGTATGAATTGCTGTTCACATCATTCACTTCGACATACGCGTCAAGTATTGTTTCAGCAAAGAGGCTGCCGTCAATCCTGGCCAGGTTCATAAAGAAGACGACTTTTTGTTCTTCTTCAGTGTAATATTCAAAATCTGCAGCTGTGTTTGCCCGATCGATCGTTTCCGGATCCCATTTTTCCCAGGGGATGGATTGTGCCATTGAGCCTGGAAGTAAAAAGACAGATGCAAGGATAATTAAAATGTATTTCATACCATAAATAACAAATTCCGCCCCGGGGTGTTCGAAGAGTTACATGCGATTGTCGATCCGGATCTCTCCAGGTTTTCTGATCATGTAGATATCATAATCGGTAAATGTCATGAACCCTGCCTTTTCATATATTTTTTTTGCAACCAGGTTATTTTTATGGACCTCCAGTTTCACCTGGCATTTTTTATTCCGGATAAATTTCAGTGATTCAATCGCGAGTTTCGTTCCCCAGCCTTTTCCTTGTTCTTCACGACAGATACCAAAATGATGGAGAAAAATTCGTCTTCCGTCGAATGTCATCCATGAAGTTCCAACAATCTTTTTCCTGTTTTCATCCTCAAGGACGATCAATTTTCCTCCCATGGAGAGCGTCTGATCGATGATCTCAGCTGTATCTCCTCGCTCTTCTCCGCCCATATCCAATTCGTTCCACAGATCAGAAACTTCTTTAAAATCCTCCTGCCTGTAATCCCTGAAATGCATCATGATCAGACTTTCATTACATAGACCTGTCCGGTTTCATACCGCAACACCTTGACCTTGTCACCTTTATTGATATAACCAAATTCTGACTTGGCATCGTAGATATTTCCTTCAATAAGGACCCTTCCCGAAGGCCGCAGAACGGTATATGCTTCACCGGATTTTCCTACAAGTGTTTTTTGCATGGAATCCACTCCCAGGAATCCCTCATCAGTTTTTTGATCTGCACCCAATACGAGTGCTGCAAACGATGTGGTACTTAAAACCTTGCTTGCAGCCCAGATGGAGGCAATCAGTCCCATGAGTGCCGAGAGTACCACAACTCCGAAGGATCTCATGAGCAGGCTCATTCCTTCTCCTGTAAATTCAAAATCTTTCAGCATCTCATTGTCAATCATGCTTAAGGTCAGACCGGTTACCATTGCAATTACGCCAGCAACGCCAGCTACCCCGAACCCCGGGATGGCAAATATTTCTACTAGCATGAGGATCACTCCGAGGGCGAAGATCAGGAATTCCCAGTATTCGGCCATTCCTTCGATGTAGAGGGGTGCAAAATAGAGTAGTGCTGCGATTACAGATGCAGCCAATGGAAACCCGATCCCTGGAGATTGTAATTCAAAGTAAATTCCTCCAATGATGATCATAATGAGGATGCCGGTAACATACGGACTGATCAGGAGGCCGATGATCCTGTCCATCGTTGAAGGCTTGTATTCTTCCAGGGTATATTCAGTGATTCCCACCAGTTCCAGGACTTCCCTTCGACTGTTGGCGATCCCTTCGCAGTATCCATTCTGAACTGCTTCGGAAGCAGTGAATGTAAGTACCTGACCGCTGTCACTTACGTTCTCTACATACATCCTGGGATCCACCATTGCTTCTGCGATTGCGGGATCCCTTTTCCAGACGAGCGTGGTATCACCGTTGACAATAATCGTGTCTTTTCCCTGTGCCTCTGCTGTTGCCCGCATTGTTGCGCGCATATACGACTGGTACTTATCAGGTACCTGTTCGCCGGATTGGTTGACGACGGTGGCTGCACCGATCTTGGCACCAGGTTTCATATAAATGCTGTCGCATGCAATCGAGATCAGTGCTCCGGCAGATGCTGCATTGTCGTTGATAAATACATACACCGGAATTTTTGCATTGAGCAGGAAGGTACGGATTGAATCTGCAGATGCCACTTCACCGCCATAGGTATTCATATCGATGAGCATTACGTCTGCACCGAGGGAGTCTGCCTCCTGGAAAGCGAGTTTTGTCGTTCTCCATATAGGTTTTGCGATCATCTCCTTGATCTCGTATACATAGACAATGGTCTTTTCGGGTTCTTCAGGTAGCTGTTCAGAATTCCTCATTCTGTCGGATTGCTGCCCAGAACTCCCAAAGGAGACAGAAAGCAATATAAGTGCATACAGGATCTTTTTCATCTTCTTAATTCTAGTTGGAATAAAAATACGAAAAATATTCGTCCTTATCGTTTCAACTATTTCCCTTAAATTTGTGATCTAATTTAGAATTATGAGTACACATACGCTAATGGCTATTTCCCCGGTTGACGGACGCTACAAATCAAAGGTGCTTGTTTTGGAATCGTACTTCTCTGAATATGCACTGATCAAGTACCGGCTGCACGTGGAGGTGGAATATTTCATTGCGCTGGTGAATACAGGAATTCCCCAGCTTGCTGACTTCCCCGAAGAGAAAAAGGAGGTGCTCCGCAAAATCTATACTGCTTTTAAGGCAGAGGATGCCCAGAAGGTTAAGGAGATCGAGGCGGTTACTAACCATGATGTAAAGGCAGTGGAGTACTATTTGAAAGAGCGTTTCAGGGAACTGGGACTCTCAAAATTCGAGGAATTTATCCATTTCGGACTCACTTCGCAGGATATTAATAATACTGCTGTTCCTGTCTCATTCAAGCATGCGCTTGACAAGGTGTATTACCCGATGATGGAGGAGGTAATCGGACAATTGGAGGAGCTGGCTGAGGAGTGGTGGGAAATACCAATGCTGGCAAGAACCCATGGTCAGCCTGCATCTCCTACCCGGTTGGGTAAGGAGATCAGGGTGTTTACATCCAGGATCGATGAGCAACTTACCAGGCTGGAAGAGATTGCAGTACCTGCCAAGTTCGGGGGTGCAACCGGAAATATGAATGCCCATATGATCGCCTATCCCGAGGTAGACTGGTTTGAGTTTGGAGAGGAACTGCTTGCCAATGCCTTTGGATTGAAACGTTCATGGCCGACCACCCAGATCGAGCATTACGACAATATTGCTGCGATGTTTCATGCCATGTCGAGGGTAAACACAATATTGATCGACCTGGCGCGCGATATATGGACCTATATATCCATGGATTATTTCAAGCAAAAGATCAAAAAGGGTGAAATCGGATCCTCAGCCATGCCGCATAAAGTGAATCCCATCGATTTTGAGAATGCGGAAGGGAACCTTGGGGTGGCCAATGCCCTTTTTGAGCATATGGCTGCAAAGCTTCCGATTTCGAGATTGCAACGTGATCTG
>JGI12048J13642_10347685_pt1 | contig 33722 bp, 27 predicted proteins | sample ElkSlonscriptome_16_FD_13642 | JGI IMG/M metagenome (IMG submission 13642)
GGCTTAATAAAACTGGACACTTTAATGATAGACAATAATCGTCAATCACTAAGGTGTCATCATGAGTCAAAAGCGAAGTTTTAAACAATACCCGAAGGAGTTTAAAGAAGAAGCGGTAGCGTTGATATTAGAACAGGGTTACTCAGTGCCAGAAGCTGCCAAATCACTGGGTATAGCGACTAATATTCTTTATCGCTGGAAAGAAAAAGTTGAAGCATAGCGGGCTGGTGAGAGCTTGAATGAAGATGAACGTCAGGAATTCAAGCGGTTACGCAAGGAAAACAAGGAGTTGCGCATAGAAAAGGAGATTTTAAAAGAGGCTTCAGCCTTCTTCGCGCAAGAAATGAAGTAAAGTTTGGCTTCATCAAAAGAGAATCTCAGGTCTGCCCGGTTGCCATTCTGTGCCGGGTGATGAGGGTTAGCAGATCGGCTTACTATGATTGGCAGAAACGACCTGGTCAGGTGATCACTGAAGAGACTCTGCGGCTGCACCGGTGTATGAAGCAGCTGTTTAAAGATAGCCGGAACAGCTTAGGCAGCCGGGAAATGATGAAGAAACTACGCGAGGAAGGCTTTAATATTGGACGTTACCGTGTTCGTCGGATCATGAAAAAACTGGGCCTTAGAGTCGTTCAACGTGTCGCTTACAAGGTTACGACACAACGCAAGCATAGTGATGCAGTTGCCGATGATCTGTTGAATCAGAACTTCAATCCTACAGGCCCTAACCAGATTTGGGCCGGTGATGTGACCTTCCTCAGAACCGCTGAAGGATGGATATACTTGGCGGTGGTGATGGATTTGTTTTCCCGCCGCATCGTTGGCTGGCATATCGACAAGCACATGACCACGGAACTGGTCTGCAGGGCGATGATAAAAGCTTATAACTTACGTCAGCCTCCTGAAGGGCTGGTATTTCACAGCGACAGAGGATCGCAGTACACGAGTAAACGCTATCGCAAACTGCTGAAGTCCTACGGTATCAGAGCAAGTATGGGAGGTGTTGGGGCATGTTGGGATAATGCCGTCGTTGAGCGCTTCTTTGGGATCTTGAAACATGATTGGATTCTTAAAGTTCGCCAGTCTACCCGGGTACATATGGAAAAAGATGTGGCGGCCTACATGAGGTACTACAACCTCAACAGGCTTCATTCAGCGAACGGAGATCTTTCACCAATTCACTATGAAAATTCTCTGAGGAAAGTGTCCGGTTTTAGTTGACCAGAACAGAAAGCAATATTTCCTTTGAACTTACACTTAATCTGTCAAATTAATGCCGATTTGTACCCTGTAGGTAGATTTTTTCCGAGTAAAATCTCTAACTAATTGAATTCATATGGCGCCCCCAGCATGATTCGAACATGCGACCTTCCCCTTAGGAGGGGGACGCTCTATCCTGCTGAGCTATGGGGGCGTTGAAAAAGGCAGGAGGATCTAACAACTACTTAGGGATTATAACCAGAGCGATCATTTAATTGAAAGCGGGCATTTTGCTTTTACTCTTTCCCATCCTCCCGTGTCATTGCACTGTTTCAGAGCAGAAAATGCTTTCTGCTAAAACCGGATCATAGTCTGTAAAAATAATAATAAACCACAAGAATTCAATAGCGTAGAATATCGATGGCTTAGAATCAGAAACTGGGCCAAATACATTGAACTCGTCTGTAAACTCAAGGTCTGATGGCTATCTGAGTACAAAACTTCGTTGTCACTTTGGTTCTTTGTCACTTTAGGATGTAAGATGTTAGACACACGCCCGATGTTAATGGTGTCCGGCTTTCCTGCTATCGAAAGAAAAGAGCTGGACACTTTGCAGGTCAATCTAGGTTATAAATGTAATCTCTCATGCACTCATTGCCATGTGGCAGCTGGGCCTACCCGCACCGAGGTTATGAGCAAACAAGTCATCGAAGATATTCTTGAGTTTTTGAGGGTCCGCCCCATTGGCACACTGGATTTAACCGGTGGTGCTCCTGAAATGAACCCCCACTTCCGGTATCTGGTGAGTGAAGCCCGCTCGCTTGGCATTAAAGTCATTGATCGCTGTAACCTGACCATCTTATTAGAAGAAGGCTATGAGGATTTGGCTCAGTTTCTGGCTGACCAGAAAGTGGAAATCGTGGCCTCACTACCTTGTTATGCTGAACAGAATGTGGATAAGCAGCGGGGCAAAGGGGTTTATCAGGAAAGTATCGTTGCTCTTAAGCGGCTTAACGAACTAGGATTTGGGCGGGCAGATAGTGGGCTTGTGCTCAATCTGGTATTTAATCCCGGGGGGCCATCTTTACCTCCTCCCCAGGGGCCACTTGAGGAAAGCTACAAGAAGGAACTGTTTTCTACTCACGGCATCGTTTTTAATTCTTTATTCGCCCTGACTAATATGCCTATTAGTCGTTTCGGTAGTTTTTTGATGTCAAAAGGTGAGTTCAGTAACTATATGTCCTTGTTGAAAGGCGCTTATGCGGAAGAAAATCTACCCGGCCTCATGTGTAGAAACTTGATCAGCGTCGATTGGCAGGGATACGTCTACGATTGTGATTTTAATCAAATGCTGGATATACCTATGATCGCATCAGACAAACCGAAGACTCAGCTCAGCGAACTAACCCATGCCCAACTAGCCGGGCGACCGATTGCAGTGGCGGACCATTGTTACGGTTGCACTGCCGGGCAGGGCAGTAGCTGTGGTGGGGCGCTTGACTGATCTCAGCGAGTGGTCAATTGTTATACCTGTGCTCAATGAGCAACACTCTATTTGCCAGAGCTTGCGGTCCATTCAACATCTCCGTCATCGTGGCGCTGAGCTGATTCTGGTGGATGGTCATAGTGAAGATAAAACAGGGGAGCTAGGTCGGCCATTAGTTGATAAGGTTTGCCTTTCAAAGCCAGGTAGGGCGCTACAAATGAACAGCGGCGTTGAGCACAGTGGTCGGCACTGCCTTTGTTTTTTACATGTCGATACTTTATTCCCTGAAGATGTTGCCGATCAATTCAATCGTTTTCAATCTTCAACCCGTGAATGGGGTCGGTTCGACGTGCAATTGTCGGGGGATCGACCCATATTCAAGCTGATTTCTTTAATGGTTAATTTACGCTCCCGTCTTACCGCTATTGCCACTGGAGATCAGGCCATTTTTGTCACTCGGAGCGCCTTCGATTCGGTTGGAGGATATCCTGACATTCCCCTAATGGAGGACATCGCTTTCTCCAAAGCACTAAAGAAACGAGGTAGACCACTCTGTGTAGGCTCACCGGTAGTGACATCCAGTCGACGCTGGGAAGAGTTTGGTGTGTGGCGCACTGTTTTTTTAATGTGGAAATTGCGTTGGCAATTTTTCAGAGGTGTACCACCAGAAAAGCTGCACAAACAATACTATGCTAAAAAATATTATAGCAGCTACAGCGTTAGGACTGATGAGCGAATGAATGAGTATTGAATGAGTAATAAATGGGAAATAAATAAGTAGTGAATAGGTCTGTTTGCTATATTCAGTTTGCTAAAAGGCCTTTTGCCGGTTATGTAAAAACAAGGCTGATCCCTGCTTTAGGAGCAGAGGGTGCACTGCTGGTACATATCGAATTATTACAACTCACACTCAATGCTTTGTGCGAGACACCGAATGGTGATGTTCAGTTATGGTGGGATCGTCAATGGGATAGTAGCCAATTTCTGAGCCAGTTAGACCCACAGTGCCATAACATCTCAAGGCTAAGTCAGCATGAACAACAAGGTGATGACTTAGGTGAAAAGATGCAGCACGCGCTCATCACAGCGTTAACAAGTCACAGTAAAGTAGTCCTGGTGGGTAGTGATTGCCCGGTTATAAATGCCGATTATCTGCTCCAGGCCTCTACGTTGCTAGAGGAGAAAGACATTGTATTAGGTCCATCTGATGACGGTGGTTTTGTCCTCATTGGTGCCCGCCGGGTAGAAGCAGGACTACTTGAAGGTATGGAGTGGGGAGTGGCATCGGTACTGCAGCATACCTTGCAACGCATACAAACATTTGCTTTAAGCTGTGCACTATTACAACCATTGTTTGATGTGGATGAGGTATCGGACTACAGGCGTTGGAAAGGTAGACGATAACGGGTTTTGTTCCACTTCCTATCCGGCTTTTTTGGCTGCGTTTCGTTCAGTTCCTAACCGTGTTCTGCATAAGGATAGAACTTAAGGCGTGCCGGTGCTGTAAGAAGTATCTTTGACCGCTTGAGCAAGTTGGCCCTCTCTTAGTAAACACTGGATCTGGTCTGACAGCGTTTTTATTTTACCGTTTTTATCCTCAATATCGGCTCTGGTTTTTTTCAACGTGTCCCGCGCATGCTTCAAATGATCAATGGCTTTGACAATGTTGTTGTCTTCGATTTGTTTATCTGCCATCGCCATATGACTATCATATTCGATTGTAAAAACCAGCTTCTTTAAATGGGACAGATGCTCTTCATATTGGGCCACGGGTAGCAACCCTCTGACTTTTAAGCGACTGAGTCGCTGGCCCGTTGCATTCAACAAGGTGCTATTTTTTTGCAACATGGTGTCGTTGGCAACCGTTTGCTCCCCCCTTGGTTTCAATGTTCCTTCTTTTAATTCAGCAGCTTGTGCTTTGAGTCGACCAAACAGAGATTGGAATTCTTCCGATTTTTTGTTGATTTTGAGTAATTGATGAGCTAAATCCAATAGCTGGTTATGAAGTGCAATGGCTATGTCGGGCTGGTCATCAACTTTCATAATAAAGTTAAAGATGTGCTCGGTTTCCTGAAAATTTTGTTTTAGATGTTTGGTTTGACTTTCTCTTTGCGCCAGCGCTTGTTGACGGGTATAGACTACGCCGCTAATAACCAACGAGGCGATCATTAATACAGCTAAAACAATGATGAAGGCGGTCATAGATAAGGGCCGTTTGAAATTAATCTGTTTTTTTATCCTGATAAGTATAGGTTTTTTTCTCAAATTTTGTTATTGATTTAATAAGAGCTTGGTCTGATCAGGTGAGGGTGAGTTGCAATCGGGCCTTAGTTGACGTGCAACCTGCGTTGATCCAGGTTGCGTCAATTAGTGCTATTTCATCGGTTAAGCTCATGTTTTATCGTTCGATACAGATGTGGTTTTATTCGGAGTAGTGAACTGACAATTATGGCTAAATCGCTCGTTATCGTAGAGTCGCCGGCAAAGGCTAAGACTATTAACAAGTATCTGGGCTCGGATTACATCGTGAAGTCCAGTGTGGGCCACATCCGTGATTTGCCAACCAGTGGCAGCGGCGATAAGTCATCTCCTAAGAAGCGTGCCGCAGAGACCGCAAAACTTCGTGAACTGCCAGCTGAAGAACGCGCCAGGCTGAAGAAAGAGCGTGCAAGAAAACAATTGATTGCGCGAATGGGCGTGGACCCTGAGCACAATTGGGTGGCCCGCTACGAAATACTGCCGGGCAAAGAGAAGGTAGTTGAAGAACTCAAGAGACTGGCAAAAAATGCTGAACAAGTATACCTCGCTACGGATTTGGACCGGGAAGGAGAGGCCATTGCCTGGCATTTAAAAGAAGCTATTGGCGGTGATGATGATCGCTATCAGCGCGTGGTGTTCAATGAAATCACCAAAGCGGCCATTGCAGAGGCATTTAAGAAACCAGGCAAGCTGGATTTGGATCGGGTTAATGCCCAGCAGGCGCGGCGCTTTTTGGACCGCGTGGTGGGGTTTATGCTGTCGCCCCTGTTATGGTCGAAAATTGCCCGGGGCTTATCAGCCGGACGAGTCCAATCGGTGGCCACCCGCCTGATTGTTGAACGCGAGCGTGAAATCAGAGCTTTTAATCCAGAAGAATACTGGTTGGTCGATGCCTATTTAAGCAAGGCCAAAGAGCAAGGCAAGTTTGAGGTTATCCGTCATTTGGGCAAAGCCTTTAAACCAGTCAGCCAAACCGAAACCGAGGCGCTGGTCGAAAAGCTGAAGCAGCAGAAGTTTACTGTCACCAAGCGCGAAGATAAGCCATCGGTTACCAAAACACCGGCCCCTTTTATTACTTCGACCCTGCAACAAGCGGCCAGCACCCGCTTGGGCTACAGCGTTAAAAAAACCATGATGTTGGCACAGCGGCTATACGAAGCCGGTTACATTACCTACATGCGTACCGATAGTACCAATCTGTCTGCTGATGCAGTGGCGGCCTGCCGGGATTTTATTAGAGATCAGTACGGTGATCAGTATCTGCCGGCAGACCCGAAAACTTATGCCAGTAAGAATCGTGCGCAAGAAGCTCACGAAGCTATCCGGCCATCGGATATTTCGTTGCAAGCTCAGCAAATTGCAGGGCTTGAGAAGGATGCGGAAAAGCTGTACGACTTGATCTGGCGTCAAGTGGTGGCTTGCCAAATGGAGAATGCCCGCTTCCTGAGCACCGTCGTGCTGGTTACTGCCGGGGACTTTGAGTTAAGAACCCGGGGACGCTTGTTGCAGTTTGATGGCTTTCTCAAGGTCATGCCCGCCATTGCAAAGAAAGGGGACGAAGCGGTACTGCCCGCCTTTGAAGTCAACGACCTGCTGGCGCTTGACAAAATTGATCCTTCGCAACATTTCACTAAGCCGCCTGCTCGTTATACTGAAGCCAGTTTAGTGAAGGAATTAGAAAAACGGGGTATTGGACGACCCTCTACCTATGCAGCCATTATTTCTACCATTCAGGACCGGGGTTACGTCAAGCTGGCTAACCGGCGTTTTTATTCTGAAAAAATGGGCGACATTGTCACTGAGCGCCTGGTTGAGTCTTTTGCTGATTTACTCGACTACAGCTTTACCGCAAGAATGGAAAAGAACCTGGATGATATTGCTTCCGGGACAGATGATTGGAAACATTTGCTCAACCAGTTTTATCGGGATTTTAAGCAGAAACTACAAAAGTCCGAAGCAGACGAAGGCGGGATGCGGGCTAATGAACCCATTGAAACTTCGATCAGTTGCCCAACCTGTGACCGACCCATGCAAATCCGCACCGCCAGTACAGGAGTATTTCTCGGCTGTAGTGGTTATGCCTTACCGCCCAAGGAACGTTGCAAAACCACCATCAATTTGGTGCCAGGGGACGAGGCCATTAGCGCCGATACAGACGATGATGAGGCGGAAGTCAATGCATTACGGACCAAACGTCGGTGTCCGGTATGTAGCACCGCGATGGAAAATTATTTGATTGATGAGCAGCGCAAACTGCATGTCTGCGGTAATAATCCTGATTGTCCCGGTTACGAGGTAGAAGAGGGGCAGTTCAAACTCAAAGGATATGATGGGCCTTCACTAGAGTGCGATAAGTGTGGGTCGGAAATGCAGCTAAAAACCGGAAGGTTTGGGAAATATTTTGGTTGCACTGATGATGAGTGTAAGAATACTCGCAAACTGCTGAAAAGTGGAGAGCCGGCGCCACCTAAAATGGACCCTGTACCGATGCCTGAGCTGGCATGTAGTAATGTTGAAGATACCTTTATACTCAGAGATGGCGCTTCCGGGCTTTTTTTGGCCGCCAGTCAGTTCCCTCGTAATCGGGAAACCCGTGCGCCTACAGTGGCAGAGCTTCTCCCGCATCAAGCCGAAATTGATCCGAAATATGGTTTTCTGATGGACGCACCTGTGGTAGATCCTGACGGCAACCCGGCGGTGATTCGTTACAGCCGCAAGACCAAAGAACAGTATGTGATGTCGGAAAAAGAAGGTAAGGCAACGGGATGGTCTGCTTTCTATGTGAATGGTAAGTGGCAAGAGAAAACTAAAGAAAATGCAAAAACAAAGCCAGCCAAAGCTAAGCCGAAGAAGAAGGCTGGATAAAGCCGAAAGATCAACCCGCTACCGAGTGTGGTTGCGCTGGTAACGGGGTAATCTTACAGGCTGAAGAGCAAGAAGATATCAGTTATCGATCCGTGATATCCCGCACTTTATGGCCTGTATAGAGTTGGCGTGGACGACCGATAGGATAAGGAACACCAACCATTTCATGCCAGTGGGAGAACCAACCGATGGTTCTGGCCATAGCAAATATCACAGTGAACATGTTGAGTGGAATGCCGATGGCTTTGAGAATGATCCCACTGTAAAAATCCACATTGGGATACAGTTTCTTCTCCGCGAAAAAGGGGTCCTCCAAAGCAATCGCTTCCAATTTGCCTGCAACCCTGAACAGCGGGTCGTCGCTACATCCGAGTTGGTTTAGCACCTCGTCACAGGTCTTTTTCATGATTCTGGCGCGTGGGTCAAAGTTTTTATAGACCCGATGACCAAAGCCCATCAGTCGGAACGGATCATTCTTATCTTTCGCTCGTTTGATAAACTCAGGAATATTCTTTTCATCTTCTATTTGCATCAACATCCTTAACACGGCTTCGTTAGCGCCACCATGAGCGGGTCCCCACAAGGCTGCAATACCGGAGGCAATGCAGGCAAATGGGTTGGCGCCTGATGAGCCCGCTAGTCTGACCGTGGAGGTGGAGGCGTTTTGTTCATGGTCTGCGTGCAGGATAAAAATGCGGTCAACAGCTTTCGCTATAACCGGATTTACCTTGTATTCTTCACAAGGTGTGGCGAACATCATATGCAGGAAATTGGCTGAATAGTCGAGTGAATTGTTAGGATACATAAAGGGCTGGCCGTTCGAATACTTGTAGCACATGGCGGCCAGAGTGGGCATTTTAGCGATGAGCCGGAATACAGCAATTTCCCGGTGCAATTCATCGGAAAAATCCATGTTGTCATGGTAAAAAGCAGAAAGGGCTCCAACGACCCCTATCATGATGGCCATGGGGTGGGCGTCACGCCGGAACCCGTTGAAGAAATTAACCAGTTGTTCGTGCACCATGGTGTGGTTGCGGACCGTCTCGTGGAAAGCTTTCGACTGTTCTTTGTCAGGGAGCTCGCCATATACCAGCAGGTAGCAAACATCCAGATAATCCGTTTTTTCCGCCAATTGTTCGATAGGGTAGCCCTGGTGGAGAAGCACGCCCTTGCCACCATCAATAAATGTCAATTTGGATTCACAGGCGGCGGTGGACATAAAGCCCGGGTCGTAAGTGAAGTATCCTGCTTTAACCAATCCCCTGACATCGACTACATCAGGGCCTATAGTACCTGAGTGGACCGGAAACTCTATCGTTTTTCCATCGATGGACAGGGTGGCAGTTTTGTCAGTCATGGAGCTCTCCTATTATTATGATCAGCTATTACGGTCAGCCATTATTTGTCAGCTTTTCTGGACGGCGAATTGTGATGAATGAGTGTCAGCATGTCAGTTACTGTATTTATACTGATGCTAATATTCACGCTTTTTGTGATTAATTTGTCAACATTATACAGTCTGTTTGCGTCTCAGGTTCTTCGTTTGTTGGGCTTCTCGTCCCAAAAAAAGGTTCGAAAACAGTCTTATTCTGGAGTAATAAAAGCGAGTTGTATAGACGGGAGACACTTAAAAAACGGTGTGACTGCTGTCCCCAATTCAGAGAACGAGAATAAAACAGTAAATTTTCTTAATTGTTGTAGGCGGGGTTGGTTTGAGCCGTCCGTTGAGCACCCGTGCCGAATTGTGGGCCGAAATCATTGCGGCCTTAGGAAGCGTTTGTAATTCCAGAGTCGTGAAATTATAATTCCCAGCCGTCTAATACCGACTTCTTTGTTAAAGAATTTTCTCCTCCTGCTATTAGGTCACAATTCGTAGTTAACACGTAGGTAAAAGTTAAATTGGGGCAAATGTGCCTGAGCTGATGAATTGTATGCCAACTTCTTTAACGGCAAGTGCTAATGCCACCACATTGTAAACAGTAAAGTGTGAATAGATAGTGTTAGTTAATTGCGAAGTGTCGAGCAATAGTAGCTTTGCAATAAATCTAAAGATTTAGCTGGTTTGTACAAAAAAGTTAGTGACAAAAAACAACCAATAAGAAGCTGCTGTATCGATTTCTTCAGACCAGCGCTGTGACCATTAACCCAAGTTGATAGTGAAAAATCCAAGTTGATAGTGAAAAAAAAGTTAAACCGTGGTTAAGATGGTCACTGTTAAAGTTAACGAGTTTTCACGAAGAGCCAAATTACCGCTTAATTTCCAAAAAAAACCTGTGGTTAAAAATAACCCGTATTTAAATAACCTAAGTCAAAACAGGGTGTAACGGTTGTGAATAATAAAAGACCTGTCAATTTAGATCTAACTAAGTTTCATTTTCCTTTACCTGCTATAACCTCGATTTTGCATCGGGTGACCGGTGTTATTATTTTTGTTGGCATGGCTTTCCTTCTATGGGGTCTTGATCTTTCTCTGGAAAGCGAGCAAAGCTACGATCGACTTCAGGCCGTCATGGATGGATTTTTTGTTAAGTTGATTCTCTGGGGGATTCTCGCTGGATTGGCTTATCATTTTGTCGCCGGAATTAAACACCTGGTCATGGATGCTGGTTTTGGTGAAACTCTTGAAGGAGCTCAATTAGCGGCGAAAATCGTATTAGGTGTAACCGCCTTTCTAATTTTACTTGCAGGAGTATGGGTATGGTAACCAGCGTTACAAACTTCGGCCGCAGTGGAGCCTATGATTGGCTGGTGCAAAGAGTTTCAGCGGTCATTCTGGCCGTTTACACTGTTTTCCTGGTCAGTTTAATAGTGTTCTCTTCCGATTTCTCTTTTACCACTTGGAGTGCTTTGTTCGAAAAAACCTGGATGCGTATTTTTACTTTGATGGCTTTGGTGTCACTGGGAGCTCATGCTTGGGTTGGCCTCTGGACTATTTCCACTGATTATCTGAAGAATGGTATACAGCGATTCTTATTTCAAGCAATTTGCGGGCTTGTTATGTTCATCTATTTTGTATGGGGCGTGCAGACGCTTTGGGGGCTTTAATCGATGTCAAAAGTCAGAACGCTTTCCTACGATGCTATTGTAATCGGCGGCGGTGGCGCCGGCATGAGGGCTGCGTTGCAGCTTACCGAAGCGGGCGTCAAAACTGCTTGTGTGACCAAAGTGTTTCCCACCCGTTCTCATACCGTTTCTGCACAGGGTGGAATTACCTGTGCTATTGCCAGTGCTGATCCTAATGATGACTGGCGCTGGCACATGTACGATACTGTTAAAGGCTCTGACTATATCAGTGATCAGGATGCCGTGGAGTATATGTGTTCCGTGGGTCCTCAGGCGGTGTTTGAATTGGAACACATGGGCTTGCCATTTTCCCGCACAGAGTCCGGGCGAATCTACCAGCGCCCTTTTGGTGGGCAGTCTAAGGAGTACGGTAAAGGCGGTCAGGCCGCACGAACCTGTGCTGCTGCCGACCGCACTGGCCACGCATTACTACATACTCTTTACCAAAACAATATAAGAGGCGGCACTACCTTTTTAAATGAATGGTATGCTATTGATCTGGTTAAAAATCAGGATGGCGCTGTGGTCGGTGTCACTGCGATCTGTATTGAAACCGGCGAGGTGGTATACCTCAGGTCAATGGCTACGGTGATTGCTACCGGGGGTGCGGGCAGGATTTATGCTTCAACAACCAACGCCCTGATCAATACCGGAGACGGTATCGGCATGTCCTTGCGAGCGGGTTTTCCGGTTCAGGATATGGAAATGTGGCAGTTTCACCCTACCGGCATCGCAGGTGCTGGGGTGCTGGTGACCGAAGGCTGTCGCGGCGAAGGGGGTTACCTTGTCAATGCTGATGGTGAGCGTTTTATGGAGCGCTATGCGCCAAATGCCAAAGACCTGGCCGGTCGTGATGTGGTCGCTCGTTCAATGATTTTGGAAATTCTTGAAGGGCGCGGTGTGGGTCCTGATAAAGATCATGTGTTGTTGAAACTGGACCATCTTGGAGAAGAAACGCTCAACTTGAGGTTGCCCGGAATCGTCGAATTATCGAAAACATTTGCCCATGTGGATCCCGCTAAAGAACCCGTGCCGGTGGTGCCAACTTGTCACTATATGATGGGTGGTATACCGACCAACATTGGTGGGCAGGCGTTGACGCAAGACAGTGGTGGTAACGACCTGGCCATCGATGGTTTATTTGCGTGTGGCGAAGCCGCTTGTGTGTCCGTTCATGGAGCCAATCGTTTGGGCGGCAATTCCCTCTTAGACCTGGTCGTATTTGGCCGTGCCGCCGGGTTACATATCGAAAAAATTCTGAACGAGGGATATCAGACCAATGCCGCCTCGGAAGATGATATCGACCAATCATTGGCGCGGCTGGAGCGTTTAAATTCGTCAGCGGCTGGTGGTGAGAATGTAGCCACTGTACGTAAAGATTTGCAGGATGCTATGCAACTGTATTTTGGCGTTTTCAGGGACGGGGACAGCATGCAAAAAGGCCTGAAAATTCTCGAAGAAATTGGAGAGCGGACCCGGAATACGGTCATGGTTGATAAGAGTAATGCCTTTAATACCGCACGTATCGAGGCCCTTGAGTTGGATAATTTGTTTGAGGTCGCCTATGCCACCGCGGTGGCTGCCGAGGAGCGCAAAGAGAGTCGGGGTGCCCATGCACGCAATGACTTTACTGATCGTGATGATGACAATTGGTTGAAACATTCAATGTATTTTCCCGAGGATAAGAAGATCAGTAAGCGTGATGTGAATTTTGCCCCAACAACGATGGAGGCCTTCCCGCCAAAAGCGCGAAGCTACTAGCCTGGTTGGTTGTTTATAAAAATCTGGCTGTTCTTTGGAGGATGTCATGTTAGTTAGTGTTTATCGTTACAATCCAGAAGTCGATAAAGTGCCGTTTATGCAGGATGTGGAGCTTAGCGTTCCCGCTGGCAAGGACTTGATGGTGTTGGATGTGCTCGCTCTGTTGAAAGAAGAAGATACTTCGCTGGCATACAGACGTTCTTGCCGGGAAGGTGTATGCGGGTCTGATGGAATGAATATGAACGGCAAGAATGGCCTCGCTTGTATCACCCCACTGTCGGAAGTCGTCAAAGATGACAAGCTCGTGCTGAGACCTTTACCCGGCTTGCCCGTGGTGAGAGATTTAGTAGTTGATATGGGTTTGTTTTATCAGCAATACGAGAAGATCAAACCCTTTTTGCTGAATAATACACCTCCCCCCGGTATGGAGCGCTTGCAGTCACCGGAAGACCGGGCCAAGCTGGATGGGTTGTATGAATGTATTCTGTGTGCTTGTTGTTCAACCTCTTGCCCCTCTTTTTGGTGGAATCCGGATAAGTTCATCGGCCCGGCTGGTCTGTTGCAAGCCTACCGGTTTCTGGCCGACAGTCGTGATACGGCAAAAAGTGAACGCCTCGCGGAACTCGACGATCCCTTTAGTGTATTTCGTTGCCGGGGCATCATGAATTGTGTCAGTGTTTGTCCCAAAGGTTTGAACCCGACCCGTGCCATTGGTCATATCCGCAATATGTTACTGCAAGGGGCTACCTGAACAGGGCCGGTCAAAGCAGTAAGTTAAAGTGCTGGAAGGAGACTAAGGAGCTACGGAAATCCAAAAAAAACGCCAACTAAGTTTGGCGTTTTTTTATACTCGACCCTGTCGATAAGGAAATGCTTATAAACCGCAAAGGCAGAAATGGTCCTGGCGTATTGGTATTAAAGTAACAAATACCAAGCGGAATATTCATATATGAGAAGTTCCCGCAATTATCGAGATCTTGCTTGAGTTAAGTGGTTTTTAGGGTTATAAATCATCCACCAATAGGTTGGTTTACGGTCTGTTTTGCAGATGATGGCTGGGTTTAAGCCGGTCTTCGACCTAAGTATGATGTGAGCCCTTATTAGCTTGGATAAACGAGCTGTAAGAGAGTCAGGCTTTAGTTGCAGTGATCCGTGTATTAGTTTTAGCCTTGAAATTGGTTAGTGTTTGATAGTTTTTGGCTGTTGGTCGGTCCTCTGTACTGGCCAATACCTTGCGAATTGAACAATAGCGAACATCTGCCTTGTTTTCGTGGACCTTAGATAGTGCTCATACAGAAACGCTGGTTTTTGATGGACACTAACGCAGTATAAGGAAGTACTGTCAAAATCGGTCGCCTAAGCGATTGATTTTGCGAGCAAAGTAAAACCGACATTTTACTTTGCGACTCCGCGAAACGGCATGGAAGCCGTTTCAGGATGAAAACCAGATAGATTGAAATTGATGCCGGTTTGCCTGACGCGGGTGAACTGGTTGCACAAACTATGGGGATTATCACGCTGACACAGCCTCTGGTAATACCTGCTTTTCACTGCTAACACCATCTGTGAATAAGCTCTCTGGTCTGTTGATGTCTTTGCAAGGACAACGATCTGATAGAGAATTTTTGCTTTGACAGTCATGGGGTAGCAGCAGTTTAAAGTGAGTTCCCCACTAATTTTAAGGCGAACACATGCACGACAGTGACCTCGAATCGATGGAGCAATTGTGGCAGACCTCTCATCTCGCGGGGGGCAATTTTGGCTACGTCGAAGAGCTTTACGAAACCTACCTGACTAATCCTAACGACATCCCTGAAGAATGGCGCGAATATTTTGACAAGATTCCCCGGGATGAGCAATTTCCCGCTAAAGATGTTCCACACTCTGTGATTCGTGAGCAGTTTATAAACCTGTCCCGTCGACGTGTCAGTTTTTCGGAGCCTGAACTGCCAGCGATGGTGAGTTCAGAACATGAGCGTAAACAGGTAAAAGTTCTATCAATGATCAACTCCTATCGATTTAGGGGGCACCAGGTTGCTGACTTAGACCCATTGGGCATTATGCAACGCGAGTATGTGCAAGACCTTGAGCTTGAGTTTAATGGCTTAAGTCAGGCCGATATGGATACGGTTTATCGTACCGGATCGTTGTGCTTTGGTGTGGACAAGCTCACCTTGGGTGAAATTGTTGATAACTTAAAGGAAACCTATTGCAGTACGGTGGGCGCTGAGTACATGCATATTGTGGTGACAGAAGAAAAGCGCTGGATGCAGCAGCGATTGGAATCGGTCAAAAGCCACCCGGTGTATGAACAAGAGAGACGCATCCATCTTTTAGAGCGTTTAACCGCTGCTGAAGGCCTTGAAAAATACCTTTCTTCCCGTTATCCCGGCACCAAACGATTTGGCCTGGAAGGTGCTGAAAGCTTAATCCCGTTAACTGACGAACTCATTCAAAGGGCTGGTAGCTACGGCGCTAAAGAGATTGTTATCGGTATGGCGCACCGGGGTCGCCTAAATGTATTAGTCAATACTTTAGGTAAGAATCCTAAAGATCTGTTTGACGAATTTGAGGGCAAAATTACCTTGGAAGAAGGGTCCGGGGATGTAAAATATCACCAGGGTTTTTCGTCGAACGTTATGACGCCAGGTGGCGAAATGCATCTGGCACTGGCGTTTAACCCTTCTCATCTTGAGATCGTTTCTCCCGTGGTAGAAGGTTCAGTCAGGGCCAGACAGGATCGGCGGGAAAATGACCGAGGTGATTTGGTTGTACCGATATTAATGCATGGCGATGCTGCCTTTGCAGGGCAGGGCGTAGTCATGGAAACCTTACAAATGAGTCAAACCCGGGGCTTCGGAGCGGGCGGAACGGTGCATGTAATCGTTAATAATCAGGTTGGCTTTACCACCAGCCGACGAGAAGATGCCCGCTCCACTGAATATTGCACGGATATCGCCAAGATGGTGCAGGCACCCATTTTTCACGTTAATGGCGATGATCCTGAGGCCGTTTTGTTTGTTACTCAGGTCGCTATGGACTATCGCAATACCTTTAATAAAGATGTGGTTATTGACTTGTTCTGTTATCGGAGGCGAGGCCATAACGAAGCCGACGAGCCCTCCAGTACTCAACCCATGATGTATCAAAAGATTCGTGCACTGCCCACCACTAAAACCCTGTATGCCCAGCGGCTGGTGGATGAGGGAGTGATTACTCCGGCAGATGCAGAACGTATCGCTGAGGAATATCGTAACGTGCTCGATAATGGCGAGCATGTGGTTAAAAGTTTAGTTAAGGAGCCAAACACCGCATTATATGTGGACTGGTCTCCGTATTTGGGTCACAAATGGACGGATAAAGCCAAAACCAGCATCAACATCAAAGCTCTGACACGAATTGGCAAACGGCTGGATGGCTTACCTGAAGGTTTTGTTGCCCAGCGCCAGGTAGCGAAGATTCTGGAAGATCGTGCCAAGATGACCCAAGGTGCAATGAATGTTAATTGGGGCTATGCAGAAGTCATGGCTTACGCCACGTTATTGAATGAGGGTTATGGTATCCGGCTTACCGGCCAGGATGTGGGGCGCGGTACCTTTTCTCATCGCCATGCGGTGCTGCACAATCAAAAAGATGGTGATTCCTATGTTCCGCTGCAAAATCTGTCTGATGATCAGCCGGATTTCTATATCTATGACTCTTATCTATCCGAAGAAGCTGTGCTGGCATTTGAATACGGATACGCTACTACCCGTCCCAATCAATTGGTGGTTTGGGAAGCTCAGTTCGGTGATTTTGCTAATGGTGCCCAAGTGGTTATCGACCAGTTTATTACTAGCGGTGAATTTAAGTGGGGTCGGCTTTGCGGACTGACCATGCTATTGCCCCATGGCTATGAAGGTCAGGGGCCGGAACATTCGTCTGCCCGTCTTGAGCGTTTTTTACAACTATGTGCTGAGGAAAATATTCAGGTATGTGTGCCCACCACACCAGCCCAGGTTTTTCATATGCTGCGCAGACAAATGAAACGACCGCTGCGAAAACCCCTGATAGCGATGACGCCCAAAAGCTTGTTACGGCATAAAGATGCGGTATCCACATTAGATGAATTGGCCACAGGACAATTTAATGCCGTACTGCCTGACCCGGATGAGTCGCTTGAAGCTAAGTCAGTGACGCGTGCTGTATTGTGTAGTGGTAAAGTTTACTATGACCTGGCTGAAAAGCGTCGGCAGGAGGAAATAACTGACACGGCGATTATTCGCGTCGAGCAACTCTATCCCTTTCCGGAGTTGGATTTGTTAGCAGTCCTCGAAGGCTATAAAAAGTTGGATACCATCATATGGTGTCAGGAAGAACCCATGAACCAAGGGGCTTGGTATTGCAGCTTACATCATATGCGGGCAGTGGCTGGCCGCTTGAATCCGAAGTTTATTGTACAATATGCTGGCCGACCTGCGGCGGCATCTCCTGCGGCGGGTTACGGTCATGTGCACGTCGAAGAACAAAATCAACTCGTTAATGATGCCTTCACCATCAGACAAGCCTGAACAAAAAGGATAAAAAATGGCAATCGAAATTAAGTCACCTACTTTCCCTGAATCCGTTGCTGATGGGGTCGTTGCTGCCTGGCACAAGCAACCCGGAGAGGCCGTATCCCGCGATGACCTGTTAGTTGATATTGAAACCGACAAAGTGGTTCTTGAAGTGGTGGCACCAGCCGATGGTGTCATCGAGTCAATTATCAAAAATGAAGGTGATACCGTATTAAGCGAAGAAGTCATCGCGATCTTTGCAGCGGGAGCAACAGCAGCACCAGCGCAAGGGGCTAAATCTGCAGTAGCACCTGAAGCGCCAGCCGTCGCTGTGCCTGAAGATACAGTGGTGACCGATACTGACATTATTATGAGTCCCTCAGCGAGAAAACTGGTGGATGAAAACAAGTTGGACCCCCGTGCTATTCCCGGTTCGGGAAAGAGTGGGCGATTAACCAAAGAAGATGTGGTTAATTATTTAAATGTTGAGCAGCCAATCACAAGCTCTGCTTCTACAACAGCGGCTCAGACGACGCCCACACCGGCACCTTCTGCTGGTGGATCGGGTTCCATGCCACTGATTGAATCCCCTGTGGGAGAGCGTCCGGAAAAACGTGTGCCGATGACCCGCCTGAGGGCCAGCATCGCCAAACGTCTGCTCGATGCGCAACAAAATGCGGCCATGTTGACCACGTTTAACGAAGTGAACATGAAGCCTATTATGGAGCTCCGTAAGCAATACAAAGCGCTTTTTGAGAAAACTCATAACGGTACTAAGTTGGGTTTTATGTCGTTTTTTGTGAAAGCGGCTTGTGAGGCATTAAAGCGATTTCCCGCCGTTAATGCTTCGATCGATGGAAATGATATCGTGTACCATGGTTATCAGGATATCGGTGTTGCTGTGTCCAGTGATCGTGGCCTCGTGGTGCCTATATTGAGGGATGCAGATCAAATGGGGCTGGCTGATATCGAATCCAATATTGTGGAACTCGGTGAGAAGGCCCGGGTTGGAAAGCTGTCAATTGATGAGATGACTGGCGGCACATTTACCATATCCAACGGTGGTGTGTTTGGCTCGCTGATGTCGACTCCCATACTTAACCCTCCGCAAACCGCTATTTTAGGTATGCACAAAATTCAGGAGCGGCCCATGGTGGAAAATGGCCAGGTGGTGGTTTTGCCCATGATGTATCTGGCGCTGTCGTACGACCACAGAATGATCGATGGTAAAGATGCGGTGCGGTTTTTGGTCACCATCAAAGAGTTGCTGGAAGATCCATCCCGTATCATATTAGAAGTTTAATCTCCCGGAAAAGGACCCCACGTAGAGTCAAGGAGCGACTTAGCAATTCTTGGGAGCATTGTTTATCAGATATTCCGCAGTGAATGGTCGCCAAGGGTTTTGCTGTTCACTCTGGAACACCAATTTAAATTACACAACCGGAATTAAATATGTCAGAAAAATTCGATGTCATCGTCATCGGAGCAGGCCCCGGTGGCTATGTAGCCGCCATTAGAGCAGCGCAATTAGGTCTGAAAACTGCCTGTGTAGAAAAATGGACCAGTGATGCAGGTAAGGCTGTTCTTGGAGGCACTTGCCTGAATGTTGGCTGTATTCCTTCTAAGTCTTTACTTGAATCTTCCCATAAGTTTGAAGAAGCCAAGCACAGCTTTGGTGTGCATGGCATTGAATCTGGTGATGTGGTAATGAATATCACCAAAATGATGGAGCGTAAGGACAATATAGTAAAAAACCTGACCCAGGGAATTGGCGGTTTGTTTAAATCCAATGGTGTGAAAGCGATTCATGGAAGCGGTCGTTTATTGGCAAACAAAACAGTAGAAGTCACTGATAATAATGAAAAAGTAACCGTCTACGAGGCAGAGAATGTGATTATTGCCACTGGTTCAAAGCCAGTGGAAATTCCGCCCGCACCCTTAGGCGAGCATGTGGTCGACTCCACGGGCGCCTTAAGCTTTGAAGAAGTTCCCAAGCGCCTTGGTGTTATCGGAGCCGGGGTCATTGGATTGGAATTGGGTAGCGTGTGGGCCCGCTTGGGTTCCCAGGTGACTGTGTTGGAAGCACTGGATACCTTTCTGGGAGCAGTAGATCAACAAGTGGCCAAAGAATCTTTGAAACAATTCACTCAACAGGGCCTCGAGATTAATTTGCGCACCCGGGTAACCGGAACGGAAGTCAAGCGAGGCCTTGTTAATGTCACCTATACGGATACCAAAGGCGAACATGAGTTGAAGTTTGACAAGCTCATCGTGGCTGTCGGACGTGAGCCGGTGACTTATAACCTGCTGGCACCCAATTGCGGTGTCAATCTCGACGAAAGGGGGTTTATTTACGTGCACGATAATTGTCAAACCAATATGCCGGGTGTCTGGGCTATTGGCGATGTGGTGCGTGGTCCCATGCTAGCCCATAAAGCCTCTGAAGAGGGTATTGTGGTAGCCGAGAAAATTGCCGGACATTCTGCTTCGGTTAATTATGATTGTATTCCCTGGGTTATTTACACCCATCCGGAAATTGCCTGGGTGGGTAAAACTGAGGAGCAGTTAAAGTCCGAAGGCGAAGCTTTCCGCACAGGGACCTTTCCTTTTGCGGCCAGTGGTCGCGCCATGGCGGCCAATACCACGGTTGGAATGGTGAAGATTATTGCTCATGAAAAGACAGATCGTATTTTGGGTGTCCATATCGTCGGCCCCCAAGCTTCCGAATTGATTGCTCAAGCCGTTATAGCGATGGAGTTTGGTGCTAGCGCAGAAGATTTAGCAATGACTGTGTTTGCTCATCCCACCTTATCAGAAGCACTTCATGAAGCGGCATTGGCCGTCGATGGCAGGGCTATCCACACAGCCAATCGTAAGCGACGTTAATGGAGCAGGCTCCGGCTGCCAGATGTATGAGATAGTCGGGTTTGTTATGGGTTTAATTCACATGCCTACTTTAAGATGGCTAAGTGAAAGTGGCATAATATCCTCCTCAAAATTTGAGCGTCATAAGCAGACTAAGCGGAAAAAACTATGAATCTTCATGAGTATCAGGCGAAACAGTTATTTGCAGAATATGGATTGCCCGTATCGAAGGGTTTTGCGTGCGATACTGCGGAGGAGGCAGTGGCTGCAGCAGACAAGATCGGCGGTGATAAGTGGGTTGTCAAGGCTCAAGTGCATGCGGGCGGACGCGGTAAAGCTGGTGGCGTTAAACTGGTTTCTTCTAAAGACGAGATCAAAGCTTTTGCCGAAAAGTGGTTAGGTAATAATCTGGTGACCTACCAGACCGATGAAAAAGGCCAGCCAGTGAGTAAGGTTTTAGTTGAATCTTGCACTGATATTGCGGATGAGTTGTATTTGGGTGCGGTCATTGACCGCAGTTCCCGGCGTGTTGTGTTTATGGCATCAACCGAGGGCGGGGTGGAAATCGAAAAGGTGGCAGCAGAAACCCCGGAAAAAATTCTTAAAGCCGAAATTGACCCGCTAACTGGCGCGCAACCCTATCAGGGGCGTGAACTGGCGTTCGCAATGGGATTGAACCAAGCGCAAGTGAAACAGTTTGTTAATGTATTTCTTGGTTTATCAAAGTTATTTCACGAAAACGATCTGGCTTTACTTGAGATAAATCCGCTGGTAATTACCACTGAAGGCAACATTCACTGCCTTGACGGCAAAATTAACGTAGACGGTAATGCGCTCTACCGAAGACCTAAGATCAGAGACATGCATGATCCCTCCCAGGATGATGCCCGGGAAGCTCACGCCGCAAAATGGGAACTGAACTACGTGGCGTTAGATGGCAGTATCGGTTGTATGGTCAATGGTGCCGGACTGGCAATGGGTACCATGGATATCGTCAAATTGCATGGAGGGGCACCGGCCAATTTTCTGGACGTAGGTGGTGGCGCTACTAAGGAGCGGGTCACCGAGGCGTTTAAAATTATTCTCTCCGACGACAATGTGAAAGCTGTATTGGTCAATATTTTCGGCGGTATCGTGCGTTGCGATTTGATCGCTGATGGGATTATTGGTGCAGTTGCAGAAGTGGGCGTCAAAGTGCCGGTGGTTGTGAGGCTAGAGGGAAATAACGCTGAATTAGGTGCGCAAAGACTAGCGGACAGCGGTTTAAATATTATTGCAGCAGATAGCTTGGTTCATGCTGCTGAATCTGTTGTAGCAGCGGCTGGAGGTAACTCATGAGTATATTAATTGATAGCAACACAAAGGTTATCGTCCAGGGCTTTACGGGGTCTCAGGGTACTTTTCATGCTGAGCAAGCCATCGCTTATGGCACCAGGATGGTTGGTGGCGTCACCCCTGGTAAGGGCGGGCAAACCCATCTCGATCTTCCAGTATTTAATACTGTAAAAGAAGCGGTGGATAAAACCGGGGCGGATGCCTCAGTTATCTATGTGCCTGCGCCTTTTTGTAAGGATTCTATTTTGGAAGCAGCACACAGCGGGGTGAAGCTGATCGTTTGCATTACTGAAGGCATACCGACCTTGGACATGCTGGAGGCGAAGGTCAAATGTGATGAATTGGGTGTCAGAGTGATTGGCCCCAATTGCCCGGGGGTGATTACTCCGGAGCAGTGCAAAATTGGCATTATGCCAGGGCACATTCATCTGCCCGGGAAAGTCGGCATCGTTTCCCGTTCCGGTACGCTGACCTATGAGGCAGTCAAACAAACCACTGACAGCGGTTTTGGACAATCTACTTGTGTTGGTATTGGTGGTGACCCCATACCTGGTTCCAACTTTATCGATATCTTGCAAATGTTTCAAAATGATTCGCAAACGGAAGCGATTGTAATGATTGGTGAGATTGGTGGTACCGCGGAAGAAGAAGCGGCTGATTTTATCAAAGCTAACGTGACAAAACCGGTGGTTTCTTATATCGCTGGTGTTACCGCTCCGGCAGGTAAGCGTATGGGACATGCTGGTGCCATCATAGCGGGTGGCAAGGGTACTGCTGCTGATAAGTTTGCTGCTTTGGAAGCGGCCGGTGTTAAAACGGTGCGCAGTCTGGCGGACATAGGCAGTGGATTGGCCGAAATTACGGGATGGTCATGAGCCTGGTCAGGTGATGCATGCACTGGGAAGGTGTTGTAGTAAGGTGAGTTGCCGTTGCCCATTAGCCTGGTCAATTTGTTGGCTTGGCGACAGGATCAAGGGTATAAGTCGCTTTACTCGCCATGATTAAAACAAAAGCCGCTATGCGGCTTTTGTTTTTTCAATAGGTTGGGGCTTATATTGCTGGCTGTTAGGGCTTGCTAGTTGCTATACCGTGTTCATAGCTGTTGATTTTGTAGGCAAGCTTTGCTGTTTGGTTTCTTTTTCTCAGACAATCTTTATCTGTTACAGTTGCGGTGCCTTTTCTGTTTACAATATAGACAGGGACTATTAGCCTGCTGGTTTGAATTCTTTGCAATAAAAACGAAATGTTAGTGGAGTTATTTTGGGATTGGTAGATGCAAAAAGCCGCGTTCTTTCTGGAATGAGGCCAACGGGTAAGCTTCATTTAGGACACTATCACGGTGTACTTAAAAACTGGGTCAATTTGCAACACGAGTATGAGTGTTTCTTTTTCGTGGCTGACTGGCATGCATTGACTACGAACTATGAAAATCCTTACAACACGGAGGCTTCAGTGTGGGATATGGTGGTCGACTGGCTAGCCGCCGGTATTGATCCCGGCGCTGCTACCATGTTTATCCAATCCAAAGTTCCTGAACATGCTGAACTGCATCTTTTGCTCTCTATGATTACTCCACTGGGCTGGTTGGAACGTGTGCCGACTTACAAGGACCAGCAGGAAAAGTTAAAGGAATTGGACCTGGCAACCTATGGGTTTTTGGGCTATCCATTACTGCAAAGTGCAGACATATTAATGTACCGTGCGGGATTGGTCCCCGTGGGAGCCGATCAGGTTTCCCATATAGAAATGACCCGGGAAGTTGCCCGGCGATTCAATCACCTCTATGGGCGTAAACCTGGTTTTGAAGAAAAGTCAAAAGAAGCGGTCAAAAAAATGGGCAAGAAAACCGCTAAGCTTTACAACAAATTGCGTAAGCATTATCAGGAAAAAGGTGATATCGAAGCCTTGGAAACAGCCCGCGCCTTAGTGGCAGACCAGCAGAATATATCCTTAGGCAATAAAGAGCGACTCTATGGCTATTTGGAAGGTGGCGGTATGGTTATCTTGCCGGAGCCCACCCCCTTATTGACCGCAGAGAGCAAGATGCCTGGACTGGATGGACAGAAAATGTCGAAGTCCTACGGCAACACGATTGGTATAAGGGAAGAGCCGGATAAAGTGGCAGAAAAAATAAAAACCATGCAAACCGACCCCCAGCGTGTGCGTTTGACAGATCCTGGAGAACCTGAGAAGTGCCCGGTTTGGTCCCTCCATGAAGTGTACTCAGACGACGACACTAAGCAATGGGTTCAAAAGGGCTGTCGCTCAGCCGCAATCGGTTGTGTTGAATGCAAGAAGCCTGTCGCCGACGCTATTATCGAAGAAACCCGACCCATACGGGAGCGGGCAGTACGCTTTGAAAAAGAGCCGGGTCTTGTGCGTAGTATTATTGTTGAAGGCTGCGATCAGGCTCGTGATGAAGCCAGGGAAACGTTGGAAGAAGTTCGTGGTGCCATGGGCTTGGCTTATGGCTAGATAGTTTTCATCCTGAATCGGTTACTTGCATGACCAATAAAACAGACGTTCCGGGTGAAACCGATGAAGCCGGTGACGAAAGTACAGTAGTAGTCGACGCCTTGATTGATTCTGCGGAATCCGGCCCTGTCCAGTGTGAGTTGCCACTTGCCATGGTTGATGGTAGTCCGGTGACTCAACTACCTGACGATCTTTATATTCCGCCGGACGCACTTGAAATATTTTTGGAATCCTTCCAAGGCCCATTAGATCTCCTGCTTTATCTCATTCGCAGGCAAAATATGGATATTCTGAATATCAACGTATCCAGAATTACCAGGCAATACATGGAATATATTCGCTTCATGGAAGATATGCGATTTGAGCTGGCTGCTGAGTATCTGGTAATGGCAGCAATGCTGGCAGAAATAAAGTCGCGCTGCTTGTTACCGAAACGTGAGCTTGACGACGATGAAGAAATTGATCCGCGTGCCGAGCTAATTCGTCGTCTGCAAGAATATGAGCGTTTTAAAACAGCAGCAGAGCGTCTTGATCAGGTGGCGCGAGTAGAACGAGACATTTATTTTCCGCAAGCCGACATCCTAAGGCAGCAACTACAGAAGCCAATACCTGACGTTTCTCTTGACGATCTGTTCGCCGCTTTGCGAGGAGTCTTGAAACGATCCGAGTTATTTGAGCATCACCAGGTTGAACGTGAAAAGCTATCCACCAGAGAACGTATGAGTCAGATACTGGCTGACCTTTCGTCGGAGCAATTTACCAGTTTCACCGATCTGTTTACACCAGCGGAAGGCCGGTTAGGTGTAGTGGTTACTTTTCTTGCGTTACTCGAATTAGTCAAGGAATCACTGATAGAACTGGTACAAGCTGATCTCCTTGGCCCCATTCATATCCGCTGTCGTGTTAAACGCCGTGATAGTATCAACAGTGATGAGATGGCCGAAGATATGCCAGGCTCTCCATTAGTTTAGGACATAGCCATAGCCTTGATTGACCTTATATCGAATCGAGTACACAGAAACCATGCCAGAGCTAGATGAAATCGTCGAAGCCTTACTATTTGCCAGCGATAAACCACTTTCAGCCGAGCGTCTGACTAAATTGCTGGATGAGAGAGTATTGTCAGTGCCGGATGACAAAGCTGATTTGAGTGCTGTGCGGAAGGCGCTGACCGATATACAAGCCAGATATAATGCGGGCGTGCTCCAACTAAAGGAAGTGGCCAGTGGTTATCGATTTCAGGTTAGAACCGAATTTTCCGATTGGATCAGTCTGTTGTTTGAAGAAAAACCACAACGCTACTCCCGGGCTTTGCTGGAAACCCTGGTTATTATTGCCTACCGACAACCGGTTACCCGGGGAGATATAGAAGAAATTCGCGGAGTGGCTGTCAGTTCACAAATTATCAAAACCCTGCAAGAGAGAGAGTGGATCAGAATCATCGGCCATAAAGACATTCCCGGCAAACCAGGACTTTATGCCACCACGCGCCAGTTTCTTGATTATTTTAATTTGATTTCTCTGGACCAGCTTCCACCTTTGGCAGAGGTTAGAGATTTAGCGGAAGTTGCCCATTCTCTCAAATCTATGGTGGTAGCAACGGAGGTGGATGACTCCACCAGTCAGCTTTCCGTTGCTGATGATACTGAGGCGACAGTGCATTAACATGGCTGTCCTCAGGTATTGCTGTCTGCAACTGTCAGAGATGATTCATCCGCTCGATAGCTTGTACATTGGCTGAAAGCCAATGCGAGAAGTGAAAACTCAAGCAAACTCGCCAATTTGCGCCTTTTTTTTACTTCGACCTTGAAAATAGGCCAATAAAGGTTGCTTTTAGGACCGAAAACTACCGCAGAGGCTTTTGATGCCAGAAGAGCAAAAGGAACCACGCCGCACTGATGAAAAGCTACAAAAAGTAATTGCGAGGCGGGGTATGGGTTCGCGTCGACAACTTGAGCAGTGGATCAGTGATGGTCGCGTCCGGGTTAATGGAAAAGTAGCCAGACTGGGTGACCGGGTAACGGCTAAAGACATTATCGTGGTGGATGGCCACAAAATCCCCGATGAAATAACAGATGAAGTGCAGGTCTTACTGCTCAATAAACCAGAGGGTGTGGTTACCAGCCGCCGTGATCCAAGTGGCTTACCCACCGTTTATGATCGCTTACCCAAACCCGTACAAGGTCGATGGATTGCGGTGGGTCGGCTGGATATTAATACCACGGGTCTATTACTGTTCACGACGGATGGAGAATTAGCCAATAAGCTAATGCATCCCTCGTCTAATATTGATCGGGAATATGCGGTCAGGATTCTCGGCGATGTGGATAAGGACATGCTGGAACGGCTGCAATCTGGTGTGCTGCTTGAAGACGGTATGGCTCGTTTTTCTGATATATCGGAAGCATCTGGCAGTGGCGTTAATCAATGGTATCGGGTGGTCATTCAGGAAGGGCGCAACCGCGAGGTACGAAGGTTGTGGGAATCTCAAGGAGTTAAAGTCAGCCGCTTGAAACGGGTTCGGTTTGGTTATATTTTCCTGCCCAGTAGAATTCGCGCCGGTAGTTCGGAGCTGTTAGAACAAAAGGACGTTAAAATACTATATGAGATGGCAAGTCTCCCGCCGAAAAAAGTCGTTGCGCTTTCGCCGGAAAGGCGTCGGGAACTGAAAAGGCAGAGTAACAAAACAGCCGGTAAAAAAGGACCTCAAAAAGGTTCTACCGTAACCAAAAAAGCATCGAAGCGCAGAAAAGCCTCTGACTTAGTCGATTTGACGACCTCCAAATCGCTGGGTCATTCGGTTCCGGGTAAAAGGAAGGGTAGAAGATAGCGTTTACCAGAAACCATGTTGTTATCACTAGTAACTATCGTGTTAAGCGATCGCCGTGCCCCTGTCGGCAGCACAAGTTTGCATTTTGAATAAGGTTCGATTTAGTTAGTGTTTTGCTTACGTTTGCCGTTTGCTAAACCACTTTGCTTTTCTTCTGAAATTTCTCCCAGATGCTTCAATGGTTGAAGCTTTGTTGACATTTCCCCAGTTCCGGCATTGGTTTCATTAGCTGACTCTTCCAAAGTGGCCTGACCTGCATTCAGATCGGCGGTCGCGGTATTATTACGGCCACTATTTTTTGCGGCGTAGAGTGCTTTATCGGCTCTTGCAATAAAGTTGGCTTTGCTTTCATTGAGCAGATGGGTGGAGACCCCTACGCTAATGGTCAGCGCAATGGATTGACCCTTATACAAAAATTGATTTTTTGCCACGGCCTTGCGAATCCGGTCGGATATAGTAAAAGCATCTTGTGGGTTGGTTTTGCTTAAAATTAAGCCGAACTCTTCACCGCCCAGACGAAACAAGGCATCGGAATCCCTGATGTTGTTGTTGATAATTTTAACCAACTCTACAAGTACTGCATCACCTGCTGCATGGCCGTGTTGATCATTAATTTTCTTGAAGAAATCAATATCGATCATCGCCATCGAAAGGTTGCTTTGATAGCGTTTAGAAATGGCCGCTTCGTGGTTGATCTGATAGTCAAATGCGCGCTTGTTTGCAGCTCCTGTGAGCGCGTCCGACATGGCGGCTTCCACCGCATCCCGGTAGCTCAAAGCGTTTTTCAAAGGATAGATTAATAACCGCAACAGGGATTCTAAGGTGCTGAGTTGAGCTTCAGTAAATCGTTCCTGTTTAAAAAATTCGATTGAACCCAGTGGTTCGCTTTCCACTCTGAGATTATAGTTCACCTTATGTCTTGCTTTTTCAACGCCAGTAATAGCTATGTTTTTGTCTTTAGCTGAATAGGTGGCATTAATGGGACCGATGAGTAAGCCTGTACTCTTGGTGAACAGTTGCAGGACAGTTTCTAACTCAAGGCTGGTTTGTAGTTTTTGCATCAGATCGAGCATGACCCGATGTACGCCAGAGTCACATAGAGCGGTCGGCTCTTCAAATTTTTGTGTGGCGTTTATAGAACCACCAGTTTCTTCGGTAAAGTCAGCCATGGATACTCCGGATAGGGCTTTGTATTGCTATGCCGTTGTCTATATGTCTATTTGTCTGTATGCGAATAAGATGCCACATAGAAAAACACCTTACAAAGCAAACAACTAGCTAATTTTAATAGGGATAAGTGGTTCACAAGCGGCAGAATATTGGCGCAAAATTCCGGTTATTTTGGGGATTGGTCAAAATACCGGCAATGCTTTGATGGTGTTTAAGTGTCCCTGTGGCAAGCCGGTGCCACCCTCATTTGCCCGGCTAGCCGGGCTATAATCTGGTTGTCCGCTTTGCCTGGTCAGAGTAATACTGTTGTGGACATCACCAAGATGAGAGCTATCCTTTTCTTATTGAAATCAGTCCATCAAACCCGACTGATGTCCGGGTTTGATGGACATATTAATAACTGTAAGGAAGGCAACTAGTTTATGGCTACGAAGAAATACCGCCTGATAACCCGCAGCGATTTTGATGGACTGGTGTGCGCTGTGTTATTAAAGCATCTTGATATAATTGATGATATTAAGTTTGTTCATCCCAAAGACATGCAGGATCAAAAAATAGAGGTGACATCCAGTGATATCACCACCAATCTGCCCTATGTGTCGGCTGCCAATCTATCTTTTGATCATCACTCGTCAGAGGCGCTACGGATTTCTGGTAATCTTCCCAATCAGGTAATTGATCCCGATGCTCCCTCCGCTGCCAGAGTAGTGTGGAATTATTATAAGGGACATGAGGTTTTCCCGGTTGCTTTTGATGAAATGATGGCAGCGGTTGATAAAGGTGATTCAGCCAATTTCAGCCGGGAAGATATCCTCGATCCCAAAGGTTGGGAACTACTCAATTTTTTGATGGATGCCCGCACCGGATTGGGTCGTTTCCGCAACTTCCGCATATCAAACTATCATCTGATGATGGACCTGATCGACTATTGTAAAGATCACAGCATTGCTGAAATTCTGGCATTGCCAGACGTACAAGAAAGGGTCAGTCTGTACTTTGAGCATGAACCCTTGTTTAAGGAGCAGATTCAGCGCTGTTCAACGCTAAATAAAAATCTGGTTGTATTGGATTTGCAGCAAGAAGAAGTGATTTATGCAGGTAACCGTTTTGTTATCTATGCGTTGTTTCCAGAAGCCAATATTTCGATACACCGTCTTTGGGGTTTGCGACAGCAAAACACAGTGTTTGCCACTGGTAAGTCGATTTTTAATAAAACTTCAAAAACTAATGTGGGTGAATTGATGCTTAAGTATGGTGGGGGTGGTCATCATGCGGCAGGCACTTGCCAGGTGGGTAACAATCAGGCTGGCCGGGTACTGGAAGAATTAACGGCAAAAATAATCGCCGATGGCTAAAGTTTAGATGATAGCCGATAGATTACATGTTTGCCGATAGAATAGTGAGATAAAGAAACTGAAGTCAGGGACTATTGGTGAGGAGGAGGTGTAGTCCACTAACTTCAGTGTTGAAAACTTGCTGCTATCAATATTTACAGCTTTTTGCCAGCACCTAAATCGTAGCCAATTCGCTCTGGAGTACCGCCTTTGTGGGCACCGTCAGCAGCAGTGTAGGCCATGGTGACCTTTGACATGCTCAATGAAATGGATTCGACTGGAGCTGAGGCGTCGGAGCCAGATACCGAATAGCTGCTAATCAAGACGTCTTCCAATTCATAAGTGACATATTTTTCCAGCTTGTCGGCTTGAGTCCTGACAACATCAATGACCACTTTGACACCGGCGGTACCGGTTAAGGATTCTTTAAACAGGCCAGAAGATGCGCCGTCCATGATTTTAGTCAGATTCACCTCAGTGATATTCGGGCGGGTCGCTTCCCGGTTAGACATGTGTCCGGCTTCCATGGAAATGTGGCGCCCTACACCAAAAGACATGGAAAGTAGCTTAATCCAAGTCTCGTAGCCCTCTGCGGTGACGTTACCCTTAACAGCGAGATCGTTGTAGTTCATGTAAATTGCCATAATAATCTTTCCTTTGTGGTGATTGGTGTGTTACTTACATTGGTATGTTACTTACAAAAGCGATTGCTTGTTGCAAAATCCTTCACAGAGTCTGTTAAATGCTGTAAACAAGTATTTTCAGCCGCGCTTAAAATGAAAAGTTAATAGCGGCAACTGAGGAAACAGTATGATCGAAATCTTGAATGGAAGTATAGCCTACTGGCATTGGATCATTTTTGGTCTTGCCTTGTCCTGCCTCGAAATTTTTATTCCCAGCTTTGTGATGGTTTGGTTTGGTGCTTCTGCCGTTGTGGTGGGCTTGTTAATGCTGGTGATAGATATTTCAGTGACCGTGCAGATATTGTTGTGGGCGGTATTTTCAGTGGTATTTCTGGGTCTCTGGCATAAACTGGTATCTCCTGGAATGGGTAACCAAACGATGGCCGGACTTTCGAGAGAGGCTATTGTCGGCAAGGTGGGCACCGTGTTGGAGTATTCTTCCGATCAGGGCCGTGGCAGTCTGCGTTTTCCCGCGCCGATACTTGGCAATGATGAATGGGAAATTCTTAGTGAAGAACCATTGAGAAGTGGGGACCGGGTTATTGTAGCTGACCTGTCTGGCAACACCTTGGTGGTTAATCTTAAGAGTTAGTTTTAATGTTAGTTGCTTCAGCTGGTTTTACCTCCCAATCAATATATTAAGCTATTTATAGAGGCATTCAAATGGAAGGATTAATTATCGTCGGTGCTATTGCTGTTGCCGTCATCATAACGCTGATGATGGGGGTGAGAATCGTACCTCAAGGGTCTAAACACATCGTGCAAAGGCTGGGTAAGTTTCAACGAACTTTATTGCCTGGTCTCAATATTGTCATTCCATTTATCGATTCAGTGCCATACAAAGTCACAACCAAAGATATTGTTTTAGATATTCCATCCCAGGAGGTGATCACTCAGGATAATGCGGTGATCGTCGCTAATGCAGTGGCTTATATCAATATCGTCAGTCCAGAAAAAGCAGTTTATGGGGTGGAAGATTATGTGTTGGCCATTCGTAATCTGATACAAACCGCCTTGCGTTCGATTATTGGTGAAATGGCGTTGGATTCTGCTCTGTCTTCGAGAGATCAAATCAAAGCCAAACTGAAAGAAGCCATATCAGATGATATCTCAGACTGGGGTATCGTATTAAAAACGGTAGAGATTCAGGATATTAATCCATCGCAGACCATGCAGTCCGCAATGGAAGAGCAGGCCGCCGCTGAACGTCAAAGACGTGCGGCTGTCACCAAAGCAGAAGGTGAAAAGCAGGCCACCATACTTGAAGCTGAAGGTCGTTTAGAGGCATCCCGTAAAGATGCAGAGGCGCAAGTGGTGCTGGCCAATGCGAGCAAAAAGTCCATCCTGCTGGTAGCGGAATCGATTAAGGGTGATTCGTTGCCCGTGGTCTATTTACTGGGAGAAAAATACATGGACGCATTATCGGAACTATCAATGTCTGAGAATGCCAAATCCGTTGTATTCCCTGCGGATATCATGTCGACAGTCAAAGGTCTGGTCGGTGGAGTAAAATCTTAGATTGGAAGTCTTAGATTGCTAATAGTTACTTCGAATTCAGACTTGTATCAGCACATATATCTGACTGGAGTCTAAGGTAATAGGGCAAAAGCTAAAAGAGCGAAAGGGAAGAAAAGGGGCTTCAAAGCCCCTTATTAGTTCCAACGTTTGTCACTTTTTTAATTGACTGAAGTTATCGCGATTGTCCCAAAATCTATTATCCTCAGAACGATTGCACTTAAACCTGCTGTGCATTAAATCAACGTAGATTATGCGCGCGGAAAGCCCATTTCTTTCAGTGTCACCGATATTTCATCAATAATCGTAGGATCATCTATAGTCGACGGCATTTTAAACTCTTTGCCTGAAGCGATGGAGCGCATAGTACCACGCAGAATCTTGCCAGACCGGGTTTTAGGTAATCTGCCCACAACCGAAGCTTCTTTAAAACAAGCGATTGGGCCGATGGCATCCCGCACCATTTTAACCAGTTCAGCTTGTATATCGCTGGGATCCCGGTTGACGCCTGCTTTTACCACGAAGAAGCCTACGGGAAGCTGGCCTTTAAAACTGTCATCAGTACCGATAACAGCGCATTCCGCCACATCTGGGTGATTAGCGATCACTTCTTCCATGGCTCCCGTTGAAAGCCGGTGACCAGCGACGTTTATGACATCGTCCATCCGGCCCATCACGTAGATATAACCTTCCTCGTCGATATAGCCTCCATCACTGGTTTCGTAGTAACCTGGAAAGGTGGTCATATAGGATTTGATAAAGCGCTCATCATTACGCCAGAGGTTGACTAAGCAACCCGGAGGCAGCGGAAGTTTAACAACGATATTACCTTCGGTCCCTCTCGGTAATTCTTCGCCCTCACTATCGAGAATGCGCACGTCGTAACCCGGTACCGCTTTGGTAGGTGAGCCCGCCTTGACCGGAAACTCTTCCAGACCGCGGCAATTAGCAGCAATGGCCCACCCTGTTTCGGTCTGCCACCAATGATCGATCACGGGTTTTTGTAACAGATTGGCAGCCCAGTGATAAGTGTCAGGGTCGGTTCTTTCACCGGCAAGATAGAGAGCTTCAAGGCATGAGGTATCGTATTTCTGGTAAAGCTCACCTTCAGGGTCTTCTTTTTTGATGGCCCGGAAAGCGGTAGGTGCGGTAAACAGAGTTTTAACCCGGTGCTCTGCGATTAAACGCCAGAAGGCACCAGCATCTGGGGTGCCAATGGGTTTGCCTTCATAAAAGACGGTAGTTGCACCCAATAATAAGGGGGCATAAACAATATAGGAATGGCCAACGACCCAGCCAACATCGGATGCGGACCACCAGACATCACCTGGCTCGATATTATAGATTGCCTTCATCGACCAGGTCAGGGCGACCGCGTGACCGCCGTTGTCTCTGATGACGCCTTTCGGCATGCCCGTCGTACCCGATGTATATAAAATATAAAGTGGATCGGTTGCATCAACTTCTACACAGTCGGTGGGTTCGTGGCTGGCCAAAGTGGCCCAATCCACATCCCTTGATTGGTTCAACTCCGCAGTGATGATATCTCGTTGGAAGAGAATGACGTTATCGACCTGATGCTCAGACTTTTCCAGTGCACTGTCTACCAGAGGTTTGTATTCCAGCTTTTTAGAACCTTCGATAGCGCCAGAAGCGGTAATGAGCGTCTTAGGCTGGGCATGGTCCACCCGTATAGCGAGTTCAGAAGGGGCAAAACCACCGAAAACCACCGAATGTATGGCACCAATGCGTGCGCAGGCCAACATAGCAACCGCAGCTTCCGGAATCATTGGCATATAAATTATGACTGTGTCCCCCTTGCTGACTCCGAGGCTTTGAAGGCCACCAGCAAATCGGGATACTTGATCAAGTAATTGCTTGTAAGTGATTTTTTCAACGGTATTGGTCACTGGACTGTCGTAAATGATAGCGACTTGATCACCCCGGCCGTTGGCTACATGACGGTCCACTGCGTTATGACAAGTGTTCATTTTGCCGCCTGTAAACCAGCGGTAATAGGGAGGATTCGACGAATCTAAGACCTGATCGCAGGGCTTGAACCAATCAACTCCTTTGGCAGCTTCGCCCCAGAATTGCTCTGGTTCGTTAATACTTTGTGAAAACACAGCTTCGTAATTCGACATATATCGGCCTCTTTTGTTTGTTTTTGTTGTTTCGGAGTGTTTTGTCTAGCCGGATTTGAAGATCAATTACACGAATTGACTACTTTCTATTCTCCATGTTTTTCAACAGCACGCCGTAGATATTTAGTAGGGGGTGGTAAGGAGTCTTATGTTGGGGAGTATTGGACTGTGCTGATTTCAATCTACTTATCCACTTGGCACT
>JGI12048J13642_10157307_pt1 | contig 33606 bp, 31 predicted proteins | sample ElkSlonscriptome_16_FD_13642 | JGI IMG/M metagenome (IMG submission 13642)
TGGGTGTCGCCGAGGGCAGGCGTGGGATCTGCACCTGCCAACTCGGCGACTTCGGCGATGAAGGCGCGTGTGGCGCCTACGCCGATGGGGACGCTGCGAATGGCGGGCTGGTCGAACGTGCGTTCGAGCCAGCGAGCCGCTTCGTCAGCGATCTCGGGATAGAGGACAATGTTGAAATCCGCCTCGCCGATCCGGGTAATGTCGGCGGGGGAAGCATCAAGCGGCGCGACGAGGTTCACCTCGACGCCCAGCTGGGCGAGCATTTTCCTGACCTCGACGAGGTCGTCGCGGTGGCGGAAGCCGAGCGCGCACGGGCCGAGGATATTGGCCCGAGCCGCCCGGCCTTCACGGGGCGCGCGTTCTACATCGCGCCGGGCGAGGCCGCGCACGACCTGATAGAAGGTTTCGGCCGCGCCCCAGTTTTCCTTGCGCTGGTAGCTCGGCAACTCGAGCGCGATCGCGGGGCAGGGCAGGTCCATTGCCTCGGCCAGGCCGGCCGGATCGTCCTGGATCAGCTCGGCCGTGCAGGACGCGCCGACGATCATCGCCTGCGGCTTGAACCGCTCGGCCGCTTCGCGCGCGGCCTGCTGGAACAGTTCGGCCGTATCCTTGCCCAGATCTCGCGCCTCGAACGTGGTGTAGGTCACCGGCGGGCGATGATTGCGCCGCTCGATCATAGTGAAGAGCAAGTCGGCATAGGTGTCGCCCTGCGGCGCGTGCAGGACGTAATGCAGCCCCTTCATCGCGGTCGCGATCCGCATCGCCCCGACATGGGGCGGGCCTTCATATGTCCAGACCGAAAGCTGCATCGCCTACACCTCCAGCCTGTCGCGGCGGCGCAGCGGCCGGGCGAAGAGTTCGGCGAGGTCGCCTGCCTGGTCGAAGCCGTGGATCGGCGAGAAAACGAGCTCGATCGCCCACTTGGTCGACAACCCTTCGGCCTCGAGCGGATTGGCAAGGCCAAGGCCGCAGACCGTGAGATCGGGCCGGTCCTCGCGCACGCGGTCAAGCTGGCGGTCGACGTGCTGGCCTTCGCTGATCCGTGCGCTTTCGGGGATGCGGGCGAGATCGCGGGCGCAGTGGGCGCGGTGAAGATAGGGCGTGCCGACTTCGACCGGGATCATCCCGAGTTCGGTCGTCAGGAACCGGGCGAGCGGAACCTCAAGCTGCGAATCAGGCAGGAAGCTGATCCGCTTGCCCTCGAGTTGACCGCGCAGATGCGACATCGCCTTGCGCGCCCGTTCTCGGCCCGGCGCCGTGACCTTTTCGAACAGCGCGTTATCCACAAGGAATTCGCGCGCGGCGGCAGCGAGCCAGTCGGTCGTGCCTTCGGCGCCGAAGGGGAACATCGCGTCCAGTCGCACCGCGCCGCGATCTTCCAGGGCCATGGCCGTATCCGAAAGGAAGGGCTGGGCGAGCAAATAGCGCGTGTTCGGGCCGACCGCAGGAAGATCGCGCGAGTCGCGCGGCGGCAGCACGCGGACATTGTCGATGCCCATCTGGTCGAACAGGCGCAGGAACTGGTCCTCGACGATGTCGGGAAGCGAGCCGACGATCAGCAATTGCTTGGCCGCATCGCTCTTCGCACGGGGCATTTCAGGGACCAGCGCGGCAAGGCATGCGTCCTCGCCCTGGGTGAAGGTCGTCTCGATCCCGCTGCCCGAATAATTGAGGATCCGAACGCGGGGCATGTATTGCTTGCCCAGGCGCTCCGCGGCCTTGGAGAGATCGAGCTTGATGACCTCGGACGGGCAGGATCCGACGAGGAACAGAGTCCTTATGTCGGGTCGGCGCGCGAGCAGTCGATCGACGACGCGGTCCAGTTCGTCCTGCGCATCGACCATCCCGGCAAGGTCGCGTTCCTCCATGATCGCGGTGGCGAAGCGCGGCTCCGCGAAGATCATGACGCCCGCAGCCGATTGCAGCAGGTGCGCGCAGGTGCGCGATCCGACCACGAGGAAGAAGGCGTCCTGCATCTTGCGGTGCAGCCAGACGATGCCGGTGAGCCCGCAGAATACCTCGCGCTGGCCGCGCTCCCGCAGGATCGGGCGAGCCGAGGCCTTCTCGGAGGCGGCAGCCGAGTCGCAGCCTGAAAGGATGGTGGTATCGCTCATGCCGCCACCGCCTTTCCGACAGCCGCCTCGGCAGCGTCTTCCGCTTCCGCCTGGAGCCGCGCTGCGCGAAGCTTGAGCAGGAACTGGACCGCGTTCACGACATAAGTCGCATAAGCGGCAAGGGCGACGAACATGCGCTGTTCGAGCGTTCCGTATTCGCCCAGCAGCATCACGAGATAGGCCGTGTGCAGGGCGATGACGAGCATCGAGAAAACGTCTTCCCAGAAGAAGGCGTCGGCGAAAAGGTATTTGCCGAACACGACCTTCTCCCAAATCGCGCCGGTGACCATGATGGTGTAGAGCACCAGCGTCTTTACGACGACCGAGACGTCCGCCGCGAAGGCGCCTTCGCCGGTCATCAGGGTGCGGATGACGAGGCCGAGACTCACGAGGAAGACGAGAAACTGCAGCGGGGCAAGCACGCCCTGGACAATCGTCCAGACCGACTCGTCCCGGCGCTGGCGCTCTTCCGGAGTGTAGAGCCCACGCCTGATCCCCTTGTGCTCGTTAACCTGCGGCTCGAGGGCCGCGGGTCCGACCGGGGAGGGTTGATCCTTCCGAGTCATCGTATGTGATAGCCTCTGCTTTCGAGTGTGGAGACTATGCGCATTGCAATGGGGGTGTCAACAAGATTGGACGTTCATTTCTGTTGACATTGGACAGGTCCTGTCAGAGCCTGTTTGCGGAAATGCCGAAAAGGGCGTAGACCTCGGAGTCGCTGGTGCAGGGGGTCTGGGAGAGTTTGTCCTCACGCATTGGCGGCGACGCGATCCGCGCCGTTCCCGGCAGGGGTCGGGCCCGCACTTGGGTCCGGGTCGGGAGTTTGGGAGGGTCAGAATATGGCACAAATGAAAAGCGCCGGCGTCTTTGGCGCAAGCTCTGCCGCCTTACGCAAGGTTATCACCAACCCTCTGTATCGCGATCGGCGCAAGGAAAAATCCGACGCCGCAGCGGCGGGATCCAAATCTGGGGATGCAATCAACACGATCATCGAGGGCGAGATCATACCGCGCCTCATGATGGCCCATTCGGGCGGCGGCGAAGGCTCGCCTTCCGAAGAGCGCCCGCGTGAGATCGAGCCTGCCGATGCCGCCCGTTTCGCGATTCTCCCGCTTGAGCTCGAGGCGGATGCTTTGCTCGGGGAGATCGACCGCTTTCTCGGCAAGGGGGTCAGCGTTGATGCGATTTATCTCGACTTGCTCGCCCCCTCTGCCCGGACGCTCGGAGACATGTGGGACCGCGACGAATGCGATTTCATCGACGTGACAATGGGGCTGTGGCGGCTGCAGGAAGTCATGCGCGAAGTGGCGATGCGCGTTCCGGGCGATCCGACCCCCGGCCTCGGCCGCAAGGTCGCTTTGTTTTCGGCGATGCCGGGCGATGTGCATTCGTTCGGCACATTGATGATCGAGGAAGTCTTCGCCCGCGCGGGCTGGGAAAGCGAGGCGCTGGTAAAGCCGGAGCGACGCGAACTGCTCGACCGCCTGTCGCGCCGACGTTACGATCTTGTCGGCCTCACGATCGCGCGCGATTGCCCGAGTTCGGCGCTCGCCAATCTGATCAAGGCGATGCGCAGCGTGTCCGCCAATCCGCAGATCGCGGTCCTTGTCGGTGGGCGTGTCATCAATGAAAACCCCGCCATGGTCGCCGAGGTTGGCGCAGATGGAACGGGGATCGACGCCCGCGCGGCACTTGCAACCGCGGAGAAGCTTGTCCATTCGGCGCACGCCGACACGCAAGAGACCTCCTAGGCTTGATTGTCCATGCTGACCCGCAAGCATTCGATCGAGGGTAAAAACCCTTTCGGCCACGCTGCCGAACTGTTCGACACTCTCGATGCCGATGCAGCGATGAAGCTTGCCATGGTGGCGGGCGACGTCACCCTCGTTCTCGACGATACCGGCACGATCCTCGATGCTGCCTTCGATCCCAAGGATTTCCCTTCTTTCGAAGGGTTTGTCGGAACCAATTGGATCGAGACGGTAACCGAGGAATCCCGGCCCAAGATCATGGAAATGCTGGCCGCCGCCCGGCGCGGTGAGGTTCAGCACTGGCGGCAGGTCAACCATCCCTCGCGCGATGGCGAGGTGCCGATCCGCTATGCCGTGCTCAGCGTCAACAAGGGCGAACATCGCATCGCCTTCGGACGCGATCTGCGTGAGGCGGGCAAGCTGCAGGCGCGATTGCTTCAGGTCCAGCAATCGCTCGAGCGCGACTATCTGCGCATGCGCCAGCTCGAATCGCGCTATCGCATGCTGTTCGAGCGCTCGCATGAAGCGGTGCTGATCGTGGAGGCATCGAGCCTTCGGATCAGGGAAGCAAATCCGGCGGCGCATGCGCTGCTCGGGGCTCGGGCGGGAAGCCTGCCGGGCAAGAAACTGCCCGGGATGGTCGACAAGTCGGCGCGCGACACTCTCCAGACTCTCGTCGGCGCGGCGCTCGTTTCCGATTCGGTCAGCCCGATCCCGATCAAGCTGACGCGCAACGGGCGCGAGGTGAATGCCTCGGTCGCCGGCTTCACTCAGGATCGCGGTCAGTTCCTGCTGGTTCGCCTGGTTCCCGCAGGCGAACAGGATGGCGGCGAAGCTTCCCCCGTCCTCGACCTTGTCGACCAGATGCCCGACGCCTTCCTTGTCGCCGATGTCAATCTCGAAGTCGTGAGCGCAAACAATGCCTTCGTCGAGATGGTCCAGGCCGCCAGTCTCGACCAGCTGCGCGGGCGGCATCTGTCTGAGTGGGTCGGACGTCCGGGGATCGATCTCGATCTCATCGAAGGCCAGATCGACCAGCACGGGGCAGCCCGCAATGTCGGAACCGTGCTGCGCGCAAGCGGAGAGACCGAGGGCGAGCCGGTGGAGCTTTCGGCGGTGCGCAGTTCCGGCGACAATCCGCTTTACGGCTTCGTGATACGCCCTATCGGACGCCGCCTGCGCGATCTGCCGCCTGGGGCGCAGGACCTGCCGCGTTCGGTCGAGCAGCTGACCGACCTCGTCGGGCGCATGTCGCTCAAGGATATCGTGCGCGAGAGTACCGACCTCATCGAGCGGCTCTGCATAGAAGCTGCCCTGTCCTACACGTCCGACAATCGGGCTTCGGCGGCTGAGATTCTCGGCCTGTCGCGTCAGAGCCTTTATTCCAAACTGCATCGCTACGGTCTCGGCAACCTGCCGAGCGACCCCGAGTCGTAAGCGTTTTTGACACAGCCCGACTGACGCGCCTGACACTATTTGTCGGGCGAAATGCGCTTATTCCACGACGGCGATAACTCGAGTGTCAAAATAATTTGACGCCTGCGACTGTCAGGCATAGCCTGCACCCATGGAAACGACCGTAGCCTCGACTCGCCACGCGCCGATTCCCGCGCCGCGCGACGTCCTGCAATTGCTCAAACCGATCACATGGTTCCCCCCGATGTGGGCCTTCATGTGCGGCGCCGTCTCTTCGGGGGCGGGGCTCGAAGGGCGCTGGTGGTTCGTCGCTGGCGGCGTGCTCTTGGCAGGGCCGCTGGTCTGCGGGACGAGCCAGGCGGTCAACGACTGGTTCGACCGCCACGTCGATGCGATCAACGAACCCGACCGGCCCATCCCCTCGGGAAGGATCGCGGGCCGCTGGGGTCTCTATATCGCGCTTATCGGCACGCTGATCTCGGCCGCGGTCGCGCTGGCGCTGGGCGAACTGGTCTTCGTCGCCGCACTGGTGGGCCTCGCGCTCGCCTGGGGTTATTCGATGCCGCCTTTCCGCTTCAAGGCGAGCGGATGGACAGGGCCGCTGGTGGTCGGGCTGACCTATGAGGGGCTGAGCTGGTTCACCGGTGCGACCGTCATGCTGGGCGCTTTGCCTTCGAGCGAGGTGCTCGTCGTGCTCGTGCTCTACAGCCTCGGCGCCCATGGCATCATGACATTGAACGATTTCAAGGCGGTCGAAGGCGACCGCGCGACCGGCCTCAAGTCGCTCCCCGTCGTCATGGGCGTGGAAGGCGCAGCGATCGTTGCGTGCGCGGTTATGGCGGCGGCGCAAGTGGTCGTTGTCGCGCTGCTGATGGGCTGGGGTTATTCGGTCTCGGCGAGCGTGGTCGGCATAGCGCTCGTCGCGCAATTCCTTGCGATGCCTCGTCTGGTCAGCGATCCGGCCAAATATGCGCCTTGGTACAACGGGGTAGGGGTCACGCTCTACGTTCTCGGGATGCTCGCGGCGGCGCTGGGGCTTGGAGGATATATCTGATGTCGCCAGGCGCGGTTTCGGTGGGTGGCCTTGGCTGGTTCGGCATCGTCCGGATCGGTCTCGTCCAGGCTTCTATCGGCGCTCTTGTGATGCTGGCGACGACCGTGCTCAACCGGCTGATGGTCGTCGAATACGCTCTGGCTGCGGCGATTCCCGCAGGGCTCGTAGCCTTGCATTATGCGGTGCAGCTTGCGCGGCCTTTGTGGGGCCATGGCTCTGACAAGGGGCGGAGGCGCGCGCCGTGGATCCTCGGCGGCATGGCGGTCCTGGCGCTTGCTTCGCTGCTGGCCACCCAGGCGACGTTGATGATGACCTCCGAGCCCGTGATCGGATTCGGCCTCGCGATCATCGCCTACACACTGATCGGCGCGGGCGTCGGGGCGAGCGGCACTTCCGCGCTGGCCCTGCTGGCCTCCGCCGTTGCCCCGGCGCGGCGTTCTGCAGCGGCGGCGGTGACCTGGATCATGATGGTCGCCGGTATCGTCGTCTCAGCTATCAGCGTGGGTGCGCTGCTCCAGCCTTATTCGCCGGTGCGGCTTCTGGTCGTAGCCGGCGGGCTTGCGCTCACCGTCACCCTCATCACCGCGCTTGCTACCTTCCGGCTCGAGGGCCGACACGAAGTGTTCGAGGAAACCGCCAAGGACGAGCCCGCACCCGAATTCATGGCTGCCCTGCGCGAGATCATGAACGAACAGGCGGCTCGGCGCTTCACCATCTTCATCTTCGTCTCGATGATCGCCTTCAGCATGCAGGACCTCATCCTCGAACCTTTCGCGGGTCTCGTCTTCGGAATGGAGCCGGGCGAATCGACCCAGCTCGGTGGTCAGCACCAGGGAGGCATCCTTCTCGGCATGATCGTCGCCGGGATCGGCGGCAGCGCCTTTGCCGGCCGGCTGCCGGGCGAATTGCGGCTCTGGGTCGTTGCAGGCTGCATCGGCTCGGCGTTCGCCCTTGCGGCGCTCGGCGCGGCGGCGATGCATGGGCCGGGCTGGCCGATCGGTATCAATGTCTTCGCGCTCGGCTTTTCGAACGGCGTCTTCGCTGTCTCGGCGATCGGCGCGATGATGGGCCTTGCAGGATCCGGCCGGACCACCCGCGAGGGCGTCCGGATGGGCGTGTGGGGTGCGAGCCAGGCGATCGCCTTCGGGCTCGGTGGCCTTCTTGGAGCGCTGGGCGTGGACATTGCCCGGCAGATCATGGCGCATGATGGCAGCGCCTTCCGGTTCATTTTTGCCATCGAGGCGATCCTGTTCGTGATCGCGGCAGGGCTTGCCCTGCGCACGACAGGCCCCAGCGCGGCTCCGCGAGTGGAACCCGCGCGCGATTCGGAGGTGTTCGCATGAGAGAGAAAATCTACGATGCCGTCGTCGTGGGCGGTGGCCCGTCCGGCGCAACTGCCGCGACCGACCTTGCCCTTGCCGGGCATTCGGTACTGCTGCTCGAACGCGGAGGCCGGATCAAGCCCTGCGGTGGGGCGGTGCCTCCGCGGCTGATGGAGGATTTCGACGTCCCGCAAAGCCTGCTCGTCGCCCGTGCCCGCTCGGCCCGGATGATTGCGCCGTCGGGCCGGGCGGTGGACATGCCGGTCGGAGAAATCGGCTATGTCGGCATGGTCGACCGCGAGGAATTCGACGAATGGCTGCGCGAACGCGCGCGCTATTCGGGTGCGGAACGGCTCGAAGGCACATTCGAAAAGGTCGAGCGCGATGATGAAGCACATCCGATCGTCACTTTCCGTCGCCAGCGCGGTGGCCCGATCGAACGGGTCCGCGCGCGCTGCGTGATCGGCGCGGACGGCGCGCGCTCTGCCGTGGCCAAGCAATGCCTGCCGGGTGCCGAACGTGTCCCGTGCGTCTTTGCCTACCACGAAATCATCAAGTCGCCCGAAGAGGATTCGGACGCCTATGATCACTCGCGCTGCGACGTTTTCTACCAGGGTAAGCTCTCGCCCGATTTCTATGCCTGGGTATTCCCGCATGGCGAGACCGCGAGTGTCGGAGTGGGCAGCGCGAACAAGGGCTTCAGCCTCCGCGGTGCGATTTCGACCATGCGCGCCGATCTTGGCCTGACGCGCTGCGAGACGGTCCGCCGCGAAGGCGCGCCGATCCCACTTAAGCCGCTCAAGCGTTGGGACAACGGGGCCGACGTGATCGTCGCGGGCGATGCCGCCGGCGTCGTAGCTCCCGCTTCGGGCGAGGGGATCTACTACGCCATGACCGGCGGCCGGATGGTCGCCGAGGCAGCGTCCGAATTCCTCAAGACCGGCGAGGCCAAGGCCCTGAAGAAAGCGCGCAGCCGCTTCATGCGGGAGCATGGTAAGGTTTTCTGGGTCCTCGGGATGATGCAGTATTTCTGGTATTCGAGCGACAAGCGCCGCGAGCGCTTCGTGACGATGTGTGACGACAAGGATGTGCAACAGCTCACCTGGCAGGCCTACATGAACAAGAAGCTCGTGCGGGCGAAGCCGATGGCGCATGTAAAGATTTTCCTCAAGGATACTGCGCATCTGCTGGGCTTGAGGGAGGCAACACGTTAAAACCCTCAGCATGAAAGCAACCTGGATCATTCCGGTCGTCGTCGCCACGCTGGCCGCCGTTTGCGTGGCCGCGCTCGGGGCGACGATCACGGATCTGGGGCCGTGGTATCAGGGGCTCGAAAAACCCGACTGGACCCCGCCCGACCCCATGTTCCCGATGGCATGGACGCTGATGTATGCCCTCATCGTCGTGTCGGGCGTGACCGCGTGGCGAGCGGCGCCCGACAGCGCTGTCTCCGAAAGGATCGTCAGCCTGTTTGCGCTGAACGGCTTTCTCAACATCACCTGGAGCCTGCTCTTCTTCCGCCTTCAGCGGCCCGACTGGGCGTTCTACGAGCTCATCTTGCTGTGGCTCTCGATCATCGCGCTCATCATCTATTGCGGGCGCTATTCTCGCGGGGCGAGCCTTCTGCTCGTCCCTTATCTCGGTTGGGTCAGCATGGCCGGTGCTCTGAACTGGGCAGTGGTAGAGTTGAACCCGCCCTTCGGCTGAGTAGGGCCGAGCCACGGCAGGCGCTTTTCGCGCCCGTGTGAATGTTCCCCGTTCCAGAACGCCTGCGGCTTTGGCGCTCGGCCCCCCCAAATTCATTGCGCCAAGCGGTCCCCGATACCGCATCGCGGCTTGGCCCCATCGGATCCTCGCTTGAAATCACCTGCGGGTCTGGCGCGAGCTCATGGGCCTGTGGCAAGGCGAGTCGAACGCTTTTGCAGGATGGGGAGCAAATTCGAATGTCCTGGCTGTTCGAGACCGGCCATGCCGCCGACATCATCCTTGCGGTGCTCTTGATCGAAGCCGGCTGGCTGCGCCGCAGACGATGGAGGTGGCTCGACCTCGCCGGGCTGCTTGGCCCTGCCGCGCTGATCGTACTCGGCCTGAGGGGTGCGCTGACCGGGGCCGAATGGCCCTTCATCGCGGTGCCGCTGGCGCTTTCGCTTCCGCTTCACCTGCTGGATGTCAGGCTGAGGGAAAAGGACGCGGCGTGAAGAGCCGCCTGCAGGGGCGCAGGGTTCACGAGAGCTGATCCGGCCGACAGCACATCCATACGGAAGGCAAGCTTTCCGGCTAAACTTCGCCTTGCAGATCGTCTTTTGGCTATCCCAATCATCCAAAGAAGAAGCCCGGCCGCGCCATTGGCGGGCCGGGCTGCTTGATCGGGGCGATTGGCGGGGATCCGGCTGCTCAAGCAGGGGATCCTCCGCCCTTCGGGCGCGTCACTTCGGAGCGTAATAGTGCTCCTGCGCCCAGACATACCAGTTGTCCACCACCGTGCCGGAGAGCAGGATGCCGATCCCACCGGTCAGCGTGGTGAGGACCGCGAACCACCAGGCCCAGCGGTGGATCGATTCCATCGAGGCGTTGAAGCCCATGGTCCACCTCCAGAACAGCGCCGCGCGTTCCGAAGCGGTGCCGCGATCGGTGATCTGCTCGATCTCGCGCTCACCGCCATAGCGGCCCACGGCAAGGATCGTCGCCCCGTGCATCGCGAACAGGACCGCGGAACCGTAAAGGAACACGATCGAAAGCGCGTGAAAGGGGTTGTAGAACAGGTTGCCGTGGATGAGCGAGAAGTTGTTCGTCCAGTCTAGGTGGCTGAAGATACCGTAAGGAACCGCCTCCGACCACTGGCCGAGCAGGAGCGGGCGGATGAAGCCCAGCACCAGGAACAGCCAGATGGCGCTCGCGAAAGCCCATGGAATGTGCATCCCCATGCCGAGCGCCTTGGCCCTCGAATAGGTTCGCGCCCACCACAGGAGGACCGCTGCCGACAGGAAGCCGCCCGTGAGAATGAACCAGCCCCCCTCATTGAGCGGAACGAACAGGCTGAACCCGTATTGAGGACCCGGAGGATCGAGCGAGAGCCAGAAGAACTCGCGCACGAAGGCCTGCGGGCTCCAGTTGACCTGGGCCCAGAAATTGAACCCGATGATCAGGATCGCGATTGTCCCGAAGGCCAGCGAGGCAGTGCCGAGCCAACCGAGATAGATCGGGCCGAACTGAGCCTGGCCGATCTTGCCGAGCCAGTAATTGTTGCCCGTCGCCGGGATGCGGATGTCCTCCTCGGGAGAGAGGGGGATGCCCATTTCCGGCGGCCCGGTGACCTGGACCTGCGTAAAGATGTTTTGATAAGTCGCCATGGTTCAGGTGCTCCTCACGACCAGATTGGGATCTTCTTCCAGAAATCCCAGAATTCCGGCCAGCTGCCGACATAAAGGGTTCCTGAAATCACGATGCAGATGGCGCTCCAGAACCCCGCGTTGAGAGCGAGGAAGAGCCCCACACGGTGGATGCCCAGCGTGCCGACCGAATAACCGATGAAGTCACGGAAATAGGTGTCTTCGTATTCGGGCGTCTTCACGTTGGTCCCGTTCGACGGGTTGACCGCCGAGAGCACCAGGCCGCCATGGAGCGCAAGCGCAAGGCAGTTCGTGAAGAAGAAGGTGATCGCCAGCATGTGGACCGGATTGTAGTGGAAGTTCACATACATATACCCGGTGTTGGAAACCCAATCGAGGTGGCTCCAGATGCCGTAAGGGAATGCGTGCCCCCAGGCACCCATCCATACCGGCCGGATCACGTTCAGGGTCACATAGGCGAAGACGGCGAAGCTGAAGGCGACCGGAACATGGTAGCCCATGCCCAGCTTGCGCGAGATTTCTGCCTGGCGGAACACCCATGAATAGAAGGCGACGACTGCGCAGGCCGTGATGATCTGCCAGTAACCGCCCTCGCTCAGAGGGGCGAGAGCAAGCCCGGCTTCGATCGGCGGCGGTTGAATGTCGATCAGCCAGGGATTGAGGGTAGGCCCTTCGATGGCAGCGGCGAAGATGAGCGCGGTGCCAAGCAGCGCGCTGATTGCCGTCGTTACCCCAAAGAAGCCGACATAAAACGGCCCGACCCAGAAGTCGAAAAGGTCGCCGCCGATCAAGGTGCCGCCGCGCACGCGGTATTTCCGCTCGAAACTAAGGAGCGCCATAAGGTCCATCCTTCCCGCCTGACGGCGGGTTTTGAAGGTTTCGTAAGAAGTGTCAGGAGGCAGGCAGGCGAACCTGCCCCCTCACATTTCGGCTTGCGTCAGCTAGCGGTCGGGGCTTCCGACAGCTCGATGGCAGCCTGAGCCGGCGCCGTGGTGCCGGGGGCGTTTTCAAGCCAGTTGTAGCGATCCGTGCTGAGCAGGATGAAGTGAATGGTGAAAGCGAGCACGGCGAGAACGACGTGCAGGCCAACCAGTGCCCGACGGATGTCGAAGTAGAACCAGATTCTCCACATGAGAATATTCCTTTCAATAGAGCCTTTTGATTGCCTGTCTGTCCGGCACGAGGCCGGTCAGCCATGCAATCAGAGGCCGAAGCCGCCGCCGATCCAGGGCTTGTAGGCCCACATCAGCGCATGCGCGACGAGCGCAATCACGACATAGAGGGTGAAGGTCGACATGAAGCCCTTATGGATTTCCTGGGCTTCTTCGGGCGTGAGATAGGTTCCCACCCGCTCACCGCCGGGGTTCGGATCTGTCATTGGTATGTCTCCGTTCAGTTGGGTTTGAGTGGGAGCCCGAAGGCCCCCGTCGGCATCCCCGCGTGATCCCCCACGTGGATTTGGTCACCCGCAAGCGGGCATTCGGTTGAGCCATCGCCGGCGCCTCTCGGGCAGGGCAGAAGGCGGATGCGTGCATCACGCACTCTCTCCCTGCAGGCGCGCTTCGGCGAGGCAATCGATGGTCACGATCCGCTCGCCATTGCGGCGGGCGGTCCGTTCGGCCGCATCGCGCAGGCGTTTGGCGGCGGAAATGCGGATCAGGACCGGCTGTTCTTCGACCAGCCTATCAAGTTCCGCCTTGGCGTCCTTGTCCCAGGTCAATTCGGGTTCGTTCTTCGCCGGCGTTGCATCGACCTTGTCGAGATCGGTCCCAAGCGGGAGGATGTAGAACAGGGCGTCGAACAGAGCGTTGCAGACTTCCTGGACGAGATAGGTCGCCCCGGCATAGCCCATGAAGGGGGTGCCGGTATGGCGGCGGATCGCGGCGCCCGGGAAGCTCGCCGGAATGAACATCCCGCGCGCTCCGCATTCGGCCATGTACATGCGCTCGTTGTAGCTGCCGAACATCACCAGCGGCGGGTTCGTGGCGATCTGCTCGCGCACGTCCTCGTTCTTGGGCTTGACCCCGGCACAGCGCGACACCGCCATGGTGCAGGGCAGGCCCATGTCATCCTCGAGGAAATGGCGGATGCCGCGGGCATAGGTTTCGTTGGCGACGATGCCGAAGCTCGCCGTGCCGAAGAAATCCTGCGTCACCGAACGCCACAAATCCCAGAGCGGCTTGATCGTGGTGTGCTTCTCGCGCTCGATGAAGGGTTCCGGATCTAGCCCGAGCTCCTCGCCCAGCGCGCGAAGAAACTTAGTGGTCGAGGACAGCCCGACCGGTGCCTGGAAGTACGGGATCTCGAGCGTTTCGCACAGGTTGCGCCCGAACTCGCGGTACATGCAGATGTTCGCATCGGCCGTGCCAAGCTGGCGGATATCGGCCAGGTGGCTGCCCAGCGGGAAGACCATGCCGACTTCGCAGCCGATGCCTTCGACCAGCCGCCGGATCTCGGCGAGATCGGATGGCATGTTGAACATGCCGTAGCTGGGGCCGATGATGTTGACGACCGGCTTCTGGCCTTCCTTGCGCGGCTTCTTCGCGGGGATCTTCTTGGGACCGAATTCGGTCCACAGCCAGGTCAAAGCGCGGTCGGCGCTCTGCCACTGGTCCTCGTCGATGGTGCGAGGCAGGAAGCGCTTGATGTTCGTGCCCTGCGGCGTGACCCCGCCGCCGATCATCTCGGCGATGGAGCCGGTGACGACGACCGCGGGCAATTCGGGGTCGAGCGTCTGCCAGGCGCGCTTCATCGCGCCTTCGGTTCCGGTCTTGCCGAGCTCTTCCTCGGCAAGGCCGGTCACGACGATCGGCAATTCATGCGGGGGCAGGGCGTCGGTGTAATGCAGCACCGAGGTCACCGGCAGGTTTTCGCAGCCTACGGGGCCGTCGATGATGACCTGCAGGCCCTTCACCGCGGTGAAGACATAGGTGGCGCCCCAATATCCGCCGGCACGATCGTGGTCGAGTACGAGTGTCATGTTCCAATCGCCTCCGATGCCTTGCGCGCCGCTTCGTTGAGCGCTGCGTATTTCTTGCGGAACTTGGGCCGGTCGACGGGCGTGTCTTCCCAGACGCCGGCGGCGTGCTCGGTCCCGACACCTTCGAAGAAGTCGCGCATCGTGTCGAAGCGTTCCTTGTTGCCGAGCGCGCCGTTGATCACCGTCGCAAGGCTGCCTGCGCCCGCTGGTCCCATCAGCGGCCGGGCCGAGATGAGATTGGTGAAATAGAGCGAGGGGATCGCCTTGGTCTTGGCGTGCTGCACGACCGGGGTGGTGCCGATCGCGAGATCGGGGCGGAATTCCTCGATCGCGGCGATGTCCTGCTCAAGGCTGGCGCGATAGTTCACCCGGCACCCGCGCGCCTCGAGCCATTCGCGGTCGGGATCCGACCACTTCGTCCTTGGGCACGCGCTGCCGACATAGGGCACTTCCGCGCCGCTTTCGATCAGCAGCCGGGCGACGAGGAGTTCCGAACCCTCATAGCCCGATACGGTGATCCGGCCCTTGATCTGAGAGCCGGAAAGTGCGCCCTTGATCGCGCCGATCATGGCGTTCTTCACTCCGTCGACCTTTTCGCGCGGCAGACCCATGGTCTCGCCGATTGCCTCGAGCCAGGCGGCGGTGCCGTCCGCGCCGACCGGGGCGGAGCCGATTATCGGGCGCCCTGCCGCTTCGAATTCGCGGATTGCGGCGGTGTAGAAAGGGTGGATCGCGGCGACGACCGAACCGTCGAGCGCGGAATAAAGCTCGCGCCATTCGCGGGTCGGGACGACTGGCCCTGCGGCAAGGCCAAGCGGTTCGAGCATCTGCCCGATCACCACCGGATCGGCCGGGAACATCTCGCCCAGGAGCGTGACGGTCGGCTTGTCGGTGCGTTCGCGCGGGGCGGCGACGGGGCCCTGTTCGGCCTCTTCGCGGGCATATTTGAGCATCGCGCCGGCAAGGATGTCCTTCGCCTCGGCATGGGTCGGCACGCCGAAGCCCGGCACGTCGATCCCGATGATGCGAACGCCGTTGATCTGCTTTTTCAGCAGACGCAGCGGCACGCCGCTTGCGGTGGGAACGCACAGGTTCGTCACTACGATCGCGTCGTATTTCTCGGGATCCGCGAGGTCCTCGACCGCTTCCTTGATGTCCTCGAACAGCTTGCCGGTGACGAGCGTTTCCGAGTTGAAGGGCACGTAACCCACAGTCCGGCGCGCGCCGTAGAAGTGCGAGGTGAAGGTCAGGCCATAGACGCAACAGGCCGAGCCGGAAAGGACCGTTGCCGTGCGGCGCATGCGAAGACCGACGCGCAGGGACCCGAAGGCAGGGCACATGCTCTGCGGCTGATCGTGCGGCCCGGCATTGGGGTCGACCGGATAGTCCTTGGCATATTGTTCGAGGATGTCGCTCTTGCCCGCGGCCTTGGCGGCTTCGAGCATGCGGTCCTTGCCGCCGTGGCAACCGCTTCCCTCGGCGGCGGGCGGCGCTTCGGTCGCGGGGGCGAGATCGATCCGGTCGGGAGCGCGCACCTCGTCGGTCGAGTCAACGCGGGTTTCGGGGTTGGGGTTGAAATCGCTCATGGTTTCATACCTCGTCGTAGATCACTTCAAGGCTTTCGCGGGTTTCGAAGACGCCGCCGCGCATGTCGGCCTGGGTCGCGGGGACCAGTTCGACATTTCCGCCGGTTTCATCGGCGCTGAACAGGCCGAGCAGGCCGTCCTGGTCGAGCGGCTTGGGGCGCACCGGCGGCGCGACTGCGACATTTTCCGCGAGGTCCTCGAACAGGCTGCCCCATTCGCCGCCGGGAAAGCCGATGATCTGGTAATTCGCGCTCTTGCGACGGATGTCCTCGTGCGCGGGGATAGCGGTGAGGACGGGGATGCCGACCGCCTCGGCGAAGGCATGGGCTTCGCCGGTACCGTCGTCCTTGTTCACGATCATGCCCGCCACGCCGACATTGCCGCCCATCTTGCGGAAATATTCGACCGCCTGGCAGACATTGTTCGCAACATAGAGCGATTGCAGGTCGTTCGATCCGACCACGATCACCTTCTGGCACATGTCGCGGGCGATCGGCAGGCCGAACCCGCCGCACACCACGTCGCCCAGAAAATCGAGAAGCACGTAATCGAAGCCCCAGTCGTGGAAGCCCAGCTTCTCGAGCGTTTCGAAGCCGTGGATGATGCCGCGCCCGCCGCAGCCGCGGCCGACTTCGGGACCACCCAGTTCCATCGCGAACACGCCGTCACGCTGGAAGCAGACATCCTCGATGCGCACTTCCTCACCGGCGAGCTTCTTCTTGGAAGACGTCTCGATGATCGAAGGCGTGGCCTTGCCGCCGAACAGAAGGCTGGTCGTGTCGGACTTGGGATCGCAGCCGATCAGCAGGACGCGCTTGCCCTGCTGGGCCATCATGTAGCTGAGATTGGCGAGGGCGAAGCTCTTGCCCGAGCCGCCCTTGCCGTAGATCGCGATGATCTGCGTTTCCTTGGTCACCTCGCCGGTGTGCACCGGGTCGGGTTCCTGCGCGGCCTCCTCGCGAAGTGCTGCGTTTTGGCTTTCAAGCATGGTCATCTGCAATCCCTCCAGTCCAGAACCATTTTCAGGCAAGCGGGATCGCTGAAGGCCTGCGGATAGGCCTCTGTCGCATCCCGCGCCGGACGGCGATTGGTGACCAGTCCGGCAAGATCGAGACGACCCGTTTCGATGAGGTCGTGCGTTTGGGTGATGTCGTCCGCCTGCCATTCGGCTGCGATGCGCAGCCGCGCCTCCTTCATGAAGGCGGCGGGGAAGGCGAAGCTGACGCGTTCGGAATAGAAGCCGGCGAGCACGATCTCGCCGCCCCTGGCCATCCGGCCAACCAGCGTGTCGACGATGTTGGAATCCCCGCTCGCGTCATAGATCGCACGGTAATCCTTGCGCTCGTCCGTTTCGGGATGGATCGCGTCGTAGCCGGCAGCGCCGTGGCAGCGATCGGGATTGGTTTCCCACACGGTCGGCGCGTCGCCGCCCAGCGCCAGCGTGAGCCGCGCGAGCAGCCGGCCGAGAACGCCATGGCCGATGATGAGATCGGGTAGGCCGCCGCCATTGATCGCGTGCAGCGCGGTCGCGGTGAGCGCGCAGAGCACACCCGCTTCGCCGAGATGTTCGGGAACCGGCAGGACCCGCGCAGAAGGCACGATGACCTGGCTCGCAGTGCCGCCGAACAGGCCGCGCGCGTCGGAATAGCAATTGGCGCCGGGCACGAAGACCCAGTCGCCGATCCGGCCCTTCGCCTCTGCGCCCGCATCGATGATCCGGCCGACCGATTCGTAACCGGGAACGAGCGGATAACCCATTCCTGGGAAGGGCGGCATGCTGCCGGTCCAAAGAAGCTTTTCGGTTCCGGTGCTGACCCCGCTCCAGGCGATTTCAACGAGAACGTCGCCGGGCTGCATCGGCGTCAGTTCGAGCGAGCGGAGCGCCAGACGCTCGGGCCCTTCGAGAATGACTGCCAATGTGTCCATTCGGCTCGCTCCTGCTTGCCTCGTATCGAGAGCGGCATGGGTGCCGACTCGATTGGGTCGAGGACCACCTACTCCGTACTGTCTGTTAAGCCTTACGTAGACGACTGTCAAATTTTTTGGACAACGCCGGATCAGGCGGTCGCGACGACGATGCTCGCGATCACGGGCTGGGGTGTTGGGACGGTTTTCGCGGCCGAAAATCCGGCCTCGGCCAGCATCGCCCGGATCTCTCCGGCCGAGCGCGCGCGGCCCGATCCCATCGCCCACAGATAGAGCCCGAAAAACGCCTCACCCATCGCCTCCGCGCCGGGCACGCGGGCCATGGGCTCGGCGATCATCAGGTGTTTGCCGGGGTCGAGCGCGCGGCGGATATTACGCAGCAGATCGAGGGCCGGGCCGTCGTCGTGATCGTGCAAGATCCGGACCAGCGAGACGAGGTCGAAGCCAGCGGGAATCGAATCGCGGAAGAAGTTGCCGGGATGGAAGGACAGCCGCTCCGCCCCGAATTCGCTCGTCAGCGGTTCGCGCGCGTTTTCCACAACTTCCGGGAGGTCGAACAGGCCGAGTTCGATTCCGGAATAGGCCCGGCCCACATGGCCGAGAAAGGCGCCGTGCCCGCCGCCCACGTCGAGCAGCCTTGCGTGCGCGGGGAATCGGAACGCGGCGAGCACCTGGTCGGCCACGAATTGCTGCGACGTCGCCATGAGGCGCGAATATTCGGTCGTCTCGCGGCCGGACTCGGCAGCTCCATGCAGCGCGCCGGCATAAGACCAGAAGCGCGACAGCTCGGTCGCCTCGCTGCGGTCCTTGCGCAGGAGTTGGAGCGGAGATTCGAGATCGCGATAGAGAAGCCGGTGGTGGCGGATCATCGCCTGCGTCCCCTCGTCCGCCTGCAGCACTGCCCCCTGCTGGCCGAGCATCCAGCCGTCCTCGAGGACTTCCTCGGCCAGATCGAGAGCGCGCGCCGCACGCAGGAGGCACGATGTGGCGTCGTCGGACAAGTCGATGCGCCCGGCTATCTCGCTGGCACCGAGTGGGCCATGCTTCAGCACGTCGAGCAGGCCGCTCTCGACGACCGCACGCAATATCTGCGAATAGGAAAAGCCGACGACGAGATCGAACATGGTGCCGGCGCGGCTTCGCGCGATTCGCCGGATCAGCGGCAGTTTCGCTGCCCAGTACTGGAACTTGGGATTCGCGAAGACGGCGTTGCGCCGGGCGGTCCAGCGGACCTTGATCGGCGTGCCCGCCATCAGGAAATCGCGATTTCATGTGTCATATGTCCAAACAATTGGACAGATGGTGTGACAAGGTCAATAATATTGTCCCGGGATTGGATGGCCGGGGAAATCCGGGGAGAACGGGTGAGCGCGCGCATCGTCATTATCGGGGCAGGCATTGGCGGGCTGACCAGCGCCGCCATGCTTGCCGCACGCGGCCATGATGTGACTCTCGTCGAAAAGGAACGCTGGATCGGCGGCAAGGCGCGCCATGTCGAAGTCGACGGCCAGCAGGTTGCCGCAGGACCGACCGTTTTCACGATGCGCGACGTGTTCGAAGGTCTCTTTCATGCCTGCGGCGCGCGGCTCGAGGATTTCATCACCGCACGCCAGGCCGGCATCATCGCCCGCCACGCCTGGGACGATGGCGGCCATCTCGACCTTTTCGCCGATCCCCTGCGCAGCGAGCAGGCGATCGGCGATTTCGCCGGAGCCAAGGCGGCAGCGGACTATCGATCCTTCCGGAAGGAAGCGCGGCGAATCTACGAGGTGCTCGACGAGCCTTTCCTGCGCGGCGGGAAAAGCAGCACGCCGTTTCCGATGATGTGGCGGATCGGTCCTTTCAACATGGGCGACATGCTGGCGATGCGGCCCTTTGACAATCTGTGGAAGGCGCTGGGCGAACATTTCGCCGATCCCCGCCTGCAGCAGCTCTATGGCCGTTATGCGACCTATTGCGGCTCCGACCCGTTCCGGGCGCCCGCGACCCTGATGCTGATCGCCCATACAGAGGCGCGCGGCGTCTGGCTGATCGATGGCGGCATTGCGGCGCTCGCGCAGGGAATCGGCATACTGGCCGAGCGCAAGGGGGCGAAGATTCGCACCGGCGAGGCGGTCTCGCACATATTGGCGCAGAATGGCCGGGTGAACGGGGTCCGTCTCGCGAGCGGGGAAATGCTCCCCGCCGACATCGTGATCTGCAATGGCGATCCCGCCGCCCTCGCCGAAGGGCGATTCGGCCACGAAGCCGCGCGCGCCGTGCGCTCCATGCCGACCGCCAAGCGCTCGCTTTCGGCCCTCGTATGGTTCGCCCACGCGAAGACGAGCGGTTTCGACCTCACCCATCACAATGTCTTCTTCTCGCGCGATTACGCTCGCGAGTTCGAGCAGATCCGCTCCGGCCGTCCGCCCAGCGAGCCGACCGTCTATCTGTGCGCCCAGGATCGCGGAGCCAACGACACGGGCGATAACCACGACAGCGCCCGCGAGCGCATCCAGATCATCGTCAACGCCCCCGCCAACGGGGACACCCACGCCTATTCACCCGAGGAGACCGAGCAATGCACACGGCAGATGAGGGCGACGCTCGCGCGGTGCGGCCTCGAACTCGAGGACCCTATGCCCCACGAACTCGCCAGCCCGGCGACATGGGAGAAACTGTTCCCGCAAACCGGTGGAGCCCTCTATGGCAGGGCGTCGCACGGCTGGGCGGCCTCCTTCCGGAGGCAGGGTCCGAGGACCCGGATGAAGGGGCTGTACTGCGCGGGCGGGGCGACGCATCCGGCAGCCGGCGTCCCCATGGCAGCCTTGTCCGGACTGCTGGCGGCAAGGACGATCGCATCGGACCTCGCTTCGATGCGGCGGTTCCACCCGGCGGCTACACCTGGTGGTACGTCGATGCGATCAGCGACGACGGGCAGCACGCCCTGACGATCATCGCCTTCGTCGGCAGCGTCTTTTCACCCTATTACAAGCGCAGCGGCCGTCATGACCCGCTCGACCATTGTTCGCTCAACGTCGCGCTCTACGGACCCGAGGCGCGCTGGGTCATGACCGAGCGCCCGAGCGGGTCCATCACGCGCGAGCCCACCACGCTCGCGATCGGGCCAAGCAGGGTCGAATGGAAGGGCGATGCGCTCCACATCCATATCGAGGAGCGCGACACGCGCCTCTTCAACCCCATCCATCGTCCGGTGCGCGGCGTCGTGAAGGTCCATCCCGAGGCGCTCAATCCCACGAGCTTCGCACTCGACCACGGCGAGAAGCACATCTGGCACTGCCTTGCCCCGCGCGCGCGGATCGAGGTCGATATGGAAAGCCCCGGGCTTTCTTGGAAGGGCAAGGGCTATTTCGACCACAATCGCGGGTCCGAATCGCTCGAGGACGGCTTTCGCATCTGGCACTGGTCGCGCGCCCATACGAAGCAAGGAGCGCTGGTCTGCTATGAAGGCGAACGTCGCGACGGCTCGCTCTTCGCCAGCGCGATCCGGTTCGACCGCAATGGCGTGGCCGAGGATGCCGAACTTCCACCGATTGCCCGCCTGCCGCACAGCAAGTGGCGGGTGGAACGCCGGGCGCGCTCGGAAATCTCGGTCGCGCGGGTGCGGCGGACATGGGAGGACACGCCCTTCTATGCGCGCAGCGAACTGTCCTCGCATCTCGACGGGGAGGAAGTCGTGGCGGTTCAGGAAAGCCTCGACATGCGGCGCTTCGCTTCGCCCATCGTCCAGTTCATGCTGCCCTACCGGATGCCGCGCAAGCGGGCTTAGGAGGCCTTCCTAGCCCGCGTCCTTCTCCCGCTCCGCCGCCTCGCGCGCTTCGCGTTCGGCGCGGGTGCGTTTGAGCTCGCGGTCGGTCCTCATGACCTGCCAAACGCCGAAACCGATTGCGACGCCGTAGAAGAATACCAGCTCGATCCAGCCGAAATTCATTGCGTCTGCTCCTCTCGGATGCGGGCGAAATCGCGGATCAGCTCGGCGGCGCGTTCCGGCTCTTCCTCATGTGCAAGATGGCCGAGCCCTTGCATCACCTCGAGCTTCGCATCGGGCAGCCACGAGCTCGCCTCGCGGGTCCAGTCGAGCGGGATCGCGGTATCCTTGTCCGAATGGACCAGCAGCACCGGATTCGCCACCTCGCCGAGCCGGGCCTTGAGGCGCGGCAGGTCCCAATTGGCCATCATCGCGAGCGCCCCCTTCGCATGGCGCGGATTGCGGAGCAGCGCCGAATAGCAGGCGAGTCCCGTCTCATCGATCCGCGAGCCCGTCGAGCGGTTGAGGAAACGCTTCGCCTCGCCCGGCAGCCTCGTCGTCGCCGAAAAGATGCGCGGCACCAGCGGGTTGACGAACAGCGCCTTGGCGAGCGCGGGAAAGACCTGCGCGGCGGGGCCGGGGAAGGGGCGCAGCGCCGAATTGAGCCCGACGATCGGCCCGGAATAGCCATGATCGAGCGCAAGCTGGATCGCCAGCGCCGTGCCCGCCGAATGGCCGACGACGATCGCCGGATCAAGCCCGAGATCGGCGATGAGACCTGCGACCTTTTCGGCCATGCGGGGAAGGGCAGTGTGCTCGACCGAATGGCCACTGGTGAAGGCATGGCGCGGCAGGTCGATCGCAATGCAGTCGTGGTCGGCGGCCAGCAGCGGCATGACATCGCGCCAGGAATGGACCGAAGCGCCGGTGCCGTGCAGCAGCAACACCTGCGGCGCACCGGAAGGCCCCATGCGCTGGACATGCCATGTCGCCCCGCCCGAGGGCACGAAAGAACTCGCCTCGCGGTGTGGCCAGATCCGGCCCTCGCGGTTCCAGTCTAGCGCACTGCTCATGCTGCCCTCCTGCCGCCGCCGGGCTGGGCGGCGTTGATGGCGCTCTGGAGCGTCTTCGCATCGGCGCGGGGAAGTGCGAGGAAGCGCCCTCGCATCGCATCGGCCAGCGCCTGTCCCTCGCGCGCCGGGCGGGGCGAGATGTCGACCACCAGCGCCTCGATACCGCGCGCGGCGATCGCCCTGGCCGCGGCCTCGGCATCCTCGCCCGCCTGCTTGCGCCCAGGCTGTCCGTTGGCGTCGATATTGGCGCGACCGTCGGTCAGGATCACGAGGCTGGCCGTGCGTCCTTTCCCGATCACGCTTTCGGCGCATTCGCGCGCCGCGTTGAGGCCCAGCGCAAGCGGGGTTCCCCCGCCGCCCGGCAGGCCCGAAAGCGCGCGCTTGGCGCGGGTGAGCGAACGGGTCGGGGGAAGCAGCAATTCGGCATTGTCCCCGCGAAACGCGACCAGCGCGACCTCGCTGCGGGTGACATAGGCCTGAGCCAGCATCAGTTCGACCGCGCCCTTGGCTTCGGCGAGGCGCGCGGCGGCAGCGGAGCCGGAGGCGTCGACGGCGAAGATCGTGACGCGCGGCGCCTTTTCCTCGTAGCGGCGGATGCGCAGGTCCTCCTTGCGCATGAGGATCGGGGCCTCGTCGGTCCGGCCTTCGAGAGCACGCTCGCGGCGGCGCACCTGCTGCCACGGCACCGCGGCGCGCAGCGTGTCGATCAGCGCGAGCCGGTTGCCCCCGCGCGGCATTCCCGGCCGCGCGCCGAGCGGCTTGCCGCGCGTGCCCGCCTTCTTCTTCTGCCCGGTACCGCTCGCGCCACCGGTGCGGCGCGGGGCATTGCCCTTGGCGAGCTGTTCGAGCAGGTCCTTCGGGATCGCGGCCTCGGCTGCCTCGACCAGCATTTCCTCGAGTTCGTCCTGCTGTTTCTGCCGTTCATCCTCGCTGCGTTCATCCTCGCCGCCTTCGGGAGGGTCGCTGGAATCGTCCTGCGGCTGCTCGGGCGGGGGCTGGTCGGGTTCGGGCTGATCCTGTTCCTGCTGTTCGACGGGCGGCAGGCGCGTCGCCCGCGGTGCGAGGACGAGGCGCACGGCGGCGCTCAGATCCGCTTCGGTCGCCTCGCTCCGCCCGGCAAGCGCGGCATGAGCGCGCGCCGTCTCGCTTGCGAAGAGGAGCGGCCGAACGGAATAGACCCCGAGCGCCTCGGCCGTGGCGGCGAGCGCTCCCAGCGCCTTGTCCGTTAGTGGGGTGATCCCGCCAGGATCGAGCGTGTCTTCGCCGGGCAGAGCGAGATCCTGCCACATGCGCGAAGCCGCGAGATCGCAGGAAAAGGCGAGGCGTTCGATCAGGCTGACCGGCGGGCTTTCGTCTGGATCGGTGCTGTCGTCGAGCAGGACCAGCGCAGGCGCGGCGCCGGTTTGCCCCGCGCCTTCGTCGAGGGCCTGCGCAAGGCGCCCTGCGACCCCGTCTTCGATCCGTTCGGCCATGGGCGCAACCAGCGCGCCGCCCGCCGCTTCTTCGACAAGCCCCGATTGCGCCACCGGCCGGCCTGCGGCGAGGCTTGCCGCGATATCGATCCCGCCGAGCAGGCGTTCATCGTCGACATGGCCGGGCATACGCCGCCATGGCCGCCCCTCCGCCGCCATCCGCTCTCCCAGTGCCGCGACAAGCGCATCGCGCGCCGGGCCGCTGCCGCGCAGCACCATGCCGCCGAAGCGCGACGGCGCCGCAAGGAACAGCCGCGCGGCGATCAGCGCGTCCTCCATCGGGTCGGGCGGTTCGGGAACGGCGCCCGCAAGACCTCGCGGATCGGCGTCGTTCATCCGAACAATTCGTCGATCGCGCGGGTGATCCGCGCGCCGGAGCCGGTTTCGTCGAGCACGTCGCGCCGCAACCGGTGGCGCAGGGCCGAGGGCGCGATTTCGACGAGATGCTCGCGCTTCACCTCCTTCGCGCCCTTGAGCGCGGCGAGCGCACGGGCGGCGCGCATCAGGGTGAGTTCGCCGCGCAGCCCGTCAGCGCCGACCGCGAGGCACAGCTCCGCCGCATCGCGCAGCAGGTTCTCGCCCGGGACCAGCTTGGGCAGTCTGGCCTTGCCGCGCGCGATCTGCCTGAGGATCTTCTCGTCTTCGCCCGCCCACTTGTCCGAAAAGGCCTGGGGATCGCTCTCGCGCTCGGCGACGAGGCGCATGATCTGGATCCGGGTCTCGATTTCGCTTGGCGTTCGCACCTCGACCGACAGGCCGAAGCGGTCAAGCAGCTGCGGGCGCAGTTCGCCTTCTTCCGGGTTGCCCGAACCGATCAACACGAATTTCGCCGGATGGCGGACCGAAAGACCCTCGCGTTCGACCACGTTTTCGCCCGAGGCCGCGACATCGAGCAAAAGGTCGACGAGATGATCTTCGAGCAGATTGATCTCGTCGATATACAGAAAGCCGCGATGCGCCCTTGCGAGCAGGCCCGGTTCGAACCCCTTTTCGCCCGAGCGAAGCGCGCGTTCGAGGTCGAGGCTCCCGATCACCCGGTCCTCCGTCGCGCCCAGCGGCAGGTCGACGAAGGGCACCGCGCGCTTTCTTAACGGGCCGCTGCCGCAGACATCGGGATACCGTTCGGATTCCTCCTTGGAGCAGCCATAGGGGCAATTCTCGATCGCAGTGATCGGCGGGAGCAGCGCCGCCAGGGCGCGCGCCGCAGTGGACTTGCCGGTGCCGCGGTCGCCGAAGACCATGACCCCGCCTACGCTGGGATCGACCGCTGCGATCAGCAGGGCCTGTTTCATCTCGTCCTGACCGACGATCGCGGAGAAGGGAAAGCGTGCCATAGGCCGCCACTTTTAGCCTAAGGGCGCGTCCCCGCAAGGCCCCATGGACGCTTCGCGGCGACAATATCCCCTTACAAAACGGCGCCAATCGCGAGCGCTCAACGGCGCGCGGTGCGATGCAGCAGGATCACTGGCAGGATGCCCGCAGCCAGCAGGATAAGGGCGGGGATCGAGGCCTCCGCGAGCCGCTCGTCGCTGGCGAGGCGGTAGGTGCGCGTGGCGAGCGTTTCGAGATTGAACGGACGCAGGATCAGCGTTGCGGGAAGTTCGCGCAGGGTGTCGATGAACACCAGCGCCGCCGCCGCGCCGAAGCTGGGGGCGAGCAGCGGGGCGTGGATGCGCGCCAGCACCCGCGCCGGCCCCGCGCCCAGGGATCGCGCGGCGGCATCGAGATTGGCCGGGATCGTCGCCATGCCGCTTTCGACGCTGTTGTAGGCGACCGTCAGGAACCGCACCGAAAGCGCGTAGATCAGGACAAGGCTCGTCCCCGTCAGCAGCAGGCCGCCGGGCGCATAGCCGAGCGTGTCGCGGGCGAACCGGGTAAGCTCGACATCGAACGCCCCGAGCGGGGCGAGCAGGCCGACCGCGAGCAAGGCGCCAGGCAGCGCGTAGCCCAATGTCGCAAGCCGGATCGCGCCGCCGACCAGCGGGCTCGCCGAACGGCTCCGCGCAAACGCAAGCAGAAGCGCGGCGGCAAGACAGGCAAACGCTGTCGCAAGGCCGAGCCACAGGCTGTCCGAGGCATAGGCTGCAAGATCGCGGGTCGCCCCCAGCGCCGCCTCGCTCGTCGCCAGCCTGGCGAGGTGAAGCGCGGGAAGAACGAAGCCGAGCAGGACCGGCAGGGCGCAGGCAAGGCTCGCCAGGATGCGCCGGCCGGGTGACAGCTCGATCAGCGGCGCTGCGCCCCGCGCGCGGCCATCGCGGCTCTCGCTCCGCCCGGAGCGGGTCGATGCCTCGAGCGCGACGAGTGCGATGACGAAAAGGAGCATGATCGCGGCCAGCTTGAGCGCTGCCTGCTTGTCCCCCATCGCTAGCCAGCTCCTGAAGATGCCGGTCGAAAAGGTCGGGATCGCGAAATATTCGGCGACCCCGAAATCGGCGAGCGTCTCCATCAGCACGAGCGCGAGCCCGCCTGCGATCGCGGGTCGGGCGGTGGGCAGGGCGATCCGCCAGAAGGCCCGCGAAGGCGCTGCCCCGAGGCTCCTGGCGGCGCGGAACTGCGCGAGGCTCTGCGCGGCGAAGGCGGCGCGCGCGAGGAGGTAGACGTAAGGATAGAGCACGATGGCGAGGATGAAGGCCCCGCCCGGCAGCGAACGGATCGGCGGGACAAGCGCGCCCGTCCCTTCGCCGAACGCGCCGCGCAGGGCGCCCTGCACCGGGCCAGCATAATCGAGAAGGTCGGCATAGATATAGGCCGCGATATAGGCCGGAACGGCGAGCGGCAGGACCAGCGCCCAGCCGAGCACGCGCCGCCCGGGAAATTCCGCCGCGGTGACAAGCCACGCGCAGCCCACGCCGATGAAGCCCGCCAGCATCCCCGTCAGCGCCATCAGTGCCGCCGTGTTGACGACGTAGCGCGGCAGCACCGAGCCTGCCATGTGCACGATCGCATCCATCCCGCCCGACGGCGCGGCCAGAAGGATCGCGAGGATCGGCAAAGCGGCGAGCGCGGCAAGAGCAAGTGCGGGCCAGTCCCAGCCGCGCGGGCGGGCAAGCGCACGCCGCGCGACCGTCGGGCGTTCCGCCGCGCTTGCCTGCGGACCGCCTGTCCGCCTAATGCGGCTCACTTGCACAGCCATTCACGACCGGTCGGGACTGCGGCCATGGGAACAGCGTATTGAGCCTCGAATTTCGACATATCGCCCATGCATATGGTGAGGTGCAGGCGCTGCGCGATATCAGTCTCGTCGCGCCTGCCGGTGAAATCACCTGCCTGCTTGGCTCTTCGGGATGCGGCAAGTCAACCTTGCTCGGCCTGGCCGCCGGGCTGCTCCCCGTGCAGCGCGGCGCGATCCTGCTCGACGGCGATGTTCTGGCCGACGAGACGAACGCGCCGCCGCCCGAAAAACGCCCGGTGGGGCTGGTGTTTCAGGAAGGCGCGCTGTTCCCGCACATGGATATGCGCCGCAACATCGCCTTCGGCCTGCCCAAGGTGCGGCATGGCGAGATCGAGGGCTGGCTGGAACAGGTCGGGCTTGCCGGCCTCGGTTCGCGCTATCCGCACGAACTTTCCGGCGGGCAGCAGCAGCGCGCGGCGCTTGCCCGGGCGATGGCGCCGGGCCCGGCCGTGCTGCTGATGGACGAGCCTTTCGCCAGCGTCGACATAGTGCTGCGCCGCCGCCTGAGGCGCGATTGCCGGATGCTGCTTAAGGAGCGCGGGGCGACCACCATCCTCGTCACGCACGACCCTGCCGAAGCGCTCGATATCGGGGACCGGATCGCGGTCATGGAAGCGGGCCGGATCGTCCAGTTCGGAAGCCCGGAGGAATTGCACGAGGCCCCGCGCGCCGCCTCGATCGGGGCGATGTTTTCAGGCGCGCAGGTGGTTCCGGCCGAGCGGCGCGGCGAATTGCTCGCGACCCCGTTCGGCGATTGGCCTGCCGGCTGCGTGCCCGGCGTGATGCCCGATGCAGTGCGGCTAGACCTTCTGGTGCATGCGCGCGCGATCGATCTCGTGCCCGATCCCGAGGGGCTGCCGGTGCGCGACGTACACGGGCTGGGCGACGGGACGGTGCGGGTGCTGCTGCGCGAGGGGGGAGGGCGCGACCTCGCGATCGAGACGCCGCAGGCTCCTGCACCAGGCGAGCGCTTCGGCGTCGTTCCCCATCCGGGAAGCGTCCGCGCCTTCGCGGCGGAATAGCTTCGCCGCGTGAGCGACAATTCGCTTGCAAGCGCGCCTTTCATATTGCAACGCATTCGCAAATAGCGGCGCGCGCCTTGTCGGGCGCGCCGCAAGCGAAAGGACGTTTCCCATGCTGCGCACCCTTCTTGCCGGCGCTCTCGCCGTCACGCTCGCCGCCTGCTCCGAAAACCCCGAAGGTCCCGCGCCGGGCGACAATGGCGAGGTCAACATCTATTCCTCGCGCCATTACGACACCGACCTGCGCCTCTACGAGGATTTTACCGAGGAGACCGGGATCAAGGTCAACCGGATCGAGGCCGGGGCCGACGCGCTGATCGAGAAGATCGTGAGCGAGGGCGAATTCTCGCCCGCCGACCTTCTCATCACGGTCGATGCCGGGCGGCTGTGGCGGGCGGAGGAAGCGGGCATTCTCGATTCCGTGCAATCCGACGTCCTTGCCGAGCGCCTGCCCGCGAACCTGCGTCACCCCGAAGGACAGTGGTTCGGCCTCTCGACCCGCGCGCGGATCATCATCTACGACAAGTCGCAGGGAAAGCCCGAGGGCCTCGACACCTATGCCGATCTCGCCGATCCGAAATTCCGCGGAGATATCTGCGTGCGCTCGTCGACGAACATCTACAACATCTCGCTCCTTTCGAGCATCATCGCGCATGAGGGCGAAGAGGCGGCGGAGAACTGGGCGCAGGGCGTCGTCGCCAACTTTGCCCGCGATCCGCAGGGCAACGACACCACCCAGATCGAGGCGGTCGCGGCAGGCGAATGCCGCCTCTCGATCGTCAACACCTATTACCTCGCGCGCTATGCCAGCGGAGACGACAACGAACGCGCCATCTTCGACAAGGTGGGCGTGATCTTTCCCAATCAGGACACCACCGGCACCCATGTCAATGTCAGCGGCGCAGGGGTGGTGAAGGGCGCGCCCAACCGGGAAAACGCGATCCGTTTCCTCGAATATCTGACCTCGCAAAGCGCCCAGCGCTATTTCGCCGATGGCAACAACGAATATCCGGCGGTCTCCGGGCTCGATGCGGCCTCGGCGGTTGAGCGGCTGGGCGATTTCCGCGCGGACGAACTCGATGTCGCCGAGATCGGGCGGGGCCAGCGCGCAGCGGTGGAAATCTTCGACCGCGCCGGGTGGAACTGAGGCTCTTGGGATGAGGCGCCCTGTTGTTCACGATCAAGGCGCGCTATCGGCCATGCGCGCAAAACTACCTTGCGGCGCGCGGCCTAACAGGCCATGTCGCCGCCCGAGATAACCGGCGCCGCGCCTGCGCCGCCCGCCATCAACCAACGCATTTCCGCGAGGCAGCCCACAGTGAACCAGCCCCTCATCGACCGTGACCAGTTCACCGAAAGCTCGGCGCTCACCATCGAGACGATCACGCATGTCCACCACTGGAACGAAAGCCTGTTCAGCCTCAAGATGACCCGCCCGGCGAGCTTCCGTTTCCGGTCGGGCGAATTCATCATGATCGGCCTGCCGCAGGAAAACGGCAAGCCGCTGCTGCGCGCCTATTCGATGGCGAGCCCGTCCTATGCCGACGAGCTCGAATTCCTGTCGATCAAGGTGCAGGACGGCCCGCTGACCTCGCGCCTCCAGCATATCAAGGAAGGCGACCCGATCTATCTCGGCAAGAAGCCGACAGGCACGCTCGTCACCGACGCGCTGCTGCCGGGCAAGCGCCTTTTCATGCTGTCCACCGGCACCGGCCTTGCCCCGTTCATGAGCCTCGTGCGGGACCCCGAAGTCTACGGCATGTACGACGAGATAATCGTCGTCCATTCGGTCCGCCAGGTCGCCGATCTCGCCTATCGCGAGCTGCTCGAATCGAAGCTCGAGGGCGACCCCCTGCTCGAGGACGAGGACCGCGAGCGGATGATCTACGTCCCCACGGTCACGCGCGAACCGTTCCGCACCCAGGGCCGCATCCAGGCGCTTATCGACGATGGCCGCCTGTTCGAACAGTCGAAGGGGCCGCAGCGTTTCATACCCGACGACGATCGGGTGATGTTGTGCGGCTCGATGGCGATGATCAAGGACCACGCCGCCGACCTCGAACGCCGCGGCTTCACCGAAGGCAGCAACGCCCAGCCCGGCCAGTTCGTGATCGAGCGCGCGTTCGTGGGGTGATCGGTAGGGCGGCGACTTCGACCGCCTTCATCCGATATTCAGCTTCGCCCGCGCAGCCTGCAGGCGAAGGAGAAGACCATGCCCCGCCGCCTTTTCCCGGTTCTGGCCGCTGCGGCCGCCGCGATCGTCCCTGCTGGCGCCTCAGCCCAGCAGGAGCGCGCATCGACCCTTCCCAGCTACAGTCTCGTGCAGCTTTCGGTCTTGTCCGCGCAGGTTGCACCCAGTGACTTCAGCTCCACGACCAAGACTATACGGTCCTGCAGCGAGGCAATGAAAATCGCCAAGGCGAACGGCTGGCAGGCGGAGCGCAAGCGGTTCGTGCACCCGTCCGAGCTGCCTCCCCAGCTGCGCCCGATCATGCGGGACGTGCCGAATGGCGAGGCGACCCCAGTGCTCAGCGAGGACGGATCCGCGCTGCACGTTCTGGTGATCTGCAGCCGCTAGGCACGTTCCCGGCCGGAGCGCGCGCCGCTCTCACCTTCGCGCTTTACAAAGCGGCTTGCCTCCGGTTCAGTTGCGCCCTGCAACGCGAAACCGGAGAGAGAAACCGCAATGCTCGAGACTGCCAACCGCACCGCCTATAACGAGGACCACGAAGCCTTCCGCGACACCGTGCGCAAGGTTTTTGCCCAGCACCTCACCCCCCACCTCGATAAACACGAGGAAGAAGGCATCGTCGGGCGCGACGTGTGGAAGGCGGTGGGCGAAGCGGGCCTCCTGTGCCCCACGGTCAAGGAGGAGAATGGCGGGCTCGGCCTCGATTTCGGGTTCAATTGCGTGCTGACCGAGGAAATCAGCTATCTCGGCTCCTCGGCGGGCTTCACCCTCCAGAACGACATCACCGCCAATTATTTCGAGCGGCTCGGTACGCCGGAACAGCGCGAGAAATACCTGCCCGGCATGGTCTCGGGCGATGTCATCACCGCGATCGCGATGACCGAACCGGGCGCGGGCAGCGACCTTCAGGGTATCCGCACCACCGCGAAGAAGGACGGCAACCACCTCGTCATCAACGGGTCCAAGACGTACATCACCAACGGCCAGAACGCCGACGTTGTTATCGTGGTCGCCAAGACCGATCCCGAAAAGGGCGCCAAGGGCACGTCGCTGGTGCTGGTCGATGCCGACACGCCGGGCTTCGAGCGAGGGCGCAATCTCGACAAGATCGGGCAGCATTCCGCCGACACGTCCGAGCTGTTCTTCAACGATTGCCGCGTGCCGATGACCAATATCCTCGGCGCGGAAAACATGGGCTTCGTCCACTTGATGGAGGAATTGCCGCAGGAACGCCTCGGCATCGCGGTCGGCGCGCAGGCCGCCGCGCAGCGCGCCTTCGACGAGGCGGTCAAGTTCACCAAGGACCGCAAGGCCTTCGGCAAGACCGTGTTCGAATTCCAGAACACCAAGTTTACCCTCGCCGACCTCAAGGCGAAGATCCAGGTCGGATGGGCGCATCTCGACTGGGCGATCAGGAAACACCTCGCAGGCGAGCTCACCACCGACGAGGCTTCGGCGGCCAAGCTGTGGCACACCGACCTGCAGTGGGAAGCGGTCGACACCGCGCTGCAGCTGCATGGCGGGGCGGGTTACATGAACGAATACGCCATCGCGAGGCTGTGGCGCGACGCGCGCGTCACCCGGATTTTCGGCGGCACGAACGAGATCATGAAGGAAGTGATCTCGCGGTCGATCTGAGGTGGCAGGCAACTCCAGCAATCCGCTCGATTTCGAGGGCCGCAAGGTCCTCGTCATCGGCGGGTCGAGCGGGATCGGCAACGGCATAGCGCAAGGCTTTCGCGCCGCCGGGGCGGAGGTGATCGTCACCGGCACGCGACCCGATTCCGGAGACTATCTCGAGGCCGAGGATTCGGACTTCACCGGCCTTGAATACGAACGTCTCGATGTGACCGACCGCTCCGCTGCGGATGCCTTGGCGCAGAAGGTCGGGGCAGTCGATGTCCTCGTCCAGTCGCAGGGCGTGGTCCGCTACAAGCGGGCTGAGTTCACCCGCGAGGGCTGGAACGCGGTGGTCGACGTCAACCTCAATTCGGTGATGGATGTCGCCCGCGCCTTTCATCCGGGCCTTGCCGAGAGGGGCGGCACGATGATCGTCGTCTCCTCGGTCGCGGCGTTCAAGGCGACCATCGGCACGCCCGCCTATGCCGCCTCCAAGGCGGGTGCGGCGAGCCTCGTCAAGACGCTGGGCGAGGCGTGGGCGAGGGACGGCGTGCGGGTCAACGGCATCGCGCCGGGGCTCGTGCCGACCAAGCTTACCTCGGTCACCACCGACCATCCCGAACGGCGCGAGGCGAGCCTGCGCGCCATACCCCTCAATCGCATGGGCACGCCCGAGGACATGGCCGGCGTCGCGCTGTTCCTCGCCTCGCCCCTGTCGGCCTACATGACCGGGCAGACGCTGGTCGTCGATGGGGGGCTGACCCTCTCGTGAAGGGGTCATAGTTCGCGCCGATCATACGCCGGGGGGGCTTGTTCGCGCCCATTTTTCCAACTTTTCCTACACCCTCGCGCGCGCCCGTGTAGGAAACGCAGCGAAGGAGAAAGCCCCATGCAATACACCCGCCTCGGCCCCTCCGGCCTCACCGTTTCCCGCCTGTGCCTCGGCTGCATGAGCTATGGCGACACGACGAAAGGCTGGCACGGCGACTGGCTGCTGGGCGAGGAGGAATCGCGCCCCTTCTTCCGCGCGGCACTGGAAGCGGGCATCAATTTCTTCGACACCGCCAACGGCTATTCGGGCGGCACGTCGGAGGAAATCACCGGCAAACTCCTTCGCGAAATGGCCAGCCGCGACGAGATCGTGGTCGCGACCAAGGCCTTCATCCCGTGGCGCAATGCTCCCAACACTGGCGGCCTCTCGCGCAAGAGCCTGATGCAGGCGGTCGATGACAGCCTGACGCGGCTCGGCATGGATTACATCGACCTCTACCAGATCCACCGCTGGGACCCCGACACGCCGATCGAGGAGACGATGGAGGCGCTCCACGACATCAGGCAGGCGGGCAAGGTGCGCTATGTGGGCGCGTCCTCGATGTATGCCTGGCAGTTCGCCAAGGCACAGGAGACCGCGCGCGCCAACGGCTGGACCCCGTTCATTTCGATGCAGAACCAGCTCAATCTGCTCTACCGCGAGGAGGAGCGCGAGATGCTCCCCCTGTGCGAGGACGAGGGCGTCGGTATCATCCCTTGGTCGCCGCTCGCGCGGGGGCGGCTGGCCCGGCCGCGGGGCGAGGAGACGGTGCGCAGCAAGACCGACGGGGTGGGAAAGCAGCTCTATGGCGAGGACGAGGCCGACGGCGCGGTGATCGACGCGCTCGCCAGGCTTGCGGAGGAACGCGGCGAGGCGATGGCGAGCCTCGCACTCGCCTGGCATTTCACCAAGGAGGCGGTCGCGGCCCCCATCATCGGCGCGACGAAGCCGCATCATGTCGAGGACGCCGCGCGCGCGCTCGAGATCGAGCTGTCGCA
>JGI12048J13642_10172708_pt1 | contig 33491 bp, 32 predicted proteins | sample ElkSlonscriptome_16_FD_13642 | JGI IMG/M metagenome (IMG submission 13642)
CCGGGACCGGCGTGTGACACTGGTAGCAAAGAGTGTTTTCCGGATGCGGTGTAACCGGAGTAAAAGCCTCGAATTCCGAACTGTACCCGCCCTTTTCATGGCAGGAGAGGCAGTCCTGGTCGCCTGCCGAAAAGCTCTGGTCAACCTCATGGGGAATACGGGGCGGCGAACCGGGATACTGGCGCAGGGCGTAAAAATCAGCCAGGTTCCTGCCGCCGGATGCCGAAGTCATATCGGCTTGCGTCTTGTGGTCATAGGCTTCATATATTTTGCTGCCCTGGTTGTCATAGCCGGACAGCCTCTCCGCACTTGATTCCTGCACTGCGCCGGTTGCCATCAGGAAACCGAAGAAACCGAACAGTCCCCAGGCGGATATGGTCATGTATCTTTTCCTGAATAATCGCATCACACTTTCTCCAGTTTCACGGCACATTTTTTATAATCGGGCTGTTTGGAAATGGGACAGAAGGCATCCAGGGTTACCTCGTTGATCAGGTAACTCTCGTCAAAGAAGGGAACAAAGACCATTCCTCTGGCCGGCACACCCCTGCCTCTGATCTGCGCAGGCATGATGATTTCACCCCGGCGCGAGATGATTTTGACCTTTTCGCCGTCAACGACGCCAAGTTCGGCCGCATCTTCGGGATGGATCTCGACATAGGCGGCGGGCATGGCATTGTGCAGCACCGGCACCCTGCGGGTCATCGATCCGGTATGCCAGTGCTCGATAACCCTGCCGGTGTTCAGCCAGAAAGTGTATTCGCTGTCCGGTGATTCTGCCGCCGGTTCGTACGGCCTGGCCCAAATCCAGGCCCGATGACTCTTTTTGCCGTAGAAATCGAAGTCCTTGCCGTTGGTACAGGCCGGATCATATTTGGGATTGAAGCGCCAGCGTGTCTCCTTGCCGTCAACAAAGGGCCACTGGACCCCTGAACGGGCCTTAAGCACCTGGTAGGGGGCCATCTCATGCTTTGGTCCGGCGTGAAAGCGGCGATACTCCTCCCAGATCTTTTCGATGTAGTCCTGCTCGCTCCAGCTGAACTGCTTCTCAAACCCCAGTCTTCTGGCAACTTCTATTATCTGCCAGGTGTCTGACATCGCCTCGCCGGGCGGATCGACGATCTGGGCGAAATGCTGGGTACGCCGCTCGGAATTGCCGTACATGCCTTCCTGCTCGATCCACATGGCCGCCGGCAGGATGACATCGGCAATATCGGTGGTGGGGGTCGGATAGACATCTGAGACGACGATGAACCGGTCCTCCTTCTGGGCACCATCGCGGTATCGCTTCAGATTGGGCATGGTGACCATGGGATTGGTCACCTGGATCCACATGAATCGTATGTCGCCACGGTCCAGAGCACGGAACATGGCCACTGTATGATTCGATGGCTGAGGATCGATGTTTTCCACCGGCACCTCCCAGATGTCGGCGGCCAACTCGCGGTCCTTTTCGTTCATAACCACGCCATGGGGCAACTTATGAGTGAGGGTGCCGACTTCTCGCACAGTGCCGCAGGCGCTCGGTTGGCCGGTCAGCGAGAATGGACTGTTGCCCGGAGTCGAAATCTTGCCGACCAGCAGATGGATATTATAGACGAGATTATTGATCCAGGTCCCCCTGGTGTGCTGATTCATCCCCATGCACCAGAAGGAGGTGATCTTCATGGTCGGATCGCCGTAGAGCGAAGCCAGGTATTTGATGTCCCGGGCCTTGACGCCTGAAAGCTTCTCGACCTTCTCCGGCGTATAGTCTTCAAGGAAAGTTTTAAACTCCTCGAAGTCTATGGATTCCGCCTTATCCTTAAAAGAGAAATGGTCTTCGGTGCCGTAGCCGATATCGGTCTTGCCTTTATGAAAGGAGACATGTTCGTTGACAAAGTTCCAGTTCACCCAGCCGTTACGGATTATTTCGTAACAGATGGCATTAGCCACGGCCAGATCGGTCTGCGGCTTGAACAGGATCGTCTTGTCTGCGGCCTGGCTGGTGCGGGTGAGGCGTGTGGCAAAGTCGACGATAGTCACATCCCTGCGCCGTTTGCGGTTGGCCACCATTCTCGAAAAGAGCACGGGGTGCATCTCTGCCATATTATTGCCCCAGGTGACAAAAACGTCGGCATGGTCGATATCCTCATAACAGCCCATCGGTTCGTCTATGCCGAAAGAGGTCATGAAGCCGGTGACGGCACTGGCCATGCACAGACGGGCGTTGGCTTCGACATTGTTGGTGCTGAGACAGCCCTTGAAGAGCTTTGAGGCCACATAGCCATCAGGAATGGTCCACTGGCCGGATCCATACATGGCGATGGCATCCTTGCCATGCCGGTCTCTGGTTTCCTGAAGCTTGCTGGCAACCAGATCCAGTGCTTCCCTGATCGGCACCTCCACCATTTTGCCGTTTTTGCGAACCTGGGCTCTGGTAAGACGGTCTTTGCCGTAAAGCGCCTGTACGGAATGATAGCCTTTCATGCAACACAACCCCTTGTTGACGCTGCAGGCGGGATCGCCCTTCACGGCGACGGCCCGGTTATCGCTGACACCAATGAGCAGCCCGCAGCCCGTTCCGCAGAAGCGGCAGGGTGATTTCTGCCAGGAGATTACCGCCGAGTTGCCGGCGAGCTTGCTCCATTGACTAAAGCTTATTCCGGGAAAAAGAGAACCGGCGGTGGCGAAGGCACTGCTAATGGCTGCCTGTTTAATAAACTGTCGTCTATCAAGTCTCATGGTCTGGTTCTCCCTTGTCGTTTTTTTCGTCGTAACCAAAAGCCATGCTCAAGGACTGCAGAGAATGCAGCTCTTTGATGGTTTCCTGCAGGCTCTTCTCCGTCGTTTCATCGGGAGTATCCGTTACCAGAACAACGATGTCCTGATTGTCGGCCGGCAGTATCTGGCAATAATCCAACCCGGAAAGCTCGCTGCAGAGCGTTTCCTTGGCTCCTTCTTTCGGAATGGCGAGATAGCTGAAAATCGGCATCGCTTCTCCTTGTCTTTGTCTGGGCTGCTGCGACGATGTAGCATAAGTAGTAAAGTAAGTGTAACGCCTGACCGCGACCCCACAATTGACATAGGTCAATTTTCCACGCTTTTTTTTGTGGCGCCGACAGGTCTTGACGAGAGAAGCCGGAACATGCCGCTGATGGACAATGAGCAGAAACGACCAGAAAAGCGTTACAGAGAGGTAACACGCATATCGACAGAAACCTCATTATCAGTTACATATAAAGGCTCTTCACCCCCCGGCCATGCCTGCTGAGTCCATCCTCCTCGTTATCAAGGCCTTGCTGCAGATTACTGCAGCTGCCCCGCTGGATTCCTCGGCTATATGTTCGGCTGACACCTGAAAGAGTGTAAATAAAGGAACAATATTTGCAAAATTTTCGACATGTCAGCAATCACTCACAGTACGCATTCGGAGAGACGCACGATGTCACTACCACGATTGATCACCTTCGCTCTGCTGCCACTGCTTCTTTGCCCTGCCACCCCGTGGGCTTCGGAGAAGGTACTCCAGGCTGGAGTGGCAAGCATGATCACGCCTGTCAGCGCCGTCAAATACTATCAGCAAGTAGTAGAGTATATTGGAGAAAAACTCGGAACACCCGCTGAAATGATCCATCGGACAACCTATGATGAAATCGATATCATGCTCGAACGCGGCGAAGTGGACGTCGCCTTCATCTGTTCCTCGCCCTATGTGCTCGACAACGATACGTTCGGGGTCGAACTGCTGGTCGCCCCGCAGGTAGATGGAGAAGTACGCTATCATTCAAATATCATCGTCCATAAGGACAACCCGGCTTCCACCTTTAAGGAGCTGCGAGACGCAAGCTTCACCTTTGTCGATCCCAAGAGCAACAGCGGTAAACTCTACCCTACCTTTCTGCTGGCGAAAATGGATGAGACGCCGCAGTCCTTTTTCGACTCCTTCCTCTATAGCTACAGCCACAACAAATCCGTAGAGATCGTTGCCAAAAACCGGGCCGACGCCGCAGCCGTCGATTCCATCGTCTACGATTTCATGGTGGCCTCAAACTCCCCGTATGCTGCCAGAACCAAAGTGATCCACCGATCGCCGCCTTTCGGCATTCCTCCGGTGGTGGTGCCCCCGACCATCTCTCCCTTTCTCAAGGAGTCGCTCCGCCAGATTTTTCTGGACATGCACAAAGACGATTCCGGCAAAAGAATTCTTTCCGCCATGCGCATCGAGCGATTTGTCGAGGTGCCCGACTCCAACTACGATTCCATCAGGGCGATGCGGGCCTTCATCAAAAACAGCAACCAAACACTGGCGAGCCTCTCTGAGCAACCACAGCGCAAGGACACACCTGACAAGACCGTCTGGCTCGGCATTTTGCCCCGCGATAATCCGATACTCTCCTACGAGCGGTATCAGCCTCTGGCCAATTACCTCACCCAGGCCACCGGCATGAAGACCGAACTGCATCTTGAAAAGACATACAAAGAGGTAGTTGACAGCCTTGGCAAGGGAAAAATAGGATTCGCCCTGCTCGGCCCCTTGACCTATCTCGATGCCAGAAGGCGCTACGATGCCACCCCCATAGCAAGAAGCAAAACAGCGCGGGGAGAGGCCTTTTTCAAAAGCGTTATTGTCGTCGATGAACAGCGAAATATCAAGGAACTGGCCGAGCTGGTCGATAAGAAGTTCGCCTTTGCGGCACTCTGGTCAACCTCCGGCAACCTCATCCCCCGCTATATGCTTGCCTGGGCCGGCATACACCTTGACAATCTGCTGAAGTACGAGCACTACAACTACCACGACACGGTTGCCAAAAAGGTAATCAGCAACGAATTTGACGCCGGTGCCCTGCGACTTTCCACCGCCGAACGTTACCTGCCCTACGGTCTCAAGGTTATCGCCGTTTCAACCCCCATCCCCACCGGACCAATCGTTGTCTCGCCGCATACTCCTTATGATGTCATGCGCCTCTACCAGAAAGCGCTGCTCAACATGTCGGCCACCGAGGAAGGAAGAACACTTCTTGCCAAACTCGACCCGGACCTGCAGGGCGGCTTCGTTGCCGCATCGGATGCTGACTACAGTGACATCCGCCAGATGATCAATGATGTCCCCGAAGGCTGCGGCAAAGGGTGCCATCCGCAGGGTGCTTTCTAACACGGCGGCTACCATGCGACTCTCCCTGCAGAAAAAGTTCATCATCGTCACCTTCATCGCCGTACTGCTTCTCACAACCACCATCAGCATCATGGCCTCCATCAAGACCCAAAGCGCCCTGTATTCAGCCACAAAAAAACAGGGAAGAATGCTTGCTCAGACCGTCAGTGCACTTATCATCAACGAGTTGATCTACGAGATGCTGGGCCTTGTCGAAGAAGGCGGGTTGATCGACAACTATATGCGCGACCTCTATGAACGCAGTGAACTCGATCTCAACTTTGTCGCCGTTCTCGACAACAACTTGAAAGTTATCTCACATAATGATTTCAGTGAATACGGCAAACGCTACACTATCCCATTCATACGGCTGAGCCTGCAAAGCGACGACGTTGCCGTCCGGACCTTACCGGCATCTTCCAAATCGGCAGGCGCCCTGGAGTTTGCCGCCCCACTCTCCATCGAAGGCAAGCGCTGGGGTCTGCTCTATTTTTCTCTTTCCCTGCAATCGGTGGAGAAAGAGATACGCGCCTTCATTTTATTGATCGTTTTGCTTTCCTGCATCGCCCTGCTGATTCTCTCCGTTCTGATCTATTTCCTCAGCCGCCGATTTATCAAACCGATTATCGATCTCAACCAGGCTATGGCCGAGGTGGAGGTGGAAATGAGTGAAAAAGAGATTCCCGTTTCCGGAAGCGATGAGCTGGCGCATCTCACCCAAAGCTTCAACGACATGGTCAGCAGGATTCGCACTGCCAATGAAGAGATGAAGATAGCCCACGAAAAACTGCTCCAATCGGAAAAACTCGCCACCCTCGGCGTCCTCTCATCTAGCATTGCCCACCGCATCAACAACCCTCTCGGCGGACTGTTCAACTGCGTTTCCATGCTGCGAAAAAAAGGGGAGGACCCCAGCTTTCGAAACAACTACCTCGAGCTTGTCGATGAGGGGCTCGAGAGTATCAAGCAAACAGTGAGCCAGCTGCTCACCAGCGCCAGTCCACGAGAAAGAGAGGTCAAACGCAGTGATATCGCCATAGTGCTCGCCGGCGTGCGCAAATTCCTCGATTACAAGATGAAACGCCAGGGCATCAGCTTATCGGCAAGTATCAAAGAAGGCCTGACCGTCCACCTTGCCCCCCATGATCTTGAGGAAATCTTCCTCAATACCATGGTCAACGCCATTCAGGCCATGCCCTCAGGCGGCACGCTGCTCATCGATGCTGCCCGGCTCGACGGGTCGATCCACATCACCATAGAAGACAGTGGTGCTGGTATCTCCACCACAGACCTGGAAAAAGTCTTCGATCTCTTCTACACTACAAAAAAACCCGACGAGGGAACAGGTGTCGGCCTGTGGATGACCTATGAACTTGTTAAAAAATACAAGGGTGACATCTCGCTTCAGAGTATCGAATCCCATGGTACCACGGTGACCATCATACTTCCGGAGGCCAAATGAAGCAGAGTATACTGCTGGTTGAAGATGAAAAAATCCTCCGTATCTCCCTTGCCGATGCTTTCAAATCTGAAGGGTATACCGTCTATGCCGTGGAAGATGGAGCCTCCGCACTGCAGGCCTTGGAGGAAGGCGACTTTTCCCTGGTGATCACCGACATCCGCCTGCCGGGAGCAGGTGGAATGGACATACTCAGAAAAAGCCTCAGTGAACTGCCGGCTACACCGGTCATCATGATCACCGCCTTCGGCAGTATTGACGATGCCGTCGAAGCCATGCGCCATGGTGCCTTCGATTACATTACCAAGCCCTTCGATCTCGATGAAATCATCAAAACCGCCAGAAAGGCACTCGATCTCCAGTCGATAACCCAGGAAAACATCAGGCTCAAAAACGAAATCAGGCGATATTACGGGGCACCCAATATCATCGGCGAGAGCAAGGCGATGCAGTCGATTTTCGCGTTGCTCGACAAAGTCAGCAGGACCGAATCCACCGTTTTAATCCTCGGTGAATCCGGGACAGGCAAGGAACTGATCGCCTCCACCATTCATTACCAGAGCAGCAGGAAAGATAAAGCGATTATCCGGGTCAACTGCGCCGCTCTTCCTGAAAACCTCATTGAAAGTGAGCTGTTCGGTTATGAAAAAGGGGCCTTTACCGGCGCCGCCGGCAGGAAGCCGGGGAGATTCGAGCTGGCCGACGGCGGCTCCATCTTTCTCGACGAAATCGGTGATCTGCCACTGCTCACCCAAACCAAGATTCTGCGTGTTCTCGAAACGCGCACTTTTGAGCGTCTTGGCGGCACCTCCTCGGTTTCCGTCGATGTCCGCATCATTGCCGCCACCAACAAGGACCTGCAGAAGGAGGTAAAAAAAGAGACCTTCCGGGAGGACCTCTACTACAGACTCAACGTCATTCCGGTGCTGCTGCCGCCCTTGCGCAAACGCAAAGAAGACATTCCGCTGCTGGTAGAGGCCTTCATCCGCAGGTTCAACGATCAGATGGGTACGAAGGCATCCTTCTCGCGAAAGTCACTGGAGTTGCTTATGGAGTATCCATTTCCCGGTAATGTCAGAGAACTGCTCAATGTGGTGGAGCGCTGCGTCGCCCTGGCAGCGGACGACCTCATCCGGCCAAAGGACCTGCCCGCCCATATCTCCCAGCCCAGCAGGGCCAAGACCTCTGTGGTTTCTCTGCAGGAAATCACCGCCGAGGCTGAGAAAAACCATATCATCGCCATTCTCCGTCTCACCAAGGGCAATCGAACTCAGGCTGCCGAAATTCTCGGCATCAGCAGAAAAACGCTCTGGGAGAAAATCAATCTCCATGCCATTGACCCCTGACCCTCCCTCTCGTCCCCCCAATATGCCCAGGATGTTTCCCATACGTAACACCCTTTTCCACCACAGACAGCCAAGATTCCGGTATCATTCCTCTTTCACCAAAACTACTACCACAGTGTCACACACCGCCCAGACCGTCCCGGCCGCAATTTGATAACCATCTACAAACACAGGTTTTTCGCACCGAAAGAACCGGCAGGCGTTACGTCCGGGTAACATAATTCCACCAGAAGGGCTATGGCATGGATAGTGCACCCGGTATTCAATTCGAGACAAAGGTTTGTCTGGAGAAGTTGAAAGCCAACCAGCTTTATCCATCAGAACAACGTGGAGGAATGTATGAAAATCAAAAGACGGGACTTTCTCAAACTGACGGCGGCTGCAGGAGCCACCGCGGCATTGAGCGGCTGCACAGGAAAAGAGTCCAACATGAACGCCCTGGCCATGACCAAAAAGGGCGGTAAAATCGGTGAGCTGCCGGGTGAGTGGAAACCTACTACCTGCCAGGGATGCACCACCTGGTGCCCTGCTGAGGTGTTCGTTCAGGACGGCCGGGCGGTCAAGGTCCAGGGTAACCGCTATTCCAAGCAGAACGACGGCAAGGTCTGCCCGCGCGGTCACCTCGCGCTGCAGAAGGTTTATGACCCGGACCGCATCAAGGTTCCGATGAAACGAACCAACCCGAAGAAAGGCAGGGGTGAAGATCCCGGATTCGTGCCGATCAGCTGGGATGAAGCCCTGGAAACCATCGCCGACAAAGTGATGGACCTTCGCAAAAACGAAGAACCGGAAAAGCTCTGCGTGATGCGCGGCCGCTATACCTATTTGCGTGACATCATCTACTACGGCATTCCCAAAATCATCGGCTCCCCCAACAACATCTCCCACAGTTCCACCTGCGCCGAAGCGGAAAAGTTCGGTTCCTTTTTCACCGAGGGTTACTGGGGCTACCGCGACTACGATATCAGCAACTCAAAATACATTCTCATCTGGGGATGCGACCCGGTGGCAAGCAACAGGATGGTGCCGGCCGCCATCAAGCGTCTGGGCGATGCCCTCGACAGTGCCACCGTCACCGCCGTCGACCCGCGGCTGACCACCAGCGCCGCCAAGGGCCAGGAATGGCTGCCGCTCAAGCCGGGAACCGACGGAGCATTGGCGCTTTCCATCGCCCATGTCATCCTCTCCGAAGGACTCTGGTACAAGGAATTCGTCGGTGATTTCAAAGACGGCGTCAACCGTTTCAAACCCGGGGCACAGGTCAATGAAGACGATTTTGCCGAAAAGGAGACCCACGGCGTCGTCAAATGGTGGAATATCGCCGTCAAAGACATGTCGCCCGCCAAGGCCGCGGAGATCTGCGGAGTGGATATGGCGCAGATCGTCCGGGTTGCTCGCGGCATGGCCGAGGCAGCACCGCATGTGGCTGTCTGGATGGGACCGGGTGCGGCAATGCATGCCCGCGGCGGCTATTCCGGCATGGCCGTTCACGCCCTGGGGGGACTTGTCGGCGGTATCGACAACAAGGGCGGCTCCATGCAAAGCGCCAAGATTCCGGTCAATAAGTACAGCAAAGACATCCTCAAGAAGCATATGGACGGCCTGGCCAAGAAACACTCCAAAATGGAGAAAATCGATCAGCGTGGCCGTCTGGACCTTCCAGCTCTTAAAGGAGGAAAATCAGGCGGAGGTGTTTCCACCAACAATGCCGCCAAAGGCATCATCAACGAAGACCCCTATGCACTCAAGGTGCTGATCGGCTACATGAACAACTTCGCGTTCTCCTGCAACGGCACCGATCTCTGGGAGAAAGCGCTGGCCAAGGTACCCTTTACCGTACATCTGACCACCAATGTATCTGAATTCACTATGTTTGCCGACATTGTCCTGCCCTGCGCAATGACTATGTTCGAACGCCACGGCTTTGTCAAAACCAAGGCCAATAGATATGCCACCTGCTCCCTACTGCAGCCGGTAATCGATCCCATCTTCGATGTTATCGAGGATGAATCGGAATTCCCCTTTCTGCTTTCGGAAAAACTCAAGGAGAAAGGGTTCCCCAATCTCTATAACTACCTCACCGAGATGTACGCCGATCCGGAAACAGGTGCCAAGGCCAAGGATTCCAAAGAATTTACGGTATTTGCACTCAAGTATTACACCTATCCGCTGTGGAACGGCAAAAAGGACACCCATGGCGATACAATTAACGGCTGGGCCGAGATGCAGAAGCGTGGCATGTGGAATTCCGAACCCTATACGTACAAAAAGCACTGGGGCGGCAATTTCAAGACGGCCACCGGTAAATTCGAGTTCTACAGCGAGACCCTCAAGGAAGCACTCTCCAAGCATGCCAAGAAACATGGGGTCGACGTCGATACCGTTCTGGACAAGTGCAACTATACCGCCCACGGCGAACTCGCCTTCGTCCCCCACCATGAACCGCCACTTCGCCATGGAAGCGAAGCGGACTATCCCTTTACCTTTATCGACTATAAATCACGGCTCAACATGGAGGGACGCAGTCAGAACGCTCCGTGGTACTACGAGTTCAAACACGTCGATCCAGGTGATGTTGGCGGCCAGGATTCCCTGCGGATGAACCCGGCTGATGCCAGTAAACTAGGCATCAAGGATGGCGACAAGGTCCGTGTCACCTCCCCTGTGTATTCGGGCGAATGCGTCGCCCGTGTCTGGGAGGGCGTTCGTCCCGGCACCGTCAGCAAGGCCTTCGGCCAGGGCCATTGGGCCTACGGCCGGACTGCCACCAGCGACTTTGGCAAAAGCGCCACCCGTGGTGTGAACAACAACAGCATCATCCCGTGGGAGCTCGAGCGATTGTCGGGTTCGAATGCACGAAACGGCGGTCACGCAGCCGTTCGTATCGAGAAGATATAAGGGAAGAGGAGGTCTGAACAATGACACAATATGCAATGGTAATAGATCTGAGGAAATGTGTTGGTTGCGGTGCCTGCGCTCTTGCCTGCAAAACGGAGAACAACACCGCTCTGCGCAACAATGGTCAGACGTATAACTGGGCCGACTTCGTCCACGAAACCACGGGGAAATTCCCCAACACCTCATACCGGACGCTGCCGGTCCTCTGCAATCACTGCAGCGACGCTCCCTGCGTCGAGGCCTGCCCGGTTGAACCGAAGGCGATGTACAAGACCGAAGACGGCATCACCATGCACAATGACGAACGATGCATCGGCTGCCGCTCCTGCCAGGACGCCTGTCCCTACAGCATGTGGGAAGTTGAAAAAGACGGGGCCTACGGGGAGTACAGCGTCATCAGCTACAACGAAGAAGGAGAACCGACCCACCCGTACTACTCGGACAAGAAAGAGCTTTTCAAAAACATCTCCGTCTCGGCCGCCGAGATGGTCTCCATTACCGGGGCGACACCGCCCCATGAGACCAAGTACTCGCATCCCGATTATGAGAGCGTGCGCCGCAGCAATGTCGTTGAAAAATGCATCTTCTGTGATCACCGCCTCAAAAACGACAAACTCCCCTCCTGCGTGGTAGCCTGTCCTTCCAGTGCCAGGATATTCGGCGATCTCGACGACGCCTCAAGCGATGTTGCCGCGTTGCTGAAGAAGTATTCCCATTTCGTCCTCAAACCGGATGAGGGAACACGCCCGAATGTGTATTATATTCGTGATTATTCAGCAAAATCATAGACAGTAACCTGCGGAGGCGACACGTTCAAGCGGTGTCGTCTCCGCTTTTCCATACAGGGAATATCAATGAGCCATCTTGAAACGCTTACAACCGCCGGATCTTGTTTCCGTCTTCTCTCGGCCTGTTTTTACGAGCCGGAAAAAGATCTTTTTCTGGAACAGTCCGTCTGCCTCAACCTGAGTCGCCTGCTGAGCTCGTTCAATTCCGCGGCCGCAGTCCATGCAGAGAAAATGGCCGACGAGCTGAAAAGCCAGGATCAGCATCAACTTACCCTCGATTATTCGGCACTCTTTATCGGCCCCTTCGAGCTCCAGGCACCACCCTACGGTTCAATCTATCTGGAAAAAAAACACGTAGTAATGGGTGAGACGACCATAGACGTCCTCAAATTCTACCAGGAAGCCGGCATCCATGTCGAGGCATCGGAACCCGCAGATCATATCGCCATCGAACTCGAATTCATGTCGTTTCTCCATGACAGGGAGGTGTCAGCACTCCAGGAGGGTGCCGAAGAGGAGGCCGCGACCTACAGCGATCTGCGGAGAAAGTTTTTTTCCACATGCTTGAGTCCCTGGATAGCTGAGTTCTCCATGACGATGCGCAATGGTACTGACAATAGGTTTTACCAGGCCCTTGCTGACTGTCTTGCTGACTTTACTGACGCCTACAGGCAACAGATTGTCGAATCCGGCGCCCCCGCCTGAGTAGTTTTCTTTTTGTGAGGCTTTGACTCCATGGGCGCACTCTCCTTTCTCACCACGGTCTTTGCACCACCCGAAAGCCAGGTGAAAGTCAGTCCGCGACGGTGCCTGCGCAATCGTCTGCGCGGCAACCGATGCGACCTCTGTCTGCAGATCTGTCCGTCGGCCGCCTTGAGCTATTCCGGCGGATCGCTCCATTTCGCAGAGCATGCCTGCACCAGCTGCATGGCCTGCACCGCCGTCTGTCCCGTCGATGCCCTGGTGCCGATTATCGATCTTCAGCAGTTTGTCGACCAGGCGAGAAGCGCCGAACATGACACCTTAATTATCTCCTGCAGCTACAACCGCCTGTTTGGCGAGGATGAACTTCTCCTCCCCTGCCTGGGACTGCTTTCCCCGGAACTGCTGACTTATATGGCATCAGCGCTGCCGCAAAAAACACTGCGTTTCAACGTCCGCAGATGCAGCGATTGCCGCAACCTCAAGGTATCCTCATGGTTTCAGAAAAATCTCAACAGCCTGGTGCAGCACGGCGGTAGCGCATGGGTTACGAAAATGGAGCTGTCAACGGCCGACAGCGGTGAACAGACACAAGATGACAGGCGATCCTTTTTCAAGGCGATGCGACGAGACGCCGTCAATGCCGCCGCGTTTCCACAGGCCGCCAAAGGGCAGATACAGCAGGAGCAGGCACCTACCTCCCGAACCATTCCCTCCAAAACTGCTCTGCTCAAAACGATTCTGGAGTCAGACGAACCGCAACATCCATTGGCAACCAGAATGGCCCCCCGGCTGTCAATAGGAGCAAACTGCCACCCCTGTCCCCGCTGCGCAGGTATTTGTCCAACCGGTGCGCTCAAACTGGTGCGTCAGAAACAGGGGAAAATAGTAAAATTTGACAGCACCTCCTGCTGCAGCTGCGCTCTCTGCGTTGATTTCTGCAAAGAGGGGTCGCTCGCCCTCAGCTGTACCCTGAAGATTTGAGACAGGTTCGCTATTACTGGAAAGCGTTTAGAATAGTAATCGCTTTTCCGTCCGCCTTGATGACATCACCTGGCCATCATCCTATTTCTTAAATGGGTTCCCGAAGGAACTCGTATCTGTAGACATCGATTCGCTCACCCCTGCCAACCACCTGGCCCGGCTGGAGGATGATATAGCCGTCCGCCCGGGTAAGGGAAGTGAGCATATGGGATCCCTGTCGGGCGGCATGAGAAATAGAGTACCCACTGTTCGGCCGCCACTGCAGTTTCACCCGGACCATATTCGGCCGCTTGCCTTGATTTGCAATATCGTCCGAGGCTTCTGCCGAAATCATCGGCCAGCCGAAAGCAACACCGTTCAATGCGGCGATCAGCGGCTTGACGTAATGGGTAAAACACATAAAAGCAGAGACCGGATTGCCCGGCAGCCCAAAAAGAAGCATATCTCCTTTTCTGGCAAAATAGAGCGGCTTGCCGGGTTTTTGCAGGATACGCCAGAACAATGGTGTGTAACCGCAGTCGACGGCTGCCTTCTTGACATGATCATGCCGTCCCACGGAGATGCCGCCGCTGCAGATGACAATATCCGCCACGGTTTCTTCGATGGCTCTTTGGGTTGCCAGGGCATCATCGGTTACCCTGATGGAGCGCACCACCTCGGCACCCGCCTCCTGTAGCGCCGCCTTGAGCATGATCATATTGGAATCACGGATCTGATCATCGGCGATTTCTTCTCCGACAGATACAAGTTCAGATCCTGTTACCAGTATGGCAACCCTGCAGGGTTTGTAGACATTGAGCTTTGCCACACCCGCACCGGCAAGCAGGGCTGCTGCGGCTGCATTCACCCGCGCCCCCCGGGAAAGAAGCAGTTCGCCCTGCTCGAATTCCTCACCGCGGTGTCTGATATCCTGCCCCTGCGCACGCACATGCTTGATATGGATACTCCCATCCTTCTCCTCGGTGTCCTCGACACGAACCACGGTATCACACCCATCGGCCAGGACCGCACCGGTACTGATACGCACCGCCTCGCCAGCTCCGACGATGCCGGCAAACTGGTCACCGGCCTGCGATTCGCCGATGACACGAAGGGCAACGGAGTGGTCCTCCGTTACTGCCAGGATGTCCTGCCAGCGCACGGCAAATCCGTCCATGGCCGAATTGGTGTATCTCGGCGACGGTTCCGGGGCATAAATGTCTTCGGCGAGGTATCTGCCGATGGCTTTTTCTAGAAAAAGACTTTCGCTGGTTGCCCGCGGCAGGTTTTCACGAATGATCTCCAGCGCCTCGTGTATGGAGAGTGTGTCGTTTTTCTGTTGCAGATAGTGTTGGCCCATGGAATTCGACCCCTGTTTTTTGTTGAATTGTGTTACATTCTCATACTCAAGCTAGCTTTCTATCACTGTGTCAGCATCGGTTTACTGCCGAGAAAGCAGACTGGCCTTCGCTCTCCCCCCTGATTATCTTCTCAAAAGCCCTGAGTCTCATCAAAGGAGCTGGTCTCTGCCTTTTTCGGGGCAGTAACAACGATGAAGAAGGTCGCAACCACAGGTGACTGAGAGTGGCAGGCAGGTAATGACTCTGGCGTGGGTGTCTCCACGCATTATGACTACCGTCATCACGGCACGTAGAAGGCCGTATGCGGCACAGACGGGATCGTTGACCATGATTTCTCCTTTCCAGTTCGGGAGGCGGAACAGTTTCCAGTTCAACCCTTTCGGCCGGGAACCATATCGCATGACGTAGGTTCGTTGGCTCGGAGTACGCTTTTTACAATCTGTGTTACACCATACTCTCTCTCTTGTACAATTTTTGTGCCGTTTTTTTAAACAGAAATCTGAATGGTCACCGGGGGCACCCGTAATACAGGGAAATCAGCCCTGTATTACACCTTGAAAGCATGCCATCAGCTGAAATGGTTGTCCGGATTCTCAAAAAACCATTTCCTCTTCTGTTACCTGGCAGTAACACCCTCGGGCAACGTCAAGTATTCGACTGGGATAATGGCAGTCGTCCAAGGGTGCGTCGTCATAGGCAATATGGCCTGATATGTCTGCACGTTGCAAACGTCGCCCTCGACGTATCTTGAATGACGAGTTGCTTGACACTCAAACAACTTGACAATGAGACTTTTCCTGGTAATCTGGTCCGAATATTTCACCAGTTGAGATGGTCTGCTCGACGAGCAGACCTGCAACCATATAATGTCCGGGCTAGCGCCTGCGCGTTTCTAGTAAAAGAGAGATACCCGTGGAGATCGAAACACTTTTAGTGGCAGCAATTCAATCGAGTTTTGTACTGGGCCTCCTGCATGGCGTAAACCCCTGTGGACACTCCTGGCTGGTACTGGCCCCTTTTGTCTCCGGCGAAAAGAACGGCAGGCGTGTGGTCCTGCTGACCGCGATGTTTCTCGGCGGGACGGCCTTGGCCTGCCTGGCGCTAGGCGCCGGTCTCGGAGCCGTGTCACTGCTCATGCCCGCTGTGATCGGAAAATGGATTGAGATACTCACCTCGGTGGTGCTGGTCGTCATCGGACTGTTGCTCGTTTACGACCCGCATATCCTGCATGGTCACGATCATGACCACGAACATGATTGCCATGAGCATGAGCACGACCATCACCATCACCATCACCATCATTCTCACGACCAAGGCATAGCGGCAAAAATCAAAGGCTTCACCCGCAACAGGAAGCTGCTTCCTCCGGCACTGTTTGCAATCGGGTTTATCAATATGGTAATTCCTTGTCCAACCGCTGCTGTGATGTACTCATACGCGCTGAACTCCGGCAGCGTCTTTGCTGCCATGAGTGTTTTCGGAACCTATGCTGTTTCAACCGCAATAGCCGTCGGAGCCGTAATCTTTGTGATTTTCAAGACCACCAAAATGGCCCATCGCCTCCAGAATAACTGGATAGAGCCCTTCATTATGAGATCTGCCGGGTGTATCATCATTATCTTTTCGGGCTACGGTATACACCAAGGACTTACCGCCTAGAACAAACCTGACAACCTCGACCTGCCTGATCATATGGACATAGAAACACTCTCCCGTCAATTAATTGAATTGTATGACAAAATATCGTCCTGGGAACACTCCGTCGTCAAGGACAGTGGTTTGTCTCCGGCCCAGATGCATACGATCGAGATCATCGGCCACCAAAAAAACCTTCGCATGAAAGAGCTCGCCGGTAAGCTGGGAGTTACCACCGGAACACTGACCATAGGCATCGACAGGTTGGAGAAACTCGGGTTTGTTGCCAGAAAGCCGCACGACACCGATCGCCGGTCCTATTTTGTCGTGCTCACGGAAGAAGGCGAGAGAATGTTTGAAGAGCATCATCGCTTCCATGAAGATTTTACCCGGGAGATATCCGCGGAACTTTCTCCTTCCGAGACGCAAACTCTTTCAACGCTGCTGACAAAGATCCTCGACAAGATGTAAACGCCATTCCTCTCTTTGCCTCCGCCAGGGAGAAGGTATCAGGCTCCCGAGACTACGGGAGCGGTGGCTTCGTCGTCACCCTTTTCTTCCTGGATTGCTGCAGGGAAACCATCAAAATGCCCAGAAGCGTCATCGATCCGCCCACCATCAACCTCCAACCCAAGATATCGTTGTAGATGAGGACGCCGAACAGCGATGCGAGAATGGGAGCCAGCAGCAAGAGTGGCGTAACCGTCGATACCGGATAGCGGCCGAGAAGGTAATAGACTATGCCATGACCGACGATGGATGCCCCCACTGCCGAATAGAGTGGAGCCCAGAAATCGGGCAGTCTGGAGCCGGTGGTTGCCAGCTGCCACTGTTCCGACTCGAAGAGCAGCGACAACAGCAACAGCGAGGGGAATGCCACCAATGCTATCCAGGCCTGCAGTCTGAAGACGCCGAGATTGGGGCATTGCCGCATCAGGATGGTGGCCACGGCCATGGCAAAGGCTGCACCGGTAACCCAGAGAACAGCATCGAGATGGCGGAAGACAATGGGATCGAAACCGATGATCAATACCCCACCAAGGGCGAGGATAATGGCCGCCGTCTTGCGGACGGAAAGCCGTTCACGCAGAAATATCGCCGACAGCAGGGCGGAGAAGGGAACATACAACTGGGTGGTGATGGCAATGGAGGCGATGTTGCCCCCGGCCTCCAGGCCGATGAACATCATGCCGAAATGAACCACACCAAGGAGAAACGCCACTCTCAGCAATGGCCACATGTATCCAGGAGCCGGCCGTAGCCACGGCAGCATCAGCAGGAAGAGAAAAGCAAAGCGAATGAAGGTAAAAAAAAGCGGCTGGAAATGATCTGCTCCGATCTTTCCGGCGATGAAATTGAATCCCCAGGCAACATTGGCCAGCAGGATAAGAAAAAGATGGCGAAGACTCATGATAAATGCGGGATATGATAGACAACGGAGTTGTCTGCAGCCGGATAAGAATCATTCAAGTTCAGTGAAAAGCGCTCTACAACCACCTATCTTCTCCGACAAGGCTCCTGGAACATACCACCAATCATCCTCACCACAATAACCAGCTCTCTCGATCACCCCGTATAGGCCGTCGAGGTGGTGGCGCCGCCTTTGCCGGTCCAGTTGGTGTGGAACCACTCCCCTCTTGGCGTGTCGATACGTTCATACATATGGGCGCCGAAATAGTCGCGCTGTGCCTGCAGGAGATTCGCAGGCAACCTATTGCTGCGCAGGCCGTCGAGATAGGCGAGCCCGCTGGCGTGACACGGCATAGGCATACCAGCCTGGATCGCCGTTGTCAGGATAGTGCGGTAGCCCTGCTGATTATCATTGATCTGCTTCTGAAAATAGGGCGCGAAGAGAATATGCTCAAGATCGGGATCATCTCGAAATGCGGCAGCGATGATATCGAGGAAAGCCGACCGGATAATGCAGCCGCCGCGCCATATCTCGGCGATGTCGGCGAAGTCGAGCTGCCAGTCAAATTCCTCAGAGGCGGCCTTGAGCAGGTCGAACCCCTGGGCGTAGGAGATAATTTTGGCGGTGTAGAGAGTGTGTTCAAGCAGCCTGAGCATCTCTTCCCTGTCGCCATCGAAGCGAAAGGTCGGACCGGTGATTCTGGCAGAGGCTGCTGTACGCAGTTCCTTGTAACTTGACAGGCCCCGGGCAAATACCGATTCTGAAATCAGGGAAAGCACCACCCCCAGGTCCAAGGCAGCGTTGACAGTCCATTTGCCGGTACCCTTCTGGCCGGCGGCATCGAGTATGCTGTCAAGAACCAGCTCACCCTTCTCATCCCGGTAATCGAGGATATCGGCCGTTATTTCGACAAGATAACTTCCTAACACCCCTGTGTTCCACTTGCTGAAAACTGTCTGAATCTCCGCGGGGCCCATGTCGAGCACATCGTTCATGAACTGATAGGCCTCGCAAATCAGCTGCATGTCGCCGTATTCAATGCCATTGTGGACCATCTTGACAAAATGTCCGGCGCCGCCGCTTCCCATCCAGCGGCAGCATGGTTCATCGTTGCCGGCCCTGGCTGCAGCAGCGAGGAAAACAGATTTGACATGCGGCCAAGCCTCCTGCGAACCGCCCGGCATGATCGACGGCCCCTTGAGCGCTCCCTCTTCGCCGCCGGAAACGCCTGTGCCGATATAGAGAAGACCTCTTTTCTCCAAATACCGTGTCCTTCGCTCGGTGTCGGCGTAATGCGAGTTGCCGCCGTCGATGATGATATCGCCCTGCTCGACCAGGGGCAGAAGCTGCTCTATCATTTGATCAACCGGTGCCCCCGCCTTGACCATGAGAAGAATACGCCGGGGCGCCTTGAGTGAATTGACAAAGTCCTCGAGAGCGGCAAAACCTGAAATGTCTTTGCCCCGTGCCCGGCCCTCAAGAAAGAGTTCCGTCTTATCATAGCTTCTGTTGTACACGGAGACGGAAAACCCCCTGGAGGCGATATTCAGAACCAGGTTCTCTCCCATTACGGCAAGACCTGCAATGCCTATATCATGTTGTTTCATAGATGTTCCCCTTCGCTACTGATTCAATATATTTGCCTCTCTCCTCTGATCTCCCCCCAATAGCAGATGATCACGGAGTGTCGGAGGTGAAAACGATTGTGACGATGTTGTCGACAATGTCAGCAGGGGGAGCATCGATGTCAACCTTCACCCCTGCTTCAGGCTCTTCCAGTGTTGCCAGCTGGCTGGCGAGCAAGCTTTTTTTCATATAGGGGTGCTGCCTGGAATCGAGCCGCCTGCTGAGCAGTTCATAGGTGCCCCTGAGATAAACCGAAACGACATTTTTCTGGTCGATGCCCAACCGGTTGCGGTAGCTGATCTTCAATGCCGAGCAGGCGAGGACGAGATTTTCACCTTGAGCCTGGCAGGAGGCGATCATCTCTGCAAGAGTGTCGAGCCATGGTTCACGGTCGCTGTCATCCAGTGGAATACCGGACTGCATCTTGGCAACATTTCCGGGAGGATGGAAGTCGTCGCCATCCTCGAAGCGCCAGCCGAGGCGGCCGGCCAGAAGTTTGCCGATCGTTGTCTTTCCGCATCCCATCGGACCCATGAGGATCAGTATCATGGCATATCCACGGGCTAGAGGTTGACCAACCAGAGCGCTATCTGGGGTTGAAGAACAACCAGTGAGAGCGCCAGCAGCTGCATGAGAATAAAGGGCCACACCGAGGCAAAAATATCGACAAGGCTGATCTCCGGAGGGGCCACGCTTTTAAGATAGAAAGCGGCGGGCCCGAAGGGCGGGCTGAGAAAAGAGACCTGCATATTCATGCAGAACACCACGCCGAACCAGACCGGGTCGTAGCCGAGTCCTGTAACGATGGGGACGAAGATTGGCATGGTCAAAAGGGCAATCCCTATCCAGTCCATAAACATGCCGAGAAAAATGAGAATACCCATCATCAGGAGAATGATAACAAGCGGGCTGACATCGAGCCCGAGGATCATATTCTGGACGAACCGGTTACCGCCCATGAGATTGTAGACGCCGATGAGCGCGCTGGCAGAAATACCGATCCAGATGATCATGCCGCAGGTCCGCATGGTCTGGACTAAGCTGCCCTGCAATACGGAGAAGCTGAGTTCACGCCGGAGTGCCGCCAGAAGCAGTACCGCCGTTACCCCGACACTTGCCGCCTCGGTTACCGAGGCGATACCGCCATAAATCGAACCAAGCACGAAAAAGATGATAATGCCGGGAGCGGTTATATCGAGTATCACTTTGCCGAGGCTACGGGAGTCGTCAAGCTCGTCAGCACCGGGAGATGGCGCCAAACCCGGCTGCAGATGACAACGAATGAGGATATAGGCAAGATAGAAACTGGCAAGCATCAGCGCCGGCATCACCGCCCCTGTAAAAAGATCGCCAATGGAGACATTGGCCGTCAGGCCGTAGATGATGAGCACGATGCTGGGAGGGACCATGGTTCCCAGCGATCCTCCGGCACAGACCGTGCCGATGGCGAGGTTCTTGTTATAGCCGAGTCTGAGCATCTGCGGCAGGGCGAGCATCCCCAAAAGGACTGTCTCGCCGCCGATGATGCCGCTCATGGCGGCCAGAAAAATGGCGACCACCAGGGTCTGCACGGCGACACCGCCTTTGATCCGTCCGCCGAAAAACTGCATGGCGTTGTAGAGATCCTTAGCGATGTTGGTTTTATCCAGCAGTGAAGCCATCAGCACGAACATGGGCACGGCAATGAGGGTATACTCGCCGACGAAGCTGTAGATCCTGCTGGTCAGGAGGGGCAATACATTGGGACCAAACCAGCCGATGGCGAAAAACATGGCGACAAAACCGGTGAGATACGCCAGCGGCTTGCCAAGTATGAGAAGAACGATCATGGTGCCAAAAAGCAGGAAGGTCCCCCATTCGACACCCAAAGCGGAGAGTTCAAACATTGCCTTTGCCTCCCGTGCCTTCCTTTTTTGCCTCCGGCAAAGGTGATCGAAGCGTTTTGATTTTCTGCCAGAGCTGCTGCACCGCCTGCAGGGTCATGAGCACCACGACGACAAACAGTACAACCTTGACCACCGCCGGCGCCGGGGAGTTGAAGGCGGAGCCTGATCGCTGCAGCCGGAACATGCCGGTTGGATCAAAAAGCGCCTTTTCGGTCATCACATATCCCGCCCAGGCAAGTCCGGCACAGAAGAGCAGAGTGAGGACGGCGACGAAGAGATCGACTATCCGGCGCAACCGGACCCCCATGGCGTCGCGAATGACGGTAACACGGATATGCCGGTCCTCGGCCATGCAGTAGGATCCACCCCAGAGCATGCCTATGCCGACCAGCATCAGCGTGGTTTCGTGGACCCAGGATGTCGGCCGGTTGAAACCGTAGCGCATGATGACCTCGTAGACGGAAATTACCACCGCCACGAAATAGAGCCAGCCGATGATATTACCGGCCCTGACAATCCAGATATCGAGTAATGACATCGGCTTGCCTGTTGCCGCAGCGGGTTTTTCTGGTTTTTCACCCATGGCTGTACTCCTCCCATGAAAGACGCCCCGGCAGGGGTGCAGCCAGGGCGTTGTATTGGGGCTGTTGCAGTTGAAATTACATCAGTCCCTGCGATTTCATGAATTCGACCAGTGAATCAACATACTCCTTGGCAATGGGTGATTTTTCGGTGACTGTCTCCCACTGTTCCCTGGCGATGTTGCGGAACTTGGCTCGCTCTTCAAGCGACCAGTCAGAGATCTTGATACCCTCTGCTCTGGCCTCGGCTGCTGCCGCCAAATCCTGCATCTCGTATTGGAAGTAGACTTCGGTGGCCAGACGCCAGACACCTGTTTCCATCATGGTCTGGATATTTTCGGGAAGGCTGTCCCAAATGTCCTTGTTAATGGTGACCACCTGCAGCGGCATTGAGTGAAAACCAGGGAAAACAGGATACTTGCCAATCTTATGCATGCCCTGTTTGTGGTTGACGCTGAAAAGAGTGTAGTCGGCGGCATCGATGACGCCTTTTTCCAGCGAGGTGTAGACCTCGGATCCCGGCAGGTTGACAGGGGCGGCGCCGGCGGCGGCAAATACCTTCTGTACCATGCCCTCCGGAGCGCGCATCTTCAAACCCTTGAGATCGTCAACACCGTGCAGCGGTTTGGAGGAAACGAAGGCCTCGACTCCGGTGATGACGACACCGACGAGGTGGATGTTATACTTGTCATAGAGCTTCTGGATAATTTCTTTGCCGCCGCCATAGTTGATGAACTTCAAGGCCTCGGAGGGATGACCGAAGGCACCGACGGTATTGCCGATGAGCCCGAAAGCAGGGTCATGACCGGCGAAATAGGAAGGGTCGGTGAATTCGCCCTGGAGGATGCCGGAGCTGACGGCATCAAGAGTTTCGTTATACTGGATCACGGATCCAACCGGGGCAACGGAGAGCTTGATTTCCCCTTTGCTCATCTCACTGAGCCATTTGCCATAGTTTTCAGCCATCTGGTACATGAAAATGCCTGGTTGATCCGAGGACTGAAAGGTCCACTCATACTTCTGGGCCAGCGCAGGGCCGGCAGCCAGGGCCAGCATCAACGCCACGCCGATCGCTACTTTCTTCAACATAGGTGCCTCCTTAAGGGGTGTTGGTTGTGATGCTCCGGCAAGGCTTTCTGCCGGCCGGAACAGTATGCAACGTGTTGTTTTCTGGAACTCATGTGTTGCCACCACCGAGATTTTCGAGAATATCCTGGCGGAAAGGGATGTTGAGATCCTGAAGATCATGCACTGTTTTACACAGTACCCGCCGGGCTTCGCGCCGGGCATGTTCGGGCTTTCGTGAACGAATGGCCTCGTAGAGTCTGCGATGGTTGTCGATGGAGTTGGAAACGCACTGGACCTTCTCGAAGGTCAGCCGGACCACCAGCTCAACGGACACCATGCACAAATCCCTCATGCGGGCCAGGAAGATGTTACCGGAGGCATCGAGGATGATATTGTGAAAATCGATGTCTCCCTGGGTGCTCTCAGGTGTGCGCTGCCTCTCTCCAAGGGCCATTCTGCCAAGCGCTTCGTCCATGGCCATGAACTGCTGCATGCTGCCCCTGATCGAGGCAAGAGCAGCCGCTTCCGGCTCAATGATCAGTCGGATTTCAACCAGATGTTCTATGATCGACGGGGCCATGTCGCTTTCCCGCAACCAGCAGAGGACTTCCGGATCGAGCAGCATCCAGGAGGAAAGCGGTAAGACGGTCGATCCTTCGCCCGGTTTCGATGCTACCATTCCTTTGGAAACCAGGACGCTGACAGCTTCGCGAATAGCGGTCCTGCTGACATGCAGTGTGTCGCAGAGCTCTCCGGTGGATGGCAGCTGCTCCCCCACCTTGAGCGACTGGGAAAGAACACGATGGAGCAGATGCTCGATGACCTGCCGGCGAACCTTGGGATGTTTTCTCTGTTGGTTATCGCTGAAAGGAAAAGGGCCGGTTGTCTTCTTCATTGAGGAAACGCTCTCTTTTCAAACTACCATTCGGCCACAGAGCCGTCATCATGACGCCACACCGGGTTGCGCCAGCGATGGGACTCGACAGCTTTGTCGATCACCGTCTTCTCGTTGATCTCAATACCCAGGCCGGGACCGTCGGGAATATCTACAAAACCGCCGCTGTAGTGGAAAAGGCCGGGATCGTCGAGATAATCGAGCAGATCGCTGCCCTGGTTATAGTGAATACCGAGGCTCTGTTCCTGAATGAACGCAGTATAGCTCACAGCGTCGAGTTGCAGACAGGCCGCCAGGGCGATGGGGCCGAGCGGACAGTGAGGGGCGACGGCCACGTCATAGGTTTCGGCCATGGCCGCTATTTTACGGCACTCAGTGATGCCACCGGCATGGGAGAGATCGGGTTGGATGATATCGACTGCCCCCAGCTCGAAGATTCGCTTGAAATCATAGCGGCTGTAGAGGCGTTCGCCGGCGGCAATAGGAACATTACAGTGTCGACGGATCTCCAGGAGCTCCTCGGGGTGTTCGGAGAGAACAGGTTCTTCGATGAACAGCAGGTTGAACTGCTCAAGCTCCCTGGCGATGAGACGGGCCATGGGTCTGTGGATACGTCCGTGAAAATCGACGCCGATGCCGAAATAGGGACCGCAGGCGTCTCGAATTGCCCCGATCCGGGCGACCAGGGCATCGATTTTTTGGTGACTGTCGACAATCTGCATCTCGGCGGTGCCGTTCATCTTGATGGCGGTGCTGCCGCTGTTTTTGGCCTCAAGCGCAGCCTTGCCTACATCGGCGGGACGATCACCGCCGATCCACTGATAGATGCGGATTGAATCCCGACAACGACCGCCGATAAGGTCATGAACGGGCGCATTATACCGTTTTCCCTTGATGTCCCAGAGCGCCTGGTCGATTCCCGCAAGCGCGCTCATCAGGATGGGGCCGCCGCGATAGAAGGCCCCACGATAGAGTGTCTGCCAGATATCCTCGATATGCGAGGGGTCGCGACCGATGAGATACTCCATCATCTCGCCAACGGCAGTCTCAACGGTATGTGCCTTACCCTCAAGAACCGGCTCCCCCCAGCCGACAATGCCCGCATCGGTTTCGATTTTGAGAAAAAGCCAGCGTGGCGGTACAATCCAGGTGGAGTAGGAAGTGATTTTCATGGTCATAAGCCGGTCAGCCCAAGTCGCTATGTATTTTTTCTTAACGATTAAATACTATTTTTGTGCTATATAAACAGATGTACACCGTTTCGTTAATAATCGTCAACCAAAAACTGCGAGGCTGTCATGGCGGATCTGCTTGTCCTGGACTGGGGAACCAGCTCCTTCCGGGCGTACCTTCTGGATAAAGACGGTACAATCGAAAACTCACTGTCCAGCGACAGCGGAATACTTCATAGAAAAGACCGCGGTTTTGAAGAGGTCCTCAAAAAACATCTCCATCAACTTGCCGGGTATACCCACGGCATGCCGGTAATTGCCTCGGGGATGATCACCAGTCGCCAGGGATGGGTGGAAACCGGCTATTGCGAATGTCCCGTCCGGCCGCAAGACCTCGCCGCCAACCTGGTGCCGCTGCACTCCGAGGCTGCGGGAACCATTCATTTTGTTGCCGGCGTCAAACAGTGCCGGCCCACACCGGATATCATGCGGGGCGAAGAGTGCCAGCTGGCCGGCCTCGAAGGAGCGGAAACACGGCAGGTGATTTTACCGGGGACCCACTCCAAATGGGTGCAGATGCAGGATGGCGCTATTTCACGATTCTGCACCTTTATGACCGGTGATATTTACCAGGCCCTCACTCGAACAACCATCCTCAGAGCGCTGCCGCATACGGAGTGGACAGAAGAGGGTTTCCGGCTGGGGGTGAAAGAGGGATTCCATCTGCAAGCCACACACCGCGGCCTGCTTGCCTCCCTTTTCCAGGTGCGGGTAAAAAGCATCCTCGAAGAGATGAGCGGTGAGAAAGCGGCGGGTTTTCTCTCCGGGATTCTTATCGGTGCCGAGATAGCAGAGGCCGGGGAGCTTCGTCTTGCCGGATCTCTCCCCTATCTTGTAATCGGCAGCGAAGAGCTGACGGGCGTCTACTGCAGAGCACTTCAATACTGCGGCCTTTCCGGGCTGGCGGCTTCCCCGCATATGGCCGCACGGGGACTGTTCACCATAGCCAGACATGCCAACATCATCTAAGAGGAGGTGAGCACTATGTTGCGTAAATATCTGCAGAGGTTTCCTTTCATCGCCATAACCCGCGGCATGACCCCGGAGTTCGCCCTTTCCTGTGCCGGGGTGGTGGCAGATGCCGGATTCACGGTTATCGAAACACCGCTTAATTCACCAGATGCCCTCATCTCCATTGAACGGATGGCCGCGAAATTCCCAGACCTCCTCATTGGTGCAGGCACGGTAACCACAACAGAACAGGTTCATGCTGTCAAGGCAGCCGGCGGACGGATCATTGTCTCGCCGCACTGCGATACCAAGATCATTGCCGAAACCAAAGCCCTTGGGCTGGTGTCCGTTCCAGGTGTGGCTACCCCGACGGAGGCCTTCCGGGCGCTCCAGGCCGGGGCGGATGCCCTGAAACTCTTTCCCGCCGAAATGATCGGTCCGGCAATAGTCAAAGCCATGCTTGCCGTGCTGCCGCCAACTACCATGGTTATTCCGGTGGGAGGTATCGATGCCGAAAACTGGCTCAACTATCATGCCGTAGGCGCCTCGGCGTTCGGACTCGGCTCCTCCCTGTACACACCGAAGATGACAGTCGATGAGATCAAGGCCAATGCCGCGAAGATTGCGGCAAGCTGGAATAAAAACGGTGACAGCACGCTGTAATCGAGACGACAGCCTCAATGCTGAATTCCCGAAGATCACCCCCTGACGAAGGCGCAGACCTGGTGGGATGAAGGGACATGGGGAATATTCTGGTCGTCATGGGTACCTCTTCCCACCAACACCCGTGACCGTATCTCCTTTTTCAGTGAAACCATGTTTTTCGTCCGACATTGCCGCCGGACGAGGCAAGTCCTGTAAAATCGGACAAGGATTCTTCATGGCCGCCTCGCCACCGGCACCCTCCCCTCCCAAGCACTCCCCTGGACAAACCTCATCTCGCTGCATATACATATGAAAAACACAGCATCGACGAACACAACCTCTAATGGCATTATTTTTGAATAGACTAGTAGGAGCGAAGGCTTTCTAGAAAAGTACCTTCTGAACATTCACCTGGTTTTACCCGTTGGGGTAAAATCGTATCACGGAGAACAACATGATAAAAACGATACAAAAAGCTCTCATTTTTCTATTCTGCGGCATGGCTCTTTTCACCTTTACCGCCTGCGAGAACGAGGGACCGGCAGAAACAACAGGAGAGCAGATAGATGAGGCCGTCGAGGAAACGCAAGAAGGGATCGAAGAGGCGGGTGATGCCCTGGAGGAAGCGGCTGAAGAGACCGGCGAGGAGCTTGAGGAGGCAGGTGAAGACCTACAGAAAGACTAAAAGATTCAGTGTTTTGATACATATCCATTAACGGAGATTGTAAGTGCTTGCCACCAGCATTTTCAATATCCACTCATGAAAAGGAGAGATACCATGACTTTTCACATGGCCTTGCAACCGCTCTTATCGCTGGTTGCCGGAATACTCATTCTGGTTGTTCCAAAATTCCTCAATTATATAGTAGCCGCTTATCTGATTATCTACGGACTAACCGGATTGATACAGTAGAGCATGTGCGTCATGGGGTTGAGCAGAGTTGGCATCTCCTGCTTCAAGACGGGCGGAATGGGCTCCCAGGAAAGACCGCGTCTATGCCCGGGAGCCCATTCAACCACCAGCAGAAAGAATCGACAGAGGTTTCTCTCCCCTCTTCACAACAACTGCCGCAGAAACCTCCCGGAAAGCGAACCAAAATCAACCGCATGCATTTCTGTGTGATCCTCGCAGGCATCAATCGTCTTCCATGAATAAACTCTTCATCCTGTTCTGAGAGTCGGTGTTGCCTGATACCCCTAGCGCGGTAAATGTACCGAATGATGATCACCAATCAAAAATACCACCCCTCTCCCTGACAAATTTATTTCATACATAGTTGGTCACTTACAACATATTGGTACAGCTGCACCATTGATGCTTGGACTACAAACTCAGCAGACACATGGAATAGTCGGGTCAGACCTTTACCAGTAATTTACAATTTAGTTATTAAATTAAACTTGAAAATAGCATCTATCCTGAGTATAGTAATGGGCGAAAACACAATCAGGAGGTGTTATGAAAGTAAACCGCAGAACCTTTATCACCGGCGGCGCAGCTGCCGGGGCTTTGACATTTTTACCAACTGTTCCTGTGGAGGCCGCTCCCAGTGACTCTTCGTATGCAACACTCATCGACCTCGGCAAATGCGACGGCTGTGCAGGCCAGCCTGCACCGCTTTGCGCAGCATCATGCCGCGAGGGAAGAAAAGATTCCTTTCCTGAGCCGCCGAAAAGCCAGCTCAGAGACTATTGGCCTCAGAAAAAACATGAGGACTGGTCGACAAAACGTCATCTTCATGACCGCTTTACCCCCTACAACTGGATTTTTGTTCAGCAGGTTGAAGTAGAAGGACGGACGATCTCTATTCCACGAAGATGCATGCATTGCGACAATCCGCCCTGTACCAAGTTGTGCCCGTTTGGCGTCAATCACAAGACTGCCGAGGGCCCCGTCTATATTGACGAGAGCCTCTGCTTTGGCGGCGCCAAATGCCGGACTGTCTGCCCATGGAGTGTACCCCAGAGGCAGGCTGGCGTAGGAATCTACACCCTCTGGCAGAAGTATCTACCGGTGGGCGGAGGGGTGATGTTTAAGTGCGATCTTTGTCGAGACCGTCTCAAAAAAGACGAGACACCGCTATGCATTGAAGCATGTCCCAAAAATGCCATGCAGATCGGCAAACGGCAGGAGATGTACACCCGCGCCAGAGAGCTTCGTGAGAAGTATGATGGTGATATCTACGGTATGGATGAAAATGGCGGAACCTCAACCCTCTATGTTTCCCCGGTCTCCTTTGAAAAAATCGACCAGGCGCTTGCCGAACAGGCGCAGGAAGGCAAAAGAAAAAAAATCGTCCGCATGAACAAACCGGAGAACATGCTCGATAAACAAAAAAGCTGGGCATATCTCACTATGATCTCCCCCCTTCTTGGTATAGCTGCAGCAATAGGCCTCAGCTGGAAAACAGAGAAGGAGGATGAATAATCATGCAGAAAGTCCACAGACATCCGGGCATCGTTCGTCTTAGCCACTGGCTGGTAGCCTGCAGCGGTATTCTATTGCTCTTTTCAGGTTTCGGCCAGATGCCGATGTATAAACGCTACAATATTATCAAAATCCCGGGTCTTTCCTGGTCCGGTGATTTTGAGATCACCCTGCTGATACATTATCTCGCAGCAGTCGTCTTTACCGCTGCCATCGCTTTTCACCTGGTCTACCATTTTCGCCGCAAAGAGTTCGGCATAGTTCCCAGGAAAGGCGACCTGCGGGAATCGGTACAAGGGTTTCTTGCCATGGCGGGATTAGCGTCAGAACCGCAGCATGAAAAGTTTCAGGCCAAGCAGCGTGTGATTTATGCGATCATTGGCTCTGCCTCCCTTCTTCTTGTAATAACCGGCCTTGTAAAGTCCTACAAGAATCTTGGAGCTATTGTTCTCGACCCCATGCTGCTGCAGCTGATTGCTTTTACTCATACCATAGTCGGCGTACTATTTATGATGCTGTTCATTGCACATGTTGCAGCGCTGCTGCTTAAAAGCCACAGACCATTGATCCCTTCCATGTTCTCCGGAAAAGTAGACAGTGACTATGCCAGACAGCATCATCCCAACTGGCATATCGACGAAAAGCACAAGAGGTAAAAAACAAGTCCTGCTGTAAATTGACGATAGTAAGGATTCTTTCTCTCTTGACAGGGCATCCGCCTCCTCGCAGCTCTTTGGTTTCCAGTCGCGGGGAGGGTGCCGGAGAATTGCCTTTTTTTAAGGTCAAGGCGTTTTCTCCGACTGGCTAGGCCATCTCGGAATTATTTTCGGAATATTCGAGGCAGGCCTCGTATTCAGCCCGTATAGTCCGTCTCCCCAAGACTTCCACCTCGGAACAGTATTGCTCAATTGCGGGATGCATCCTTCGCAATTGATGCAACTTTTCAGCCTGCGGGGGAAAGAGTTTTTTATACCCCTGCAGCTTATTCCCCGACCAGGTGACAGCAACCGCCGACGCCACCAGAATGCCAAGCGCCCAATCTCCAATACGATCTGAGTTGCCGGAGTTGCCAAGCACCGCAAATACGCCGACACCTATTGCTATGCCGACACAGGCCATTGCCAGGCAAAACCACAGAATATATCTCTTTCTGTCATCAAAAATATCAGGATCGGGATGACTGGTAAGGTCGATTTTCATATCTGTCTCACATCAACTTCTCCAGGTATGTAAAGCTCTGTTTTTCACACGTTGAGATGTCTGCCGGATGCGACAGGGGAAGTCCTTACCTCAAAGTGCTTTTTTTCCTGATCAGGTAGATGCCGTCGCGAAGGGTAAGAAAGAGTTTCTCCGCCCGATCGTCTGCGTTCACCTCTTCGTTGAAGAGGGCCATGGCCTTACTGTCCTCATCTTCGGGTTCAAAGACCCTGCCGTACCACAGGGCATTGTCAGCGATAATAAGACCGCCGTCCCGCAGCAGCCTCATTGATTCGTGGTAATAGCACAGGTAGTTGGCCTTGTCGGCATCGATGAAGACGATATCGGTTGCTCCGGCCGGCAGGGATTTGAGAATATCAATGGCCTCGCCCCGCCGCAATTCGATCTTGCCGCCATGGGGACTCCTGTCGAAAAAGGCTTGAGCGAGCTCGGCACTGGCGAAATCATGTTCGATGGTCACTACCCTGCCGTCGGGTGCCAGCGCTTCGGCCATGGCCAAGGCGGAGTAGCCGGTGAACGTACCTACATCGACCACATTCCGGGCCTCGGAAAAGGCAACAAGCAACTGCAAAAAGCGCCCCTCCACCCGGCCGGTGAGCATGCTGGGATAGTCGGTTTCTTGGAGGGTGTAGCGCTCAATCTCTTCGAGAAGCGGAGACATGGGCGAAGTATGATCTTGGGCATATTGCTCGGCTTCACCCGCCACCGCGTCCATAAACGAATAGATGGCCTTGCCGTTCCCTGGCTGTCCGCCGTTTCCAGAGTTGCTTGTCTTCATCGTTCTCCTCTCCGGCTTGCCGGGTCATGAAGTACTTGTAATAATTTCTCCGAATTGGCCTGAAAATGGTTTCAGCATGCGTGCCGGACAAGTCCTGCTCTCTCAGCTGTCGCCGGATCCATTTTTGGCCAGCATCGTGTATACGGCAGCGAAATCCTTTCTCCCGAGCCCCTGCTTTTCAGCAAGGCCGTAGATTTCTTTTATGGAATTCAAGGCCGGCAGAGCAACCCCGTTCCTGTAGGCGGCATCGGCGGCGAGATGGAGATCCTTTCGCATCCAGCACAGGGGAAAGTGTTCCTCAAAATTGTTCTCGGTGATGAGCGGATGCTTCATTTTCAGAAAGGGGGCGGTAACCGGGGCATCGAGTAAAACCTTGCCGACATCATCCTTGCTGAAGCCAAAGGCCTCGCCCAGCACGAGGGTTTCACTATACGCCGCCATGGTGCAACCCAGCATCAGGTTAAAAAGCATCTTCATGGAAGACCCCATGCCGGCATCACCCAGATGCACGGTTTTCTTGCCCATACAGTCGAAATACGGCCGGCATGTATCGATATCGGCGCCGTCGCCACCCAGCAGAAAGACCAGCTCGCCGCTGGCGGCAGGGCCCTTGGTGCCGGCAACCGGGGCATCGAGATAGCCGACGCCCTGAGCCGCGGCCAGACCAGCCATCTGCCGGGCGAAATCCGGATCGACCGTTGTACAGTTTACCCAGAGAGCGCCCCTGGGCATCGCCTGAAGAAATCCATTTTCTCCGCTTGCCACCTCCCTGACCGCGGCCGGGGTGGACAGCATGGTGAAAAGAATATCCACGGCCGCTGCCAGCTCCGCAGGAGATTCGGCCCATCGTGCACCTTTGTCCAGCAGAGGTTGGGCCTTCTCCCGGGTACGGTTACTGATGGTGAGATCATTGCCCGCCTCCAACAGGTTCAAGGCCATGCGGCTGCCCATGATACCCATGCCGATAAATCCGATGTTCATATTTCCTCCTTTTGAGTATGGCTGAAGGGACTCCTTGGCTTTCTGTAGTGTAACCACTCATCCCGGACAGTCACTGCTGCCACAGCTGGATAACTTTTCCTGGCCGTAATTATTAAAGGTCGATTCACTAACAGATTACCACACTATCGACCGCTCAGCCTTTGCAAAAAGAACGTCTAGCTGGCGCTCCGCTGATGCGAGTTCCTGCCTTGATGCAAAACCGGATTCCAGCTCCCTAAAATATCCTCGTAGATGGATAAGGGTATATCCGCTGCTGTGCGCACAACAGCCATTCGCGGATAGAGGCCTTCGCCTCAGGATTCTGCGTGTAATCGCGCACCGTAACCTGTCTCCCTATTCGCTGTTTTTCGCTCGTGAGAATTGATACTCGAACGCTTGGCAGCAGGCTCGAAACAAAAAAGGAGAATCCCGCTCCACCTTCGCCGGCAAACTACATCACCTGTAAGTAGCACATGCAGAATCCCGAGTGGGGGGCAAGCAAATAACAGACCACACCAAAGGAGAAAAAACATGAACGCACCACTGCTCAACAACCTGGATACCATTGACAGCTACTCCGACCTTCTCTCCAGAGAATTCATAGAGGAGACGTTTTCCCGAAGGGAAATGCTCAGCACGACTAAGACCCAGGCTCGTAAGGCCGTCGCCGGCATGGCGCAAGACTTCGACCAACTCGAAAACAAGGTTACCCACATCGATAAGGCCCTGCACGCCAACAGGCAAAGCTTTGCAAGACTCGAGCGGGTAAGTCTCAGCCAAGAGTCGGACCTTACCACCCTTACCGCCAGACTCCGGGAGTTATCCAGACTACTCCACGAGCAGGCGCAGGTCATCAAGACCAACAATACCCAATGAAGCTTCTCTAACCTCTACGGAGGTTCGCCTGGTTCACGCTTCCCTTGCGTCGACCGTGCATCCCCCCAGCCCCTTGTAGCGGTTGCCTCTGGAGATGAGAAATGATAGGCAACCGCTTTTTTACGATCGCCATAACTATTCCGCAGATTCTTTCCAGTTTGGATTCCATGTTTGACCCGAGTAGCGCTTTTGAAGAAGACCTTGCCGGTGAATACTCCTTGCCAGAAGAGCGGGAATTCGATGAATAGCAACTACATAGAATGTGTGACTGTCCTGCCAGCTTGAAAAAATTCTCGTTTTCTTTTCAATCCCCCCATCTTGATTGTCCATACCTCTTGGAGGGCCCCCCGGCCCTCCGCTGCCAACACTCCCCAGCCATCCTTCCAGGCCCAGGCACCCGACATACCAACATCCTCCCATCCTATCGCCCGCATGACGTGCATACCACTTTTTTGCCAGGGAACTCTTTTTCCTGTCGCATAAATACAATTTTTGACTTTTGCTATGAAAAAATGGTCCTCCGTTGAGGCGTAGAAAAATGGACCAGAGGAAAAAGAGAGGTTTACAGATTGTGTTTTTACCAATAATACTAAATAATTACTCCCAAAACTCAGCCTAGCCAATTATGG
>JGI12048J13642_10488660_pt1 | contig 33441 bp, 30 predicted proteins | sample ElkSlonscriptome_16_FD_13642 | JGI IMG/M metagenome (IMG submission 13642)
CCGGCAACCCGCTCTATCAGCCAGTAAGAACCGGCGGCCCCGATGGCGTAGGTCGCCAGCCGCAGCGCGGGACCTTCAGCATTTGCCGCCGCGCGGGTCAGCATGGCAAACACAGCCATTGTCACCCCCACCACCAGCAATTTTGCCCGGCCTCGACCCCCAGAAGATTGAACGCCAGCAACGCAGCAGCAATTGCTCAGCGCGGCAAGCCGATCTCTGTCAATGCGCCGGCAAAGCCAAAGCCGTGGATCAACCCGAAGGCAAAAGCGACCAGCCACGGCGCGCGGCGGGTGAAGGTCATGCAGTCAGGGTCCCTCAGGACCACAGCGCCCTCGACCGCCAGAAAGACAATCGAGAGCGCGATCAAGGCCTCCACCGGGCGACCGGGCAGTCCGGCATAGCCAAGGGTGGTCGCCACCAGAGTGATCGAATGGGCAATCGTGAAAGCCGTCGCGGCTGTGACCACGGCCCAGCCGCGCCGCACCAGCAGACCGAGCGCGATGACGAAGAGCAAATGGTCCCAGCCCAGCAGGATGTGCTCCGCCCCGATCAGCAGATAATCGGCAAAGATCTGCTAGCGCGTAGGCTCTTCAGCGATTGTGGCGGTCACGGCTTCGGGCGGAGGGCGCGCGGTCTGGCTTGGCCCGGTGAGCGGTATGATCCGCGCTATCGCGTCGCTGTTTGCGCCCAGAGTGGTGAGGCCGAACGCGCCGCCTGCCACCCCGCCATCGCACGAGAATTCTGCACGCCCGAACAAAGCGAGCGCCGCCGTCCGCTGCACGATTTCCCCTGACGCAGTGCAGTTGGCAGGCATCACCGGCTCTGCCTGGCGGCGTTTCCATGTCGCGGGCTGAGGCGTCGGGGAGCTTCCATTCGAGCACCCATGCCGAGTTATCCCGGTGGATCAGTTCCACCACCGCCGGGCGCAATTCTTTCGCCGCCACCGGACCCGCAAATCCCATCAACAGCGCCACCAGCGCAAGGCGCAGCCAGGCTGTCACCGGTCGATCTCGACCGTGTAAGCATCGCGCAAAACTTTATAGGCGCGGCGCTTGCGGTTTGCGATTTCAGCGCTGCGCCAGTCGTTCACCACCCTCTCGCGCAGGCGCTCGAATTGCGCCGTGTCCGTGTCGCGTTGGCGCAGCCGCACGATGTGCCAGCCAAAGCCTGACCGGACCGACCCCTGCCAATCCTCTTTCGGCTCAATCTGCGAAAGCACGTCGGCAAATGCCGCACCAAAGCGCGCTTCAACTTCCGCTGTCATGGGAGAGCCATCCGCCATGGTCATCTCAAACATCAGGCCATTGGAAAGGTTTGAATTATGCGGGATTGCCAGCACTTTGCCGCCGGTCTTCTCCTCATAGGCAGCCATGCCATCCCACAGTATTTCGACCGTGGTGTTGATGCCCGGCACCGGCATGAACTGGCGCGTCCTGTCGCTGCCATCCCGAAATATGACGACACGGTGCAGGTTGTTGCCATCCGGCATTGCCGTCCACTCATAGCCTGCAAAAGCGGTAAATTTGCCCGGCTCATTATAGCGGTCCAGCAGGCGCAGCTGGGTGTTCCAGATATCCTCGGCCCCCTCGTGGGCGGCTTCGGGATCGCTGAAGCTTTCAGGCAATTCATCATTCTCCGCCGCCGTGATCAACTCGCCAATGGCGAGCGTCGATTGCTCGGGGCTTTCGTGCATCATGTCATACCAGCGCAGCACGGTTTCATCGCCGATCACCCATTTCACATACCAACGCGGAGCCTCGTAAAGGCGGCGGGTCGCTCCCAGCGCATCGGAATGGTCGGCAATGACCAGAAAATCGAGCGGGCGCGCCAGCTTGGCCTTGCCGCCGGCGGTCGCCGTGATCTCTTCACCGCGCGCAAATCTGAGAGCTTCTTCAGGCCCTAGGCGCACGCCAAAGCCGAACGCATCGACCGAGTTGCTGGTGTGCAAATGCGTGTCACCCCAATAGGGGCCCAATAGGGGCGGTCGGGAAATTCGGCGAGTTCGATTGTGTCCTCGCCTGTGCCCGTCTGGCCGGGATCGACCGCGGGTTCGCTGCCGCACGCTGCGACCAGCGCCGCGCAAGCGAGCCAGCTAGGGCAAGTTTGACCATAGGCCATCTGATCGCGGAATGCATCGCGCCCTCTTCTCATCTCTCTCCACGAAGAAATGTGCGCAGGATCATCACCGGTCGTCAAGCGACGCCGATCAATTCAGCTTTTGCGTTGCAACAATGCCGAGCGATCACAGCGGCACACCACCTCATCGCGCTGATTGAAGAGTTCATGGGTGAAGGTGACGATGCCTGCCTCCGGCCGCGATTTGCTATCCCGCAGCTCTTTCACCTCGGTTTCCGCGCGCAGAGTGTCCCCGATAAAGACCGGCTTGGGCGTCACCACGTTGTTAAAGCCCAAATTGGCGACCAGCGTGCCAAGCGTGGTGTCGCCCACAGACAGGCCCACGAGCAGCGAGAAGGTGAAGGTGGAATTGACGAGGATCTGGCCAAATCCGCTGGCCTTGGCTGCCTCGATATCCAGATGCAGCGGCTGCGGATTGTGCGTCATCGTTGAGAACAGCAGATTATCCGTCTCCGTCACCGTGCGGCGGATGTCGTGGGTGATGCGCTCCCCCACCTGCCATTCATCGAAGAATTTGCCAGCCATCAGCCCGCCTCCTTCCAACGCGCCACGACATCACCGCCGTCATCCGTGCTCGACCGCACCGTGCCCGGCGTCCTGCTGAAACGAGGGGCGGGTGCGGTGTGCCATTCGCCGTCATGCTCCACATAGGCACTGCGCGCCTTCATGTGCGGATGATCGCGGGCTTCCTCAACATCCAGAACCGGGGCAAAACAGGCATCGGAACCCTCCAGCAATTCGCACCACTCAGCCTGGCTCTTGGTCTTGATCAGCGCGGCCATTTTCCCGGTGTAATCATCCCAGTTTGCCGGGTTCATCTGACCTTCGGACAGCTCGGCAGGGGCATCGGATTTCGCCAGGAGTTCGGCATAGAATTGCGGCTCAATCGCACCGATCGACACTTCGCGGCCATCGGCGCATTCGAAACAGCGATAGAAATGCGCCGCGCCGCCCAGCATCCCCTTGCCGCGTTCGGTCGTGAGGTAAGGCCGCCCGCGCACACCAAAGAAAAAGCTCATCAGGCTGGTCGCACCATCGACAATTGCGGCGTCAACCACTTGCCCTTTGCCCGAGCGTTCGCGTTCAAGCAGCGCGGCGAGAATACCGAAAGCGCAATACATCGACCCGCCGCCAAAATCCCCAACGAGGTTTTGCGGAGGAACCGCCGTATCACCGGCGCGGCCCACAGCCGACAATGCGCCGGTGATGGCGATATAATTGATGTCATGTCCGGCGGCCTGCGACAATGGGCCGTCCTGTCCCCACCCTGTCATCCGGGCAAAAACGAGGCCCGGATTGGCTTCAAGCAATGTGTCAGGCCCAAGCCCCAGCCGCTCCATCACGCCAGGGCGAAAGCCTTCCAACACTACATCGGCATGCGCGGACGCCTCACGCGCGAAAGCAAGGCCTTTGGCGCTTTTCATATCGACCTCAACACGGTGCCGCGCGCGCTCAACCACAGGGTTTGTCACCATCGCGCCCGGTCGTGCAATCGTCACAACCTCAGCGCCCAGATCAGCCAGCAGCATGGCGACATGAGGGCCGGGGCCAATCCCTGCAAATTCCACCACTTTCAGACCCGTCAGCGGGCCATTTGAATGCGCCCCGTTCGATCCTGTCATCCTGTCACCTCCCATTAAATTCCAAGCCATTTTGAACGGCTGTTTGGCGTGCCACCGCTGCGAAAACAACCCTGCCCGCGCACCTCAATTCCAGAGTGCAGGCGAGGCCGTTGAACTCTTGCCTGGGACAAGCGGGCTATTGTGCGTTGCACCACACACACCCGCTTGCTACGCGCCAATACCTAAGGCGCGAGCCGGATTGGCGGAGGGCTACGTTGAAGATTGCAATTTTCGGGTTGGGCTATGTGGGCTCAACCGCAGCTGGCTGTATTGCCAGCCAAGGCCATACCGTCATCGGGGTCGATGTCGCCCAATCAAAAGTGGATGCGCTCAATTCTGGCCGTGCGCCCGTTTATGAGCCTGGCCTGGATGCGTTGATCGAGGCAGCGCACAAGGATGGCCGGATCAAGGCCACCACCGCGCTGACCAATGAGCTGGACGACACTGACCTAGCAATCGTTTGTGTCGGCACGCCGAGCGGTGTCGATGGGGCGCACAACATGTCCTATATCGCGCAGGTCACGCGCAACATCGCCGAGGCGCTGACGCCGGACCGGGAAAAGCCGCTGACACTCGCTTATCGCTCAACCATGCGACCCGGATCATGTGAGAACATCATCTGGCCGATCATTGAAGGCGCGCTGGGCGACAAGGCCGCCGATGCCGTTGAGTTGGTCTATAACCCCGAATTCCTGCGCGAAGCCTCTGCGATCGAAGACTATTTCAACCCGCCAAAAATAGTGATCGGCACGCTGGGCGGAAAGCCATCTGCCAATATGGCCGCGCTGAATGAGGGCATCGAAGCGCCCGTGTTTGATGTCGGCCTGCGTGAGGCGGAGATCACGAAATTCGTCGACAATTCTTGGCACGCGGTAAAAGTCGCCTTTGCCAATGAAATCGGGCGGGTCTGTCAGAACCTCGATATCTCAGCGCGTGATGTGCATGCGATTTTCAAGAGCGACACAAAGCTCAACATCTCCGCCTATTACACCCGCCCCGGCGGCGCATTTGGCGGTTCATGCCTGCCAAAAGACGTACGCGCGCTGCAATATATCGCGGCGGATACCGGCTCTGCGACGCATCTGGTGGACTCGCTGATCCGCTCAAACGAGGCACATAAGCATCACCAGTTCCTGCACGCGACCGAGGGGTTGGAGCGGGGCGCGAAAGTCCTGTTGGTGGGTCTCGCCTTCAAAATGGAGACCGACGATCTGCGTGAGAGTCCGGCGGTTGATATGGCGCGAAAGCTGCTGGAGGCGGGCTATGATCTCGACATTTATGATCCGCAGATCGAGCCGGATAATCTGGTCGGCCAGAACCTCGGCTATGCCTATGCATGGTTGCCGAAAATCGATGATCTGCTGGTAAGCAAGCAAGAGGCCGAAGCTGGCGATTACGCGCTGGTCGTCAGTACCAACCGGCTGATCGATACGCTGAACGTAACCGGCGCCAAACAGGTCGATGCGAGCACCATTCCTTGAACGATCCGGCCATGAGCAAGTCTACAGATTTGGCCGCCGCTGCCGAAGAGGGCATCCCAAAGGTCATCGAAGGCGAGCCGCTGAAGGGTCGTCACGTCCTGATCGTGGTTGAAAACCTGCCGCTGCCGTTTGACCGGCGTGTATGGCAGGAGGCGCGCACCTTGAAAGCGGCAGGCGCGGCAGTCTCTATTATCTGCCCTGTCGGCAAAGGCTTTGAAAAGCGCCATGAAGTGATCGATGGGATCGACATTTACCGCCACACGCTGCCTCTGGAAGCGAGCGGGGCCATCGGGTTCCTGGCGGAATATGGCGCGGCTTTGTTCTGGGAAACATGGCTGGCGTGGAAGATCTTCTTCAGGCGCCGCTTTGACGTTATTCAGGGGTGCAACCCCCCCGATCTGATCTTTCTCGTCGCGTTGCCGTTCAAGCTGCTGGGCGTGAAATACATCTTCGATCATCACGATATCAATCCCGAGCTTTACGAAGCGAAATTCAACAAGCGCGGGTTTTTCTGGCACTTGATGGTCCTGTTTGAACGGCTGACTTTCAAGTTTGCAGATGTCTCCATCGCGACGAACGAAAGTTACAAGAAAATCGCGATCGAACGCGGCGGCATGGCGCCAGACCGGGTGCACGTGGTGCGCTCTGGCCCCGACCTGTCGCGGCTAAAACTGGTGCCGCCGGTCGAAGAATGGAAGAACGGGCGCGCTCACATGGTCGGCTATGTCGGGGTGATGGGCGAACAGGAGGGGATCGATCTGCTGATCGACGCGGTCGATTACCTGGTCCGTGAAAAAAAGCGCGAGGATATTCAGTTCGTGCTGGTGGGCGGAGGCCCCGCGCTAGAGGATCTGAAAGCGCTGACAGCGGAAAAAGGGCTGTCAGACTTCATCACATTTACAGGCCGCGCGCCGGATCAGGAATTGTTCGAAGTGCTCTCGACAATGGCGTTGGGCGTGAATCCGGACCGCGTGAATGCGATGAACGACAAGTCGACGATGAACAAGATCATGGAGTATATGAGCCTCGAAAAGCCTATGGTTCAGTTCGATGTGACCGAAGGACGCTTTTCCGCAAAAGAGGCATCGCTTTATGCCAAAGCCAACAATCCCGTCGATTTGGCGCAGAAAATCATCGAGCTTGCCGATGATCCTGAGCGACGAGCAAAGATGGGCAAATATGGCCGCAAGCGCGTGGTCGAGGAACTCAACTGGCAGCACCAGATCACCCCGCTTCTAACGGCTTACACGCAGGCTCTGAACGGTTAAAGCACGGTTAAGTCACTTTAAGCCCTCTTTGTGTCCCTTTACAAAACGGGCCACAAAACCCCCGTGGTTTGCGGACAAGCCTAACGCGATCTTAAGCCCTTTATGGCCATGAGACCCCATGTAATTCCGGGGTTTAAAGCCAATGAACGCGCCTTTCGACACTTCCACAGCTATTGGGCCAAACGCGGCCAGCCAACCCGCACCCGATCATCAGGTTGCGGTGATCGGCTTGGGCTATATCGGTCTTCCTACAGCCGCGGTGCTTGCCAGTCATGGCTGGAATGTGTGCGGTGTAGATGTGTCTGAAAATGTTGTCGAAACCGTCAATGCAGGGCGCGTCCATATCGAAGAACGCGACCTCGACAAACTGGTGCGCGAGGCGATCAAGTCCGAACGTCTGATTGCCTCGACCCACGTGCCAGCAGCGCACTTCTATATGATCGCGGTGCCGACGCCGCTCACGGACGAAAACACGCCTGATATCAGCTATGTAGAGGCTGCCGCGCGCAAGATTGCGCCCAAAATTTTGCCAGGTGCCTGCGTTATTGTCGAGAGCACTTCGCCCGTCGGCACCACCGAGCGCGTGGCTCAGATTATCGCCGAGGCAAGGCCCGATCTGAAGCTGCCGGTATATGGCTCGCAAGAGGCAGGCGACATCGCTGTAGCCTATTGTCCTGAACGGGTTTTACCGGGTAAAATTGTGCGCGAATTGGTGCAAAACGACCGCGTGATCGGCGGCATCACACCCGACTGCGCCGACCGCGCCGCAGCGCTCTATACCAGCTTTGTCGAAGGCGATTGCCTCACGACCAACGCCCGCGTGGCCGAAACGGTCAAGTTGACCGAGAATAGCTTTCGCGACGTCAACATCGCATTTGCCAATGAACTCAGCGTGATAGCTGACGATTTGGGCGTTGATGTGTGGGACGTGATCGCCCTTGCGAACCGCCATCCCCGCGTGAACATTCTTCAGCCTGGCCCCGGCGTTGGCGGACATTGCATCGCGGTCGATCCGTGGTTCCTCGTCTCCGGCGCACCCAAGGTTGCGCGGCTCATCCGCACAGCGCGCGAAGTCAACGATTTCAAGGCGACCTACACCGAACGCCGCATCCGCGGTTTGATGGACGCTGTGCCCGGTGGAAAGGTCGCTTTACTGGGCCTTGCCTTTAAGCCGGACATCGACGATTTCCGCGAAAGCCCTGCACTCGAAATCGCGCAAAGCCTTGCGAAAACACGCGGGCAGCGGATCATGGTGGTGGAGCCCTTTGCCGAGGAATTGCCAAGCGGTTTTGCCGGCACTGGTGCGCAACTCGCCACACTTGACGAAGCGCTCGCCACGGCCGAAGTTATCGTCGTGTTGGTCGATCACACTGCGTTTAAACATCTCACTCCGCAAGCGCTTGCAGGCAAGCTGGTGTTTGACACACGCGGCATGCTGAAACGATGACGCTAGAGCGTTCGCTCCCCCGGAAAAAGCCGCGTATCCTCGTCACTTTCGGCACCAGGCCCGAAGCAATCAAGATGTTTCCGGTAGTTCACGCACTGAAAAAGGCGGATTGCTGCGACGTCCGCGTCGCCGTGACAGCGCAGCATCGCGAAATTCTGGATCAAGTGCTTGAAATGGCGGGAATTATCCCAGACATAGACCTCGACCTGATGCAGCAAGGGCAAAGCCTTGATGCCCTTTCGGCCCGTATCATCACCCGCTTTGGCGAAGCGCTTGACGCAGAACAGCCTGACCGCGTGTTGGTGCACGGCGATACGCTGACCACGATGATGGCGACGCTGGCCTGTTACTTCCGCCGCATCCCTGTCGGCCATGTCGAAGCGGGGTTACGCTCCGGCGACATTTACGCACCTTGGCCAGAAGAAGTGAACCGCAAGGTCACAGGCGTGGTGGCGGACCTGCACTTTGCCCCAACCCCCCAGGCCGCCGATGCTCTTCGCGCCGAAAATGTGCCCGCCAGCGCGATCCATGTCACCGGCAACACCGTGATTGATGCCTTGCTGACAGCCCGTGAACGCGTGGCCGCACACCCTTCGCTTGCGCCAGTAGTGGCCCCTTTGAAAGAGCGTTTTGCGGGGAAACGGATCATCGCAGTTACCGCCCACCGACGCGAGAATTTCGGCGCAGGTATGCACCAGATCGCCGCGGCGTTGCAGGATATTGCCAGCCGCAACGACACTGCGATCATCTATCCAATGCACCCGAACCCGAATGTGGCTGAGGTTATGCAGCCGGCCCTTGCAGGGATAGACAATGTCGCGCTTATCGAACCTTTAGACTATCTCAATTTTGTCGCGATGATGGAAGCCTCCGACATAATACTGACAGATTCCGGAGGCATTCAGGAAGAGGCCCCGTCCCTTGGCAAACCGGTGTTGGTCATGCGCGATACGACGGAGCGGCCCGAAGGCGTCGATGCAGGCACCGCCCTGCTGGTAGGCGCAGATCGCGAGCGTATCGTAACCGAAGTCACCCGGCTGCTTGATCATGGCGCGGCCTATGACGCAATGGCGCACGCTCACAATCCCTATGGCGATGGCGCGGCGAGCGATCGGATCGCACAGATTATCTGGTCTTCGAGCGAAGGGTGACCCCTCGCAGGCGATCGGGCCGATCTATGATCGTCGGCGAACTCTAAGGAAGTAATAGACCGCCCCGATGAGCACAGCCAAGCTGGCCCCAAGGTCCACGACCCAATTAAGTCTTAAAGAGCCGTAGAGCACCGCGTCGATCGGGTGCAGCGAGATGAACCTTAAAACGAGCAAAATTGTCATTGCAGCTATGCCGCTCACCGCTGTGACCACGGCAAGGTTACGCCGGGTTCGCGAGACCTTGCTCAACCGATATGCCGCGAAGAAGCTGGCGGCGCTGGCCAAAATGATCGCAACAGCGGCCAAGGGACGCTGAAAATCACGCCTTTCGTTATAGGTCCCATCCGAGCGCATGACCGCACGGAATTCGTCCCTGATAAATTCTTCCATCCCGAGACCGCGCATCAAAGCAAGAGCAATGAACAGGATCGCTGCTGCGACCCATACCCGATAGTGCCAGGAATTCTGCCTAGAACCCTTAGAGATGGCTGCAGCTGCCAACGATGCAGCGATGACCAGCGCGTAGAACCCAGCCGCCAGCAGGCTCAACATGGAAGGGGTGGAGAACATTTGGCGTCAATCCCGGTTTCGCACGATCACGAGGTCCGCCCGATGCGGCGATAGCCCGGGCAATAGCCGGTGGACATGAAGCGACAAAAGCAAATTGTGTCAATGCGAGGCCGGCTATGAGTAGGATTTGGCAGCAGAATTGACCCGCATCGCTCGTCCGATTTGGACTCGATGTGCCGCAACAAGATACAGCATGACAGACCGCATGGAACGGGGCGCGGAGCAGCGTACGGATCGGCGCAAGGACAGGGCCTTGCAACCCAAAAGGAGGTTGCATTGCAGCATCGATGCAGCTACGCGCTAGCCCTTAGTTATGGGCAATAATGGCAGGGCGTTTTGGTCAAAAATTATACAAAGCTTGGCACATGCGTTCTAACGCTTTCGACAATCGCTCTGGCGGGATGCGCCTCCACTCCGGAACCTATTATCGGGACCAGTGTGACGCAACCTCGGCTTGACTACGGTCAGGCTGGTTACACATATGCACGCCCGACAAGTTATCTTTTGCGCCCGACCGATAAAATTTCGGTTAATGTCTTTCGCGAGCCTGACTTCTCGCTCGATGTGGTCCAGATCGGCGTAGAGGGTAACGTATCCCTCCCGCTGCTTGGCTCCATACCGGCAGCCAACATGACTGCGGCCCAGTTTGAACAGGACGTCACCCGGCGCCTATCAGCGGTTGGTGTGAAATCGCCCATGGTCAGCGTGAACATCGCTGAATATGCCTCGCATCTCGTGACCGTCGAAGGTTCGGTCGAGAAGCCCGGCGTTTACAAGTTTCAACCCGGTGCCCGGCTGTCCTCTGCTATTGCCCTTGCCAGCGGAACAAAGCGCACTGCGGCAGATGATCAGATCGCTGTTTTCAGGGAAAGCCCCGAAGGCAGCCTGATCGCCAAATTCGACTACACCCAGATCAAGCAGGGAACGATGCTGGATCCCGTGTTGCAGCCCGGTGATCGGGTCGTGATCGGCACAGACGGCCTGTCTGTGTTCTGGGAAGACCTGTTGAAAGCTCTGCCTGCGTTCGGCGTCTTTGCGGTTGCCGGGCTAAACGGTAACTAAAACCATGAACGATCATCCGATTGACGCGCCGGCCCCCAACGGGTCTGAAAACTGGCTGGCGCCGTATATGCCGGATGGTCCGATGGTTCCGTATGAACCGCCCCAAAAACTGGTAAATGCGGAAGTTATCCGTGGCATCCTGTTCAGGCAACGCTGGTTGATATCGGGTGTGATCATCGCCGCTATCACAGTCGGCCTGGTCATGACGCTGCTTGCCACTCCGATGTATGAGGCGCGCGCGAAGGTTAGCATCGAGCCATATAGCTCCACCATCATGCAGGGGCAGGATATCGAGCAGGTGCTGCCAAGCAACCAGGTGGAGGATTTCCTCCTGACGAAGGTTGAATTCATCAAGAGCAGCAGCCTTGCCCGAGTGGTGGTTGAGGAAAACAATCTGGGTGAACGCGCCGACCTTCTCGGCGCAGATGTCGACTCAAGCCGCCCGCCTAATATGAGCGACGAAAAGTGGCTTGAAAGCAAAAAGCAGATGGCGACTTCGATTATTGCCGGTTCTGTTATTGCCGAACTCCAGCCGAACAAGTGGATCATTCAGATCGGATACCGCTCGGACCGACCCGCTTTGGCAGCGGAAATCGCGAACGGCTATACAGAGGCGTTTGCAGCATCGAGCACCCGCAATTCGAGCGAAAGCAACACTTACGCGCTAAATTATCTGACCGAGCAGATCGAAGCGACCAGGACCCAACTTGAAGCTGCCGAGCAACAGGCCAACGCCTATGCGCGCAACAGCGGGATCATCTTTCAACAGCGATCAGTGGAATCCGGCGGCGAAGTATTCTCCGAAGGAGGCACTCTCACGACAGCCAACCTCGCCTCGATCAATCAGCGCGTGGCGGAGGCCCGTGCAGCCCGTATCGCTGCCGAACAGCGCTGGCGTTCAATCCAGAACGCCCCTGCCACACAATTACCCGAAGTGCAGAACAATCCGGTGCTCCAGAGCCTTGTGAGCGAGCGCACTGCCAAGCAAACCGAATTGATTGAACTGCGCCAGCGGTATGATGACGACTTCCCCCAGATCGCAAATCTGCTCGCCCAGATCCAGGTGCTGGAAGGGCAGATTGAGCGCTCGGGTGCCGATATCAAGGCCGCAGTCAGGAACGAATTCGTGGTTGCGCGCAATCAGGAACAGGCACTGGAAAGCGAACTGAATGCGCTGACTGGCGAGACTCTGAATGAACAGGACCAGCAGGTTCAACTTAGCGTGCTAGAGCGCGAGGCACAGGCGTTGCGCGATCAGTTGACGGCGCTACTCAACCGTTACAACCAGATCAACAGCGCCGGAAAAATCAACGAGGGCGGGATTACGCTGCTCGACGCTGCGGTCGTACCAGGCGCTCCCTATTCGCCCAACCTGATGAAGAACCTGTTGCTGGCAACAGTCTTCGGGGTTGCGATGGCTGCCGGCCTTGCGGTTCTTCGCGAAGCCCTCGACGACAAAATCCGCTCTCTTGACGAGATCGAGGCGCGGATGGGCCTCTCGCTCCTCGGCCATACACCGCACATTGAGCAGAATGATTTCACCGAAGAAGCGGGTGACCAGCTGAGAGCGCTAATGGAGGCCTATTCCTACATTCGCGCAGCGATTGACTTCTCGCTTCCACGCAATTCGAGCGTCATTCACTTTACCAGCAGTCAGGCGTCTGAAGGCAAGTCGACAACCGCAGTAATTCTGGCCGAGCTTTTTGCCGGCGTAGATCGCAAAACGCTGCTGATTGACGCTGACCTGCGCAAGCCGTCTGTTGCCAAAATCCTGGGCCTCGACCGGGTGGAGCACGGCATCACCGAAGTGCTGCTTGGCGAAGCCAGCATGAACGAAGCGCTGGTCCGGGGGATGCATGACAACCTCGATATCCTGCCTGTGGCCTCTCTGCCGCAAAACCCGACAGTGTTGTTATCCTCATCGCGCATGATAGATTTCCTGAATCAGTGCCGCTCGGAATATGATGTAGTTATCATCGATTCCGCGCCGGTCCTTGGCCTGGCCGATGCGCCCGTTTTAAGCCGACTGTGCGATGCGACTGTGTTCGTGCTGGAAGCCAATCGGGTACCATTCGGACAGGCCCGCACTGCGGCACAACGGATCAAGGCAGCGGGCGGCAATGTGCTGGGAGTGGTGCTGACGAAGTACCGCGCATTGCAGGCTGGCCAGTCCTATGACGATCAATATTCCTATTACCAATATAGCTCAGATCCAAAATCCTGACCCTTCATCGATAAGCGGGTATGGAGCGAGATAAGGCGACCGGAGGTAGGTAACCAATGAACCACGCTGCCTTCACAATCATAATCCCGGCCCATAATGAGGAAAGTGTGATTGAGCGGTGCCTGCAAACCGTTCTTTCGTCCGCTCCTTTGGATCATAAGATGCAGATTATCGTTGCGGCAAATGGCTGCGATGACCGGACTGTTGCCGTAGCGAAGCAGGCAGCACCAGATGCGCTTGTCCTTGATCTCCCCCAAGGCTCGAAAACAGCGGCGATGAATGCAGCACATGCAAAAGCAGCCCACTTCCCGCGCATCTATCTCGATGCAGACATTCAGTGCAGCTACCGCTCTCTCGAGGCTCTGGCTGAGTGCCTTCGCGAGCCTGGCGCGATGGCAGCGTCCCCCGCGATACGGCTTGACCTTTCACGATCCAATGCACTGGTCAGATCATACTATAAGGTGTGGCAGACCCAACCTTATGTAACGCGGAACATGGTCGGGTCCGGCTGTTTCGGTCTTTCGCAGGCCGGGTATGAACATATCGGCGATTTTCCCGCGATTACCGGTGATGATATCTGGGTCCATTCGCGCTTTTCAGAAACACAAAGACGTAACATCCGCGAAGATGCTAACGGCAAGCCAGTGTTCTTCGAAGTCTCGCCTCCACGCAATGCAAGCGCTCAGATCAGAGTCGAAGCCAGACGCAGGCTTGGCAACCGGGAAGTACAGGAATTGTATCCGAGCCCTCACAGCGGCCCGTCAAACGGAGCAGGTGATCTGCGGCTTGCTATGAAGGCTGGCGCCTCGATCGTCGATGTGGCCGTCTATATGGGTATCAAGACGCTCGCCCGCTTGCGTGCAGCTAGCAGCCATGTGCGCAACCGAAAGATCGTATGGGAGCGCGATCTTACCGCGCGCGAACTTTAACCGGCATGGTGGACCAGCGGACTGGCAATGGCCGGCTTGAATCGACTGGATCGGAAACCGGCTCGCAACCCGGAGTCTCCGGGTCGAAGCCGGATTGCTCGATCCTGATTGTGGCTTACAATTCGGGCGATCACATCGCGGCGTGCCTCGATTCAATCGCGCCTGCGGCCGGTAGCCACAGCTACGAGGTTCTGCTCGTCGATAATGGGGATGGCGCTACGAAAGCGCTCGTTGAGCGGGACTATCCTTGGGTTAGAACGGTTCCGGGCCGGGGCAATATCGGCTTTGCGGCAGGAAACAATCTTCTCGCCCAGCACGCGCATAGCGATCAGCTGCTTCTCCTAAACCCGGACATGGTCCTCTATCCCGATGCTATCCACGCCCTGCTGGACGGAACGCAAAGATACCCCTCGGCGGCATCGTGGGGCGGTGTGACATGCGATGCGGATGCGGTGCCCGACGTTGGCAACTGGATCATGGTCCCATCACTCTGCGAATTCTCGCGCTTTGCCTTTGGCAAGGCGAGCAAGTCGCACTGGCAAACCGATCAACTTTTCGCAGACCAGCGTGCCGATGTACTGATGGGCGGCTTTGTAATGTTTTCTCGCCGCGCCTGGGACACTGCTGGAGGCCTTGATGAGCGCTTCTTTCTGTATTGTGAGGAAGTTGACCTGTTCTACCGACTTGCAAAGATGGGTGAGCATTTCTGGCGTATTGGCAACGCACGCGGCTATCACGCTGTCGGCCACGGGCAGCAGATGTCCGAAATGCGATTGCTTTACCGGTCAGCGGGAACAATGGAGTTCACAAGACGCCACTGGAGTTGGCCAAAGCAGCAATTGGGCTTTGCATTGCTATGGATCGGAATGCTGAACCGCTTCATCGCCGGGCGCCTTCTGGGATCGGTCAAACCCAATCTTGCTGCGTTGAGCGAAAGCTATAAACGGGTCGCCCTTAACCCGCGTGAATGGAAGAACGGCTATCATACGGAGCGGGGACTTCTGGCGAGGATAAGTACGAAGAAATAGTCTTGGCCCCGACAATCAAAAACCCCAATGCGCCATTGCAGCGGATCCGATGACGGCGCCTTCAGTTCAGGGTGCATTTGTGGACATCACCTAGGTGAAATGATAATCGAAGGAGCGCCATTTCAGCTCCAGTTTCAGCCGCTCGCGGCTCACTTCCATCGGAAAGACGACCTTATGAGCAAGCGTGTGCCACCGAAAATCCGGATGATTAAACACTGGGTGTTCGGTTTTCTCCCTGGCAGAGTTGGCTTGCGGAACAGGGCCTGTCTCCACCACCTGAAAAAGTCACCTGCTCGCGAGGAGTTCGCGGAAGTTTTATCTCAGGTCAAACCGGGCGATATCTGCATCGATTGCGGTGCCAATGTCGGTGAGTACACTCGCAAACTCGCGGCGACAGGCGCGCATGTCTATGCATTTGAGCCCGATCCCTGGAGCTTTCAAACGCTCAGCAAAAACGTGGCTGATCTCGAAAACGTAACTCTGATCAACAAAGCGGTCGGCGTGCGCGACGGGACAATTTCCTTCTTTCGGGACAAGGAATTTTCCAACCGTCCGGGTTGGCACTCACTGGCCAGTTCAGTGATCAAGGACCCGAGGAAGGATCAGGAGCAGATCGACGTTCAGGTCATCGACTTTATCGACTTTCTCAACTCAATCGATGGCCATGTTGCGATTCTCAAAATGGATATCGAAGGTGCCGAGACCGAAATCCTTGAACATCTGATCAAATCTGAGCAGGTGAACAAGCTCAGCTATGTGTTCGTCGAGACGCATGAGGTGATCTATACCGACCTTCTCGAACGGACGTGGAAGCTGCGCGATGACGTTCGGCAGGTCGCAGGCGTCAGGTTCAATCTCGACTGGCATTGATCGCGGCCGCGCCCACCGCGCCGCCATGCCGGATCACTGCGTTGCGATTCTGCGCGCGAGCCATCGATCTGCGATCACGTAAGTCGTGACATATTTGATGGCGAAGGCGACGACATAAGACGCTGCCGCCGCTTCGAGCCCCAACCAGACTGCGCCTGCGAACAGGCAGATCAGGTGCGTCACCGCTCCCAAGACAGTCACCCTCAGCACTGCCACTTCCCGGCCCGACATGTTTAACAATGCGCCAGCGGATCCGGTCAGCGCTACGATCAGCGCTGCGAAGATCAGCAGCCTTAGCGTGGTCTCGCCCTGAATGAACTCATCGCCCATAATTGCGAGAACTTCCTTTGCGAAAATGAAGATGAGCAGCGCTGGCAGACCACACAGGATCGCAAGGACAAGTTGCGATTGTCTCAGCAGCGATTTCATTCCTTTGTAATCCCCGAGCGAATACCGCTTCGCATACTCGGGAGATAGGGTGCTGTGATAGGTGAAAATCACCATCAGGAGCAGCGTGTTGAATTGCATGCAAACTCGGAACACGCCCGCTTCAGCCTCTCCGAACAACAGACCGACAAAGACCAGAACGATCCAGCCTACTGCAAAGTTGAGCGTTGAGATCGCACCGAGTTTGAACTGGCCATGCGTGTTGGGATCTCCGCCAGCTTCTTGGTCCCTGGTCCAGCTTGAGCCGATCCGCAGCGCCACCGCACAGGCCAAAACGCCCGCAATCACTGCTGCAATCGTATAGGCCACCGGCAGCGCAAACCGCGGATCGCCCAGATCGAGATAGGGCAGACAAAGAGCAAAAACCAACATTGCCGCAGCGACAAAGCCGGTGAGCGCCTGACTCAGCACCACGCGATGCGTCCCGCGCAGCAGCGCCGCCCCCAGCACAAGAGCCGCGTTTGCGACCAGACCGATTGCAAGAGGGCTGAAAAGCTCGCTATCGATACCAAAGGTGACCCCCATCTGTCCGAGCAGCACACAAGCGATCGAGAAGCAGACTGCAACGCTGAAAGTGGATACGGCGCAGCGAGCAGCGACCCGGCGCGCACTCAATTCGCGACCATTGGCCAAATTTCCTGCCACTCCGCGAACAATCACATGATCATTGCCGAACACCGCAAACATCGAAAATGCCAGCAGTGTCTGTGTGAAAAGCGCATAAACCCCGACGATGGTAGCGCCAAATTCTGCGGCGATAAGGAAGGTGGCACCAAACGAGGCGACGGCGCCTGCGATTTTGACGCCAAGAGCAATCATTGCGGGCAGCTGTCCAGACAGCAGACGTGGAGCGTTAGCCTTGATTGTGTTTAAATTCATTGGCTGGCAGCTCTTTTCATCAGCGCTTTCTGAGTAGCTTCCACAGCCGAGAGAGTATCCGGGATCGCGGCGATATGATTTGTGCATTTCTGCCCGGATCACCTTTTAGAAGGCAAAGTCCCAGCACATACCCCTCACTGCCAAAGCCTCGCTTAGAGCACCCACCGGTGGCCTGCAAGCGACGAGGGGCGGACGCACTGTCTGGCTGTCCTCGCCCCTTTGTACTAGGCTCCAAAGTGAACCGGGGGCGGTGTGTTCGTGAAAGCCGCTGGATAGGGAGCTGGATGGTTATGGGACTGGACCTTCACACACTGCGCTTTGTCATGGATGCCTGGGAAAACGGAGCGGATTTCTCAGAGGTCGCAACGCTGGGACGACAGCACATCAATGTCAGTCGCGAAACATACGTCAAAGAGGCGGCGCGCTATGGCGTGCCGACTGACAGCGCCTCAGTAGAGGATGCATTTAGCGAGTATCCGTTTTGCGACGGTATCATGAGGCAACTCGGCGCGCGCACTCCATACTCAATTGACGGATCGGAATTTGAGGGCGCAACTCATGTCGCCGATATGAACGAAGCGCTTCCCACGGAAATGTCAGGCCGCTTCACGACCATGATTGATGGCGGCGCGCTGGAGCATATCTTTGATGTGAAACAGACATTCCGCAATGTCGGCGCAATGCTCGTAACGGGCGGCCATTTTCTATCGATCAACGTGGCCAACAACTTCATGGGCCACGGCTTCTATCAGTTCAGTCCTGAGCTTTTTTTTCGGGCTTTCTCCCGGGAAAACGGGTTCGAAATTGAGGAAATGATCCTGACGGAAACGAATGACGATGGCATCTGGTACGATGTTATTGACCCCGCGGTCGCGGGCAGACGGGTCCAGCTAGTCAACAATTCAAAGACCTACATCATGATGCGCGCAAGAAAGATCGCCGACGTGGAGATGTTCACGAAGGCACCGCAGCAAAGCGATTATCAGGAAATCGCATGGAAAAAAGAGACGCAGGACGAGGAACTGCCTTTCCTCAAACGCCCATGGTATCAGCGCGCGGTAGAAAACTATCTGCCAAGACCGGGACGCATCGCACTGCGCAGGCTTCGCCAAAGCAGCCGCAAGCATTTTGCGTCTCCTGATCTTAGACCGCGGCCGCCGTTTTCCTGAAACACAATCAGGGTCAGGCCCTGTCCTGAACGCGCTCAAAGGCCGCCATCCGGTCCTGTGCGGCCCGGTTCCACGTCCACTTGCGCGCGATTTGCGACGCTCCGTCCGATAGACGCTGGCGCAAAGCAGGATCGGTCATCGCCCGGATCGACGAGACCAGCGCATCATGGTTGTGGGCATCGACGATCAGCCCGTTCCTGTCATCTTCGATCAGCCGCGCCGTGCCCATCTCGGTCGTTATCACAGGCAGCCCGCATCCGGTGGCTTCGTAGCAAATGAGCGGGGCGCCCTCTTCCAGTGTCGGGAAGAGCAGAAAGTCCGAAGACCGATAGAAACGGGTGATGTCTGCGGTAAACTCGTGGTGAATCAGGCCTTTCTGGCCCAAATTCGCGTCGAGTATAGAGCGAAAGCCCGGGTCAATCCGGCCAACCAAAATGAACTGGCCGTCAAGATCGGCCGCTTTCCATGCGTCAATCGCAAGATGGATGCCCTTGCGCACCGATAACTGGCCAACAAAGAGCGCGGTCACTTTGCCATCGCTTGATCGGGCGGGAGACTGTTCGGCTGCGGCGATCGGAAACCGTTCAGGCTCCCAGCCGAATGATGTTTTAATAATCCGGTCACGCGGGACGCCCCATTCCTCAAGAGAATTGTCGACCCCTGATGAGGGTGAGCACAGAAAGTCGCACACAGCCAATTCTGACCTCTGGCGTTCAATCATCTGCGCAGTGATATTGTGCTGCGGCGAAAGCGCCAGCCGTTCGGACTCCGCGTCAAGAATGCGCTTGGCGGTCGCCATGTGGGTGTTGATCAGTTCTCGAAAGATCACCGCACCCAGAGCTTTGGCCTGTGTCACAAAGCCGTGTGATGCTCCGCCCCACAGGTGAAGATGAACACCCCGCCCGCGCCGCCTGATTTCCCGCAGTACTTGGCGCTCGGCCATAGCTGTCAGGAGCTTTTTGATGGGGCCGCGCCCGACCAGGCGATACGGCAATCCCCCCGAGAATGGTACGTGGGTTTTGATCGATGAGGGAATATCGGCCAGTGCAGCAGGGCAGAAGAAGGTAAGATCTTTGCCCTGTGCGGTCATCTCCTTCGCAATCGACATTGCCGTATAGGACGGACCGCTGCCAGTATACGCCGCTGGAAAAAATACGATCACGTTTGCTGTCTGCCTAAGATCGCTGGAATGCGCGGTTCAAAAGGGTTGGATCGACGTTCAACGAGCGGGAAGAGCGGGTCGACCGCGATAGGGTGCCGCGCGACGGGCAGGTGGTGTCATCATCATGCGTGGGGCCTCAGCCGCCTTTCCGGAGTGCGCTAAAGTCGCCGCCATCCCAACCAGCATGTAATACCACACTTGCGCCGAGAGCCAGATTGATACCGATATCAGGCCTAGCGCGAACACAGCAATCGCAATGGAGATTCCGCGCCGGAAGCGTCGATCAGCGAGCGCACCAGATAACGCAGACTTCGCCACCTGAAAGACCGCCAATGCTGTCGCCAGAGCTACCAGAACCGGAGGCACAATGCCGAACTGCATCGCAAGGCCCAGCCAATAATTGTCTACCGAGCGAGTGGGCATCCAGTCCGGTCGCACATAATCCGCATAACCAATACCAAACCAGGGATTGGCTGCCACGCTGGCAGATCCGTATTCCCAAATCAGGCTGCGATAAAAGGCGGTCGTCCAATCCAGTGCCGCATAGCGCGCAAGCAATCCGAAGGTCCCGGAACTGGTCCCAAGCTCCAGCGCGAGGACTGCGGTACCCAGCAGGAACAGGAACAAACGCCAGGTCACATTTTCAAGCCGTTCGCAAATCCAGTCATAAGTAATCAGCCCTGCATTCGCAAAAAAGCCCAAAAAAGCAGCGGAACTGAAACTGAAGAAGGCGCCAAACGATAAAGCTACGCCAAACCATTTGGGCCAATTACGGATGCCGGACATTAAATATAGCGGCAATAGTGTCGCGAAGAACATTCCGGCGAGGATCGGGTGCGGAAACGGCCCTGCGGCACGCATGAAACCAAGCCTGTACTTCGTTTCAAGATCAACGCCCCGCCCCGTTAGTTCCGAGAAGAAGTCTTGAACAATGAACTTGCCGACCGCGGCCTCTAGGCCAAGTGCCAGCGCTATCAATGCGAAGCCAGGCACCATCAGCACGAGAAACGCCCGAATATCATTCTCACTGCGGAAAATGACCCGTGCGAAAAAATAGGACAGCGCAATGTCGGTTGTCTGCGCGACAATGGCTGTAAACGCTTCGGTTAATTCGGTGGTGACCAGTAATGATGCGCCGATCCAGAACGTGGCGACAAGCACCAAACCGTCAATCGCGTTGAAGCGCACCCTCCCTCTTAAATAGCACGCAGCCACATAGAACGCTGCCGGAATAAGGAGGAAGCGATATGGCGCGATCTGTGATGAACCGATTGCCGCAGTGAGCTGTGGCGGGAGCAGGAGCAGGTAGCCAAGTGCCGCCGCAATATAGATCCGCCCGCTCGTTCTCCAGCGCGAGATACCGGGCGCACCCCGTGGTACTCGATAGGTGTGTTGCGCAAGGCTCGCCATCAAGACGGCCCTAGAGCAAAGACCGATCCGGTTAAAGATGTTTTGCCAGCTTACATCAGCCTGGCCGCCAAGAGACTGTCGGTGCAAACAAACCGCTTAAGAAAACTGCTTTCCTACATATCACCTATTTGGTTACTCCTGATCTCGCAACAAACATAGAGGTGATTTATGATTATCGATCCATTTGCTTCCGCCGGCGATAGCGTGATCGGGCCTGCGCGTGAACTCTTCGAGATCACCGCAGACGATGCCGTCGAACTCTCAAAGGCCACCAAAGGAGTATATATCGGCGAAGGCGGAGACCTGACAGTGCGCGCAATAGGCTCATCCGATGACGTCACACTGCGCAACCTTGTGGCTGGGACAGTGCTTGCAGTCCGGCTCACCCATGTGCGGGCGACTGGCACGACAGCTGGCAGCCTTGTAGGGTTCGCCTGATGAGCTGGCTTGGTATCGGTCTTGTTACCACAAATTACCGGCCGTCAGTTGGCGCATCGGTTTCTTCGCTATCGCCTCCATCGCTCACCCCGTCCGTTTCTTGGGATGGGACCGCCTCCAGCGGCTTTAGCACTGTGCCCAGCGATCCGGCGCGTAGCACGGCAAAGCCGATGTGCCGCTTGCTGGAACCGGACTGGCAGCATTTTGGTGACGAGCTGGTCGTCGGCGTTTCGGCCTGGGCGCTTAATGGTGATACGCTGATCGGCGGCATCGACCGCGTGCGCTTTCGTCTCGAGGGCGGCACCGTCGACGTGTTACAGCCGACATACCGCGAGTTCGAGAATGCGGATGGCTCACCGTATTTCGTGCTTGGCTACTGGGTGACGATCAAGCGACCTGAGAGCGGCACAGAAATGGGGGATTTGAACCTTTACGCTGAAGCGATCCCGGCAGATGCCAACATGCAGAGCCGCGTCATCGGCCCGTTTCATTACAGCATCGTCGATGATCTCTATCCGCTTGACGTGACGGTTGCGCCCTCACAGCCGGTTATCACTGGCGAGCGGTACAAGACCATTCAGGCCGCGTGGGATTATGTCACCACCAACTCCGATCACTTCGGACGTGTCACCATTGTTGAGGAGGGCACCTACGAGGGACTGAAAGTCGGTGGACTGCCTTATGATGTCGCGCCTGAAGGCCGCGTTGTTCTGGAGGCGACCGAGCCTGTCACCATTGGCTTTGCAAACTTCACGGGCGACGATGCGGAGGAATATGACTGCCGACATCCGATGTGGGCACGCGGGCCAAACATCACCTTTGACATGGCCAACATCACCCATTTTGAGCACGAGAACAGGCCAGGGCGAGCGATCTGGTTTGATCGAGTCAAATTCATCGATACAGCGGGCGGTATTCATCGCAAGGGCGCGCGCTCGACCCCGGGCATCACCGAAGGCCCGGCGTGGTTTACCGGCTGTGACGTTCGTGCATGTTATCAACCGTATCGCAACGCCTATCTACTGCGCGGGGGCGAGACTATCGGCGGTGCCGGCGACACGATGCCCGAAGTTGCCTGCAGCGTGGCGCACAAGGTGCACGACTGGAACAACAATCCGTTCTGGCAGGAACGCAGTGCATTGACGGTCACCGGTCCAGCGGGTGCAACCCTTTCGCTATCAAACGGCAACAACACAATTTCGCGGACACTGACCGCCAAGGTTTCCGGTTCGACAGTCGGCACCTTCACGATTCGCGGCGATGACAGCGATTTCCTTGCCGATACGAGCTATACGGTCGAAAACGTGGTCGCGTGGCTGGACGGGCTGACTGGCTGGACAGCCACAGGAACCGATGCAGAGCACCCTCGCCGCGCGAACCTTTTGGGGATTGCGGGCGGGAAGGGGGCCGCATTTACCGATCAGGATACAAGCGGCGGCCTCACGCTGGTGACGACGCTGGATATTCATTCTGACCTGATCGCCTACAATCAGATTGCCGAGAATATCATTCACCACAATCTCACCGCGTGGAATATGCAGAGCCAGCTTTTGTGGCTAACGCATCCCAGCGGGCTTCGGGACGTGGCGCTGGTCAATGTCGCGGCTCACAACAACACGGCCAACCTTCCCGCAGGCTATACGCACTACCTCTCGCAATTCTCGCGCTCGCACAGTCATGTGGTTGTGGCGCATTGTTCGCTGCCCAATCAGGAAATTCTGCTGCGCGTAAACAATGCTGGCAACTACAATCCCGATGCGTATTCGGCGATCATCAATTGCGCAGTGCAGGGGATTGCGTGGAGCGGCTCACCCGATGTGGACCTGACCATTGCCGACAATGTGATCGACGCAGGTGGAGCGGACCCTAGCGGTGCAACCGGAACTGTGATTGCGGGCACGGCAGCGAACAAATTCGTGAATCCCTCAGCGGGCGATTTTGCCCCATCAGGTGACCTAACCAACAACGCGAAGGCTCCGGTGGTGGACCGCGACCTAAAGCGGTCCATTCGCAGCGTGACAGCTGCTGTAGGGGCTGTGAAATGATGCGCGCGCCGCCACTTCGCCGTGCGGCGAGGTGCGTGCCCCGATTGGTCGTCAGGTGCACTGGAGGCACTATGCTTTAGCGTCGCAACACTACCCGTTTTAGCGCAGCCTTCCAGCTCTCACCGATCCGTATTTCCTTGCCTTCCTGAAAAAAGCGACCGTGCGGGCCATCAGAGCCGCACTCAACCAGAGGAAGAAGCATCGGAAATATATCCTCTGGAGCATGGCCACCATCACTCATTCTGGTGCGCGTCGGTCCCGGGCTGAATTCATTGACCAGGACATTGGGAAAGCGATCTCGATCAATTTCGCCCGCGATACCTTTAGAAAGCGAGTGCAGCGCTCCTTTTGAAACCGAGTAGGCAAGCGATCCCGGCATCGGGTTCATATCAGCAAGCGAACCGAAAATCACAACCCGGCCAAAATTACGCTCCAGCATCGCGGGAAGCACTTCACGCACGCTGTTCGCGACCCCTTCAATGTTGGTTCGCAGCACCTCGGCGATATGCCCGGCATCCTGATCAAGGAAAAAAGCTTTAGGATAGATTGCCGCAGCCGCGATTAGGATTTCAACCGGCCCGTTAGCCGCCCGAATTTTAACAAAAGTGTCAGCGCATGCGGTGCCATCCGCAATGTCCGCCAGATGAAAAGCCGATATTCGCTCATGTGATGCGGCCAAATCGTCCAGCGCAGGTCGAGACCGCCCTATAGCCGAGACCAAATAGCCCGATTGGGCAAACTGCCTGGCCAAAGCCGCGCCGATGCCACCAGTGGCTCCGGTGATGGCTACGTGCCGCGATGCGCTACCGCCAGTGTTCATAAGTGCCTGCTCCTTCAGCAGTAGAGGATCGATGGTGAAAGATGGGTCAGCCTGTGATCCGCCGCGCTGTACGAAGGGCGAGCGCGGCGACCGTCAGCGCAGGATTTATACCAAGCGAAGACGCAAAGACCGAGGCATCGGCGATATACAATCCTTCTTGCCCCCACACTTGCCCATCGCCGTCCACGACAGAGTGTTCCGGGCTGGTGCCCATGCGACAAGTGCCCATTGGATGCCCGAGATTGGGTTCACCCGCAGGCGAGAGAAAGCGCACCGGAAGCGGCGCAAAGGCGTCCTTCATAAGCTNACGGAAACGCAACACACGCTGCTTCATTTCATCACGCACGCGATAGGTAATGGCAATCCGATCATTGCCCTCGCTGTCTGTTTCAGTGGTAACCCGGTTATCCGAATACGGAAGGTCTTGCAGGGCTGCGGTGAATAGCTCTGACCCCGCAAACTGCTGCTCTGCAATCATACCAACCGGGCGCATGGCCAGCTTGCCAACCCGGCCAAGGTCCAAACCAGCGAGGCGCGCCCGATTGTTGAGAAATTCCGCAATCATGCCTGCTTTGCCGACCATCCCCAACGACTGGCATTCCGCCATCGGCATGCCTTTATCCAGATAGTGGTCGCGAAAGGCTAGCACCTTGCGTTGTCCATACAGCGCATCGGGATCAGACGGTGTCACCGCGAAGATTTCCGAAGAATGAAACATCAGCCCGCGCCCGACAAGCGGCGGAACCGAGCCGCCGGTCAGTGCCGGGAAAGCTTCGATAATGCGCGGTGTGTTGAGCGCCCCTGCTGCAAGAACCAGCTTCGGAGCGGCCACCGATACCTCTTCGCCCGTCCCATCGTCATAGGTGACGCGCCATTCGCCGTTTGCGCCCTTTTCAACCGATGAAAGCGTCACGCCCTTTTCAAGCGAAACAGGCGCCTGCCGCTCCATCGCAGGGACTAGAGCCCGATTGAAACCATGCGCTTTGCAATCGCGCGGACACGTAACTCCCTGACATTCGGTACAGCCGGGCTTGTACGCGATGCCTACATGCATACGATAGGGGTGGCGCCCATTGGCCCGCAACCGCTCGACAATTTCCTCATGCGCAGGAGAGAGCTCCGGAGGCATTCCCAATTGCGCATCGTCATCCGGATCAAGAGGATCGTGCGTGCCCACCAGGCCCAGCACACCTTCAGCCTCGCGATAGTCAGCAAGCATCTCTGAATAGGCAGTCGGCCAGCCATTGGGCAACGCCTGCTCATCAGCGGCGTCATCCCACTGCAATGGCTGGAAGTCGTTTTCGAAATCGGCGCGTTGCGCCCTGCCAAGGGCCGAGCCATAGATGCGGGCAGAACCGCCCGGCCCAATCCCCAGAATCGGACTTGCAGGGCGGGCTGCACTGCCTTCGGACCGTCGCAACAGCAGTTCGGCGGGCCAACGCTCCCCGCCGCGCGGATCGTGCGTGCCGATCAGCTTGTCAATCAGGCTTCGTTTTGGGGGCAGGTTTGTCGGGTCAGAACCCTTTTCGAGCACGATGGTGCGCAATCCTGCTTCGCCGCATCGAGCGGCCAGCACAGAACCACCCATCCCCGCACCAATGACGATTACGTCGAGTTCTTTAGTACGCGCGATGGCTCAAACCCCCAACACTGTGTGGTCGACGCTGTCAGAAGCCCATATGTTCGTACGGAAGTCCGTAGCGGGCAAGCTTTCTGCGGATCCTGTGATACAGGCTGTTGCGCTGTTTACTGGAATTTGTGTGGATGAAGGGGCCTTCCGGCACGTTTTCCGCACCCAGAAAGTCTCCCAGTTTCTGCCATCCATCCCCGCGTTCTAGCCACATTTCAAGCAACTGGTCCGGCCGGTCGGCGAAATGATCCCGCACAGCCTGATTATGCTTCTCATAGACCTCGCGGTAGCGCGCCTCATGATTGACTGGCTCGGGCGCGTCCTCACCATAAGTCAGCTGCTGCATCGGGTGAGGATGATCGCCAAAATGGCTGCAAATCGAACCATACCAGCGATCTGTATCCCGCTGCGTCAGAATAAATTTGGAGCCGGGGAATTCCCGGTCAAGTTCGGCATAAAGGTTGGGCCACGGCATATCTTCGACAGCGTCCACTTGGCGCGCGATTTTGAGGCCTTCCTCCACATAAGTGGCCTGCAGCTCTTTGAAAGAAAGGCCATAGCCATAAACCCCGGTAACATTGTAGCCCAGTTGACGCAGAGCATCGCGGATCGACGATGTCCCTGTCTTTTGAAGACCGATACAAAACACCTTCGCGGCTTGCGGCTTTGCAACGCTCATTCAATCAGTTCCGATTCCACATTTTGCTTATTTGAATGGGGCCAGCGCGCGCTTTCCTGATCGGTCACCCAGCTTTAACAGGACGGCTCGCAGCCAAGCATTCCTCAGGGTAGAACATGTCGCAATGCAGCATGAAGCGCAAGTTGTATTGCTCGTCGTCGGGCTCAAAGCTAGGCCTTATCCAAGAGCGTTCGCAGACAAGTGGGAGGCGTTGTGCAACGCTATCGAGGTGACATTGAAGGGCTAAGAGCCATCGCTGTCATTCCGATCGTTTTGTTCCATGCCGGCATTGATATTCTGCGCGGGGGCTATGTCGGTGTCGATATCTTCTTTGTCATTTCCGGGTTTCTGATCACCCAGACCATCCTGAACGAAAACGAAAACGGCAGCTTTTCCATCTTGGGATTTTACCAGCGCCGGGTAGCGCGCATATTCCCGGCGCTGTTCCTCATGCTGGCAGTGGCCGGGCTTTGCGCCGGGTTCATCTTGCGGCTGCCTGATCAAACAGCGCTTTTCTTCAAGAGCCTCGCTTTTTCTGCCATGTTTGGCTCGAACGTGTTTTTCTGGACAGAGGTTGGCTATTTCACACCCACGGCGGAGACGCAGGCGTTGCTCCACACATGGTCGCTTGGGGTCGAAGAGCAATTCTACATTATCTTTCCGCTGCTTATCTACGCGATACGAAACACATCGCGGCGGGCGAAAATCGGCATACTTGGCTGCGTTGCTGCATTGTCGCTGATTGCCGGAAGCATCGTTAATCGGTCTGATCCGCTCGACACCTTCTATCTCCTGCAGTTCCGCGCTTGGGAGCTTTTGATCGGCGTCTTGCTCGCTCTGGGAGCGGCCCCAAGACTGTCGTGGGCGCTCAGCACAATTGCGGCTTTGGCAGGAGCCGGGCTTATCGCTGTGAGCGTTCTGTTCATGGCCAGCTGGCTGCCCTTCCCTTCTCCACTCGCATTGCTTCCTTGCGTCGGTGCGGCCCTGATCATCGCCTATGGGGAGAATACTGTAGTTGGCCGGGCCTTGAGCCTGCGTCCATTCCGCTCGATCGGGATCATCTCGTTCTCCCTGTATCTGTGGCATTGGCCGATCATCGCCTTTTATCGCGAGGCCATGGGTATAAGCCTTGATGGCATTGAGAGCGCGATCCTGACTACGCTGTCTTTTGGCGCTGCGGCTGCGTCATACATTCTCGTCGAAAAACCGGCGCGCATCTGGCTGCGGGCGATGTCTGAACGAAAGGCTGTTACTCTGGGGATTGCTGGCTCGATCGCATTCTTTGGCGTAGCTTTCGCGGTGGCACTCAATGCCCCGCGCATCTGGAGTGTCGATCCCGAAGTGGAGCGGATCGCGAGCTATCAGGATTACCGGGGATGGTTCGACTATCCGGAAAAGGAGTTGGTTTCTGGCTGCTTCATCCAGCATCCGGATCAGGATATTAATCGTGATGCCTGCCTGTCCATCAGCGAAACCAAGCCCGATGTTCTGTTATTCGGAGACAGCCATGCCGCGATGTACAGCGTGGCATTGCGAAGGCAGTTCGTGGACGTAAACTGGCTCGAAGCAAGCCATTACGGGTGCCCGCCGTTACGGAATGGATGGCGAAACGCAGGTTGCGTTGAGATGGTGGAGCTGGTGCTCTCAGACGTGTTAAAGAACGGACGCGTGGATGGCGTGGTATTGGTTGGCCGTTGGCGCGAAGACCAAGCCGCTCAATTGCAAGCGACGATTGCGGAGCTTTCGCAACTGGGAATAGCCGTCAATGTCATCGGTCCAGCGCCCGAATATGACGGCAGTCTGCCGGTCATTCTGGCCAAAGCCGCTGATGCAGGTTCGCTGGAGGGCGTTCAGCGCTTTCTCGATCCCGCGATCGCCTGGAAGGACGAGATCATCGCGTCAGCTGCGACGGGTGCCGGTGCTCGCTACCACTCATCCTACGCAACGCTGTGCCCGGATCAGGCTTGCGATGTATTTGCGCCGGACGGCGGCCCGATTGCATATGATGACAGTCACCTGACCATTGCCGGCGCGCAAAAAGCCATTGCCGGTTTCAAGCTGCTGCGAAAAGCGGCCACTCACCCGGAATGAGCCGCGAAGATCGGGATCAAGATGCCAAAAGGGGGCGCCACCACGCCTCTTGATCCAGATACCAGCGCAAGGTCTGTCGCAGCCCGTCATTAAATCCATGGGCGGGCTCGTATTTCAGTTCTCCGCGCGCTTTGGTCTCATCAATGGCATAGCGGCGATCATGCCCGGCGCGGTCAGTAACGAAGGTTTTCAACTCCTCGCTGCTGTTGCCGTTGGCAGCGGGTGCCTGCGGGTAACGCTCCGCCAGCCCCTCGATTGTCTCGAACGCATGATCGACCTCGCGACAAATCGCACCGATCACCTCAATATTGGGCAGCTCCGCCCCGCCACCGATGTTGTAGGTTTCTCCGGCAACGCCGCGCGCCAGACACGCCTCAATGCCTCGGCAATGATCCTCCACATACAGCCAGTCGCGCACATTCATGCCATCGCCATAGATCGGCAATTGACGGCCATGGAGCGCATTTAGCAGAAACAGCGGGATCAGCTTTTCAGGGTACTGATATGGTCCGTAATTGTTCGAACAATTGCTGGTTGTCACTTCCAGACCATAGGTGTGATGATACGCCCGCACCAGATGATCGGAAGCCGCCTTTGACGCCGAATAAGGCGAATTGGGCGCATAGGGTGTCGTTTCGCTGAAGGCGGGATCATTCGCGCCTAGCGATCCGAAAACCTCATCAGTCGAGATGTGGTGGAACCGGTGAGGTTTGCCAGACCCTTCGAGCCATACAGCGCGAGCCGCCTTCAAAAGCGAGTTGGTGCCCAGAATATTGGTGTCAATAAAGGCATCGGGTCCGGTGATTGAACGGTCTACATGGCTTTCCGCTGCGAAGTGGACAATTGTGGAGATATCACGGTCACGCAGAAGGCTCTCGACCAAATCGGTATCGCGAATGTCACCCTCAACCAGCTCGGTCCGGTTGGCACCTGCCAGGGTCGAACGATTGCCTGCATAGGTCAGCGCATCAAGAACGATGACTTCATCATCGGGATGCTGCGCATTCCAGTAATGGACGAAATTGCCGCCGATAAATCCGGCGCCCCCGGTCACAAGAATACTACCCACGGGCCTGTTCCAGTTTGAGCATGGTTCGAAGATTGGTGCGCCATGGCACCGGAGCATCACCGAGCAATGCGCGGGTGTCGCTGCAATCCAGTAGCGAAAAGGCAGGACGAGCCGCAGGTGTCGGATAGTCCGACGTCGCGATCGGCTTTATGGTCGGTATCCTGTCGAGCAGGCCGAGTTCGTGGGCTTCTTCGGCAATCGCGACTGCAAAATCATACCAGCTCGCCTTGCCATCATCGCTGTGGTGAAAGGTCCCCGTCGCGCCTTTGTCGATCAGGCCCCAGATCGTTTGAGCCAGCCCGGTTGCCCAGGTGGGCGACCCGATCTGGTCAGAGACGACACCGAGTTCGTCGCGCTCCTTCATCAAACGCAGCATGGTGCGGACAAAATTGGCCCCGCCCGCTTCATAGACCCATGCCGTGCGCACCAGAATATCCTGATCACGCAAGTGGTCCTCCCCCGCGGCCTTTGTTCGCCCATAGGCAGAGATAGGCGCGCGCGGGTCATCGGGGCGATATGCCCGCGTTGACGTTCCGTCGAATACGAAGTCGGTGGAGACATGGACCAGTTTTCCGCCCTGCTGCTCCATTTCGTCGGCCATGATGGCAACTGCATCGGCGTTGATCGCCTGCGCCAGCTCTTCATCATCTTCGGCTTTGTCGACGGCGGTATAGGCGGCGGCGTTAATGAGGATATCCGGCGATTCAACTACTAGGCGCGCACGCAGCATGGAATCCTCGGTAAAATCGACATCATCGACATCAATCGCATTCAGATCAGCATGAGGGGGAGCCGTGCGCTGCAAAGCGCCGCCCAGCTGCCCGTTTGCACCGGTGATCAATACTTTCATGAGCGCGCGACCCCCTTATTCAAAATGTGGGACATCTGCGAGTGAACGACCCATGGTGTCTTTTTGAGAGATGATCGGGTCGATACCGGTCTCTGGCCAATCGACACCTACAGCAGGATCATCCCAGGCGAGCGTATGCTCCGACTGGGGGGCATAGGGGGCCGTGCACTTGTAGAGGAAATCGGTGTTGTCGCTCAGCGTCAAGAAACCATGCGCAAATCCCTCGGGCACCCAGAACATCCGCTTGTTCTCGGCTGTAAGCTCCACGCCCGCCCATTTTCCGAAATGGGGCGATGAACTGCGCAAATCGACAGCGACATCAAACACCGCTCCGCGAGCGACCCGTACCAGCTTTCCCTGGGGCCCCGGATTCTGGAAATGAAGGCCCCGCAACACGCCTTTTTGCGAATGGCTGTGATTGTCCTGCATCCAGGTCATATCAAAACCTGCCTGGACAAAAGCGGCTTCGCTCCATGTCTCCATGAAGAATCCCCGCTCATCACCGAATACGCGCGGCTCTATGATCTTGAGATCCGGAATAGCGGTGTCGATTACCTTCACGGCAGCACCGGATTTTCGAGCAATTGCAGAAGGTATTCGCCATAGCCCGATTTGCGTAGTGGTTCGGCAATGCGGGCAAGTTCGCCGGAATCAATGAAGCCATTGCGCCATGCTATCTCTTCGGGACAGGCGATTTTGAGGCCCTGACGTTCCTCGGTAATCCGGACATAGGTGGCCGCATCGAGCAATGAGGCATGGGTGCCGGTATCAAGCCAGGCGAACCCGCGGCCCATCAGTTCGACAGCCATACTGCCGTTGTCGAGATACAAGCGGTTCAGATCCGTGATTTCCAACTCGCCGCGCGGTGAAGGCTTCAGGTCTTTCGCGCGATCAACCACGGTTCCATCGTAAAAATACAGACCGGTTACCGCGTAATTCGACTTGGGACTGGCGGGCTTTTCCTCGATCGAGACCGCTGTGCCCGATGCGTCAAATTCGACCACGCCGAACGCCTGCGGATCGTGGACCCGATAGGCGAATACGGTCGATCCGTCCGTGCGCGCATTGGCATTTTTCAGCAGGTCAGGCAGGCCGTGGCCGTAGAATATATTGTCACCAAGGATTAGCGCGCTCGGCGAATTGCCGACAAAATCGGCTCCGATATGGAAAGCTTGAGCCAGACCTTCAGGCTTTGGTTGCTGCGCATAGCTCAACGACACGCCGAAATCGGACCCGTCGCCCAGCACACGCTGGAATTGCTGGGCATCTTCCGGCGTGGTGATGATCAGAATATCTCGTATGCCTGACAACATCAAAGTGCTCAGCGGGTAATAGATCATGGGTTTGTCGAACACGGGCATCAGTTGCTTCGACACACCTCGCGTCAACGGATACAGACGCGTGCCCGATCCCCCGGCGAGGATAATACCCTTACGCTCGCTCGTCACTCTGCATCATTCCTCGTAGTCGACACTGATCTGGTGCGAGCGCGCTGATCGCAGTATGGCATTGGCCGGTCAATGCTTAATCTGGGGTATCCTGCGGCACCCGCGCTGAGGCGATTGTGAAAGGCTCTTTGGAACCCAATCGTGCAAGCAAGCGCTCCTTTCCCGCGCATGGCGCGCCCCCTAGCCAAGTCTAAGCAAATGCTGCATTCACCAAGTTCGGCTCCGCATAAGACCGAACGGCGATCGAACACTGAGGCATTCGAAGAACTGAGCCATTTATGATGACTGATGCGTTCGACCGTTTCCTCGCCAGATGCGTACAGAGCGCTTTGCGGTCAGAGCCTTTTCCTGAATTCGCCTGTTTCACGTCACTCTCGCCTGATACGATCACGCCCGAGACAGCAGCGAATAAGGTGTCTTTTCACGGAATTGCCCTAATCCTGCTGCAAGCCAATCCCGGTTTAACCGGTTGGCCGGATTTGCTTAAAGACCGGATAAGGGAAGAGGCCCGCCTGCAAACCTTTTGGGAACTGGCTCACAAAGATACAATCGTGGCGGTCCTCGATGATCTGGGCGCGGCTGGCGCTGACACCGTCGTACTCAAGGGAACGGCGCTGGCCTATTCTGTCTACAGCGATCCTGCACTGCGGCGACGCGGTGACAGCGACATAATGGTGACGGGTATCCCCCGCGAACGGGTGCGCGCGATCCTTGCCCGGCGCGGCTTCTTCAGCACAGGCGATGTGATGCCGCTGCAGGAAAGCTGGTCACTCTGCACCGATTACGGCTTCGACCACACGATCGACGTGCACTGGCAATTCAAGTCCAGCCCCGAAGTGAGCGCCTGCCTCGCTCGCATCATCCCAAGCGCAGAGACAACGCCGCTTCCCAAAATGGGCAGCAACGCGGTGGGTCTCAATGCGGTCGACAATCTGTTCATGGTGGCGATTAATCGGGAATCGCACCGGGTCTTCGGCATTCAGAATGGGGTCGACAAGACCTTCGATAATGATCGTTTGATCTGGGCGGTCGATTTCGACTTGCTGACAAGGGCATTCACGCAAGCTGACTGGGACCGGGTTCCGGTGCTGGCTGCAAAAGCCGGGTGTTCCGCCATCATCCTTGATGCGCTTTTGTTTGCGCAGCGCACCATCGGCACAACTGTTCCACCGTCTGTTTGCGACGCGCTTGCCAGCGACACGAGAGACCAGCCGGTGACCCACTATTATTCGGGCTTACCAACTGCCCACAGGTTTCTGCGAGATTTCAGGGCCAGCCGGTCGCTGGCGCAGAAAGCGAGACTGCTGAAGTTTCACCTGCTGCCGGGCAGGATCTTTCTGGCGGAGCGCTACCCCAATTCGGGTCACTGGCCGTTATTCGCGCTCCAGATGCGCCGCCTTATATCCGCGCCGGGCAAACTGCTGGGGCAGAGCAGATAGGATGAGACCGGGACATGATGTTGAGACCACGGGTGCATACTGGCTGGCCCTCGTGAACTGCGGAGCACGTGGCCAAT
>JGI12048J13642_10160498_pt1 | contig 33426 bp, 38 predicted proteins | sample ElkSlonscriptome_16_FD_13642 | JGI IMG/M metagenome (IMG submission 13642)
TGCTGACCTCATGGCCGTGGCTCACCGCTTCGCGCACGGCGTTCGGTGTCATACCGACGCGGAATTCCTGTGGCTTGATTTCCTTCGGGCAACCGATGTGCATGGCGTCTTCTCCTCCTTCGGCGTCAGGGTCATGGTCGCGCAGAGGGCCTGCAAAGTCTTGGGAAATCATCTTGGGTTTCCCCGCAAGGTCGGTATTGTCCTGCGCATATCAGCCACTTCTTCGGAGATTCTTGCACGAATGGACATCGACAGTATCGACCGCCGTATTCTCGAGGTGCTTCAACAATCGGGGCGCATCTCCAATGCGGAATTGTCCGAAAAGGCCAATCTGTCGGCCTCGGCCTGTCACCGCCGCGTGCAGCGGCTCGAGAAGGAGGGCTACATTCGTGATTATGTCGCCCTGCTCGATCCGCGCAGGGTCGGCCGGCCGACGACGGTTTTCGTCGAGATCACCCTGAGCGGTCAGGCCGACGAGGTGCTGGACGCCTTCGAGCGGGCGGTGGCGCGCGTACCGGATGTACTGGAATGCCATCTGATGGCGGGCACCGCGGATTACCTGCTGAAAGTCGTTTGCGGCGATACCGAGGACTTCGCCCGCATTCACCGTCGCCACCTTGCCACCTTGCCGGGGGTGGCGCAGATGCAATCCTCGTTCGCACTGCGCACGGTCCGGCAGACCACGGCCCTGCCGGTCTGATCCGTGCCTGCATCGCCTGCGACGGTTTGACCATCCGGGGGGATGCTCTAGTCTGTCAGGATACAAAATAAAACGAGAGGAACATCGTCCATGGTCGAGACCGCAGAACGCCCCGGCAGCCGTTTGATGGATCGCAGTGAATACGCAAGCAAGCCTCGGCCCCTGACCTGCGGGCCGGACCAGAGCGTGGCAGAAGCCGTCGCCGCGATGTCCGACAAGAATTACGGGTGTGTCGTCGTTGTGGACAGCGACGACAAGGTGATCGGGATCGTCACCGAGCGCGATGTGATGAACAAACTGGTGGGCAAGGGTCTTGACCCGAACAAGACCAAGCTTTCCGAAATCATGACCAAAGAGCCGCGACTGGCCAAGGAGACGGACCAGATGCTCGACTGGATGCGGATGATGTCGAACGAACGCTTCCGCCGTCTGCCGGTGGTCGATGACGACGGCCGGATCAAGGCCATTTTCACGCAAGGCGATTTCGTCAGCTACACCTGGCCCGACCTGATGGGGCAGATGAAAGAAGTCGCGAAGGCAACCTTGACCAGCAATTTCCATTATGTGCTGATCGGCGGTGGTATCGCGCTTTACTCACTTCTGATGATCATCGTCCTCGGCGCGCGCTAGCCCCTCTTCATCGGGCGCAAGGCCGTAGGGCGCCGCGAGGTTCCAGACGTGCTCGGGGACCATGTTCTTGATCTTGGCGGGCTCCTCGCGCCGCAGGTGAAGGATGGTTTCGGCGGCTTTCATTTCCAGCCTTGCGCGGGCGAATTCCAGCCCCCGTGGTCCGAAGCGCGGCTGGATCCACGCGACGATGCCGCGCAGCCAGTCGGGCATCCGGCGCAGGGGCAGGCCGCCAGCGGCCAGGCGCGTATTCTCGATGAAGCCCTTGACCCCCGCCGCCCGGTTTCCCTTCGACCGCGGGGCGGCGAGGCGGACCTCGTCTCCGAGGTTTTCCAGCATTTCCACCCCGCGTTCATTGCGCACGATCAGCCATTGTTCGCCTTCGCCGGCCATGTAGCCCACTGTGATATCGGCCAGCCGGTTGGTGTAGTCGACGCAGGTCCGGCAGGTGGTCGGGAAGAAGTCGCGCGGCAGGTCAGAAAGGGGGAGCCTCAGGAATGGTATTTCGCGTTTTGTGCCGTCCGCGAACCGCATCTCGACGTGATAGTCGGCGCGGAATTCGAGGTAGGTCACAGTCTCGGGTTTATCGGTGAGCCGCGCGAGGAAGCTGTGGAAATTCTCGGTCGTGGTGTTGTCCGAACAGGGCGTGCCGATGACGTAGATCCGCTCGAAGCCCAGCTGCGCCTCCAGCGCCCGCAGGGCGTAGATCTGACAGGGGATCCCGATCACTGCGAGCCTCTTGTGGCCGGCGTCGCGGGCGGGTTCCAGCAGTGCCAGCAGCGGCGCATAGCCCATGCGCATCCCCCGGGCCTCGGCCATGTCTGCCGGATCGGTGATGAGCGCGGGGCGGGGCCGCCACCGATCTTCCGTATCGGGCACCATCGTCAGGACGGCATCCACGGCACCGGTTTCGAGCAGGCGTTCGGCAAGCCGCGTGGTCAGGCCGGTCCATTGTGCGCCCGTCCGGGCGGGGGTAAGGGCGGCGCGGTACATCTTGTGGAAAACGCCGAAATAGGCCTCGTCCCCCGTCGTCTGTGCCGCGCGTCCGTGGATACGGGCCTCGGCCGTCGGATAGTCGGGTTTGATGAACTGACACGCGGTCCCGCAGGCCGAAGGGTCGGCCATGCGCGAGACGCCGCAATCGGTGCAGAGCTTGCGTGCAACCGGGCTGCGAAGCGGGGGTGTGAGGGAGGTGCCGTCCATCCGGTCAGTTTAAACGCACGGCGCCATGTGTCCAGTTTGATTTACAGTCCGATCACGAGCAGCACGTGGCGGTATCGGTTTCGGTCCCCGGTGTGGCAGCGATGGCCGAGAGTGCGGTGATGATCTGCTTTGTCCATTATCCATGGATGAATGGAATAATGATCTCTTGCCCGGGATGCTTTTCGCAAACCGTGGCTGCCCCCGCCTTTCCAGGCCGTTACGGCCAAGGGCTTTCCCTTGCCGCGCCCTTTCGCTATGGGGGCGCTGGTCAAACCAAGGAGCCAGAGATGGGCTATCGAATCGTCGTTGTCGGCGCCACGGGCAACGTGGGTCGCGAAATGCTGAACATCCTTGCCGAACGGGGCTTCCCGGTCGACGAGATTGCCGTGCTTGCCAGCCGTAAATCGCTTGGCACCGAAGTCAGCTTTGGCGATCAGACATTGACCACCAAGGACCTCGACACCTTTGATTTCGCAGGCTGGGACATGGCGCTGTTCGCTGTCGGATCGGAGGCCACCAAAACCTACGCGCCGAAGGCTGCCAAGGCCGGCTGCGTGGTGATCGATAACTCGTCGCTTTACCGCTACGATTCCGAAGTGCCGCTGATCGTGCCCGAGGTGAACCCGCAGGCGGTGCACGGGTATGCCAAGAAGAACATCATCGCGAACCCCAACTGCTCGACCGCGCAGATGGTCGTGGCGCTGAAGCCGTTGCACGATCGCGCCCGCATCAAGCGCGTGGTGGTCAGCACCTACCAATCGGTCTCGGGTGCCGGCAAAGAGGGCATCGACGAGCTTTGGGACCAGACCAAGAGCATCTACAATCCCACCGACGACAAGCCCGCCAAGAAGTTCACCAAGCAGATCGCCTTCAACGTGATCCCGCATATCGATGTCTTCATGGACAGCGGCGAGACCAAGGAAGAATGGAAGATGGTCGCCGAGACGAAAAAGATCGTCGACCCCAAGATCAAGGTGACCGCGACCTGCGTGCGGGTGCCTGTTTTTGTCGGGCATTCCGAAGCGATCAATATCGAGTTCGAGGATTTCCTTGACGAGGACGAGGCCCGCGACATCCTGCGCGAGGCCCCCGGTGTCATGGTGATCGACAAGCGCGAGGACGGCGGCTACGTCACGCCGATCGAATGTGTCGGTGACTTCGCCACCTTCATCAGCCGCATCAGGCAGGACAGCACGATCGACAACGGGCTGAACCTGTGGTGCGTGTCTGACAACCTGCGCAAGGGTGCGGCACTGAACGCTGTGCAGATCGCTGAACTGTTGGGGCGCGAGTGCCTGAAGAAGGGGTAGGCCCTTTCCGCGCGAGGATGAGAAAGAGGGCGCCCCGTTGCGGGCGCCCTTTGCCGTTTCAATCGGATACTGTCTTTCGCTTTTTTCGCTTCTGCCCCAAGGATCGACCGCGCAGCGGCGTCTTATCCTCAAAACCAACTTTTCCGAGGAGACTGATATGTTCCGCACCCTGATGATGACCAGTGCCATCGCGCTCGCCGCCCCCGCCTTCGCGGACAGCTTTACCGCCGATGCCCCTGTCGATGCCGTGACGATCTATCCCGGCCTTGCCGCTGTCACCCGCCAGCTCGTGCTGGATGTGCCGGCCGGCCGCCACGATGTCACGGTGCCCGGCCTGCCCGAGGGTTTGTCGACCGATGGCTTGCGACTGGCCGCGCCCGAGGGTGTGCAACTGGGTGCGGTCAATCTCGCCTTCGACCGCTTGCCGGTGACGCCCGATATGTCCGCCCCCAGTATCGTGGCGGCGCGTGCCGAGGTCGAACGGCTGGAAGAGGTCTTGCGCGAGAGTGCCGCCGATATCGCCGAGATCCGCCTGCGGGTCGCGGCCGCCGAGGAGCAGGTGGCCTTCCTGCAAACGCTGGCCGCACAGTCCGGTGCCGGGCTGGCGGCTGACGATATCGCCGCGCTGGCGCGGACGCTGGGGGCCGAGGTGCTGGCCGCGAAAGAGGCTGCCTTCGCCGCCGAACAAGAGGCAGCCGCCGCCGAACGCGCCCGCGCTGAAGATATCGAGGCCCTTGAGGCAGCCCGACAGGCACTTGCCGCCCTGACCGCGCCCGAGGCGGATGGTGCGGTGCTGACGTTCACCCTCATGGCCGAAGCGGCCGGAGAGGTGACACTGACGATCACAACGCTCGAGGGCTTTGCCAACTGGCAGCCGGTCTACGACATGCGGCTTGCGACAGGCGATGCACCGACCCTCGATATCGATCGCGCGGTGATCGTCAGCCAGTCCAGCGGGCAGGATTGGACGGATGTGCAACTGACGCTTTCGACCGCGCGACCCGGCGAGCAGACCGCCCCGAGCGATATCAGGGCCCCGCTGCGCCGGATCGTGCCGGAAGACGAGATCGGACGCGCGCCTGCCCCCATGCCACTGGCCGAGGGATTGTCGGCGCGCACGATGTCCGACATGGGCCTTCAAGAGGCGGCCGCGGCACCGGTGACGGCTGAGGCCGATTTCTCGGGCGCGACGGTGACTTACGTCTATCCGACCCGCGTCGATATCAGGGACGGGGTCGAAGATCTGCGGCTGCCGCTCGACCAACTTTCGTTCGCGGCCGAGGTCTGGGCCGAAGCGGTGCCGGGGCGTGACGAAAGCGCCTACCGGATGGCCGCATTCACCAATACCACCGAAGAATTGCTGTTGCCCGGGCAGGCGCTGATCCATGCCGATGGCACCATGCTGGGCTTCGGCAGACTGCCGATGCTGGCGGCAGGGGCCGACACCCGGATGGGCTTTGGCCCGCTGGACGGTTTGCGCCTGACGCGGCGGATGCCCGAGCGGATGGAAGGCGACCGGGGCGTCTTCCGCAGTACGAACGAAGTGACCGAGCGCGCGGTGATCGAGGTCGAAAACCTTACCGGACAGGCCTGGGATGTTCTGGTGCGGGATGTCGTGCCCTATTCCGAACAACAGGATCTGGAGGTAGAGGTAACCGCCAGCCCCGCCATCACCCGCCGCGACCCCGAAGGCCAGCGCGGCGTTATGGAATGGGATCTTGAGATGGCGGCGGGCGAGACACGGGACATCACGCTGGACTACACGCTGTCCTGGCCCGAGGGTTTCGTGCTGCGCTAGATGCGCGTGCGGAAAGCCTGAACCCCCCTGCCGAAGATAAAGGGGCCCAGTGCGGGCCCCTTTTGCAAGCTTTACATGTTGGGATAGTTCGGTCCGTCCCCGCCCTGCGGGACGGTCCAGACGATATTCTGCGCGGGATCCTTGATATCGCAGGTTTTGCAATGCACGCAGTTCTGGAAATTGATCTGGAACTTCGCGTCATCGCCTTCGCCCACAAACTCGTAGACCCCTGCCGGGCAATAGCGGGCCGAGGGGCCTGCGTACTTCGGCAGGTTGACCGCGACCGGCACCGCGGCGTCCTTCAGTTTCAGATGCGCGGGCTGGTTTTCCTCGTGGTTGGTGAAGCTGAAGCTGACGTTGGTCAGCCGGTCGAAAGACAGGACCCCATCGGGTTTGGGATAGTCGATGGGCTTGTGCTTGCTGGCCTCTTCGGTTGCGGCCGCGTCGCTCTTGCCGTGGCTGAGCGTGCCGAGGAAATCCATCCGCAGCGTGTGCATCCACATATCCATGCCACCCAGACCCAGCGAGGCGAGAAGCCCGTACTTGGACCACAGCGGCTTGACGTTGCGCACCTTCTTGAGGTCCGCGCCGATTTCACCCTTGCGCACGGCATCGTCGTAGCCGTCCAGCAGATCGCCCGACCGACCGTCCTTGATGGCCCTGACCGCGGCCTCGGCGGCGGCGATCCCTGACAGCATCGCGTTATGGTTGCCCTTGATGCGCGGCACGTTGACCATACCGGCGGCACAGCCCAGCAGCGCCCCGCCGGGAAATTCGAGCTGCGGCATCGACTGATAGCCGCCTTCCGAGATCGCGCGCGCGCCGTAGGCCACGCGCTTGCCGCCTTCCAGAAGCTCGGCCACCATCGGGTGATGCTTGAACCGCTGGAATTCCATGTAGGGGAAGACATGCGGGTTCTTGTAGTTGAGGTGCACCACGAAACCCACGTAGACCTGATTGTTGTCGAGGTGGTAGATGAACGATCCGCCGCCCGCGTTGCCGCCAAGCGGCCAGCCCATCGTGTGGGTCACGGTGCCCGCCTTGTGCTTGGCGGGGTCGATTTCCCAGATCTCTTTCATGCCCAGCCCGTATTTCTGCACGTCCGAACGCGCATCGAGGCTGTATTTCCCGATCACCTGCTTTGACAGCGATCCGCGTACGCCTTCACCAAGGAAGACGTATTTGCCCAGAAGCTCCATCCCCGGTTCGTAGGAGGGACCGGGCGTGCCATCGGGGTTCCTGCCGAATTCACCGGCGACAACGCCTGTCACCTCGCCGTTCTCGCCGTAGACGAGCTCCGAACAGGACATGCCGGGGAAGATCTCGACGCCCATTTCTTCGGCCTGTTCAGCCATCCAGCGGCAGACGTTGCCCATCGAGACGATATAGTTGCCGTGGTTGGACATCAGCGGCGGCATGAGCGTGTTGGGCACGCGCAGCTTGCCGGCCTCGCCCAGCATGTAGAAATTGTCTTCCGTGACGGGCACGTCCAGCGGTGCGCCCTTGGCCTTCCAGTCGGGGATCAGCTTGTTCAGCCCCACAGGGTCGAGGACCGCGCCCGAAAGGATATGCGCGCCGACCTCCGAGCCTTTTTCCAGCACGACCACATCGAGGTCGGCATCGAGCTGTTTGAGACGGATCGCCGCCGAGAGCCCGGCAGGCCCTGCACCGACGATAACGACGTCGTATTCCATGGATTCCCGTTCGATTTCGGACATCTGCAATCCCTTTACATTCGGGGCAAAGGCCCCTTTCATTCGGTCGCGCCAAGGGTTACCTGATGCCACACCCGGGGACAATCAAGACACGGCGTCAAAATGCGCAGGCGCGACAAGATGCGCTTGAAAGCCTTGACTTTGTGCAGTCTGCCCCGCGTAAGATCGACCGATTGATATTGAACCCCTGAAGGAGGGTCATGACGATGGATAAGATACCTTTGACCCGTGCAGGCTTTGACAAGCTCGGGGCCGAGCTGAAGCATCTCAAATCCGTGGAACGGCCCGCGATCATCCGTGCGATCTCCGAGGCGCGCGAGCATGGCGACCTCTCGGAGAATGCCGAATATCATTCCGCCAAGGAAAAACAGTCGTTCATCGAGGGTCGCGTCAAGGAACTCGAAGGGGTGATTTCGCTGGCCGATGTGATCGATCCCGCCAAGCTTTCGGGCCCGATCAAATTCGGTGCGACCGTGGGCTTGGTCGACGAAGAGACGGACGAGGAAAAAACCTACCAGATCGTCGGTGAATACGAGGCCGATATCGAGGCGGGCAAACTCAATATGAAATCCCCGCTCTCTCGCGCCTTGATCGGCAAGGAAGAAGGCGACAGTGTAGAAGTACGCACGCCCGGGGGCGTGAAGTCTTACGAGATCCTGTCGATCGATTACCAGTAGAAAGCCCCTTTCACATGGCGGATCACCCGGCCTCTGAAAGATCGGTCAGCGCCGAGGGATTGACCCGGGGCGAATGGCTTGCCTTCTGGATCTGCGTGGCCTGGCTTTTGGTGGCGGGGGCCTATTTCTGGATGCTGCCTGCGCAAGAGACGCTGGCCGGTGGGACCGATCCCTTGCGCTGGGTGTTCGTGCTGACGGCGTTGCTGACGCCGGTGGGTCTTGTCTGGGTCGCGGCGGCTGCGGCGCGATCGGCGCGTATCATGCGGGCCGAGGCCTTTCGCATGCAGACGGCGGTCGACGATTTGCGCCAGGTCCAGATCGCGCAGGCGACAATGCAGCAACAGGCTCCGGCAGCCGATCCGCCAGCCCCGGCGCAAAGTCCTCAGGGGCAGGGTGGTGCTGCGGCGGGCTTTACCTCGCGGCGCGAGGTGTCCCGCCTCATCACCCCCCGTGCGGCCCCGCAGATGCCGGCAGACCAGCCCGCGCTGGCGCTCGACACACCCGAAGCAGGGACCGAGGCGCCGCCGCTGGATCGTGTCGATCTGATCCGAGCGTTGAATTTCCCCGATGACGAAAACGATCAGGAAGGTTTCGCGGCACTGCGGCGCGCCCTGCGCGATCGCAACGCACGGCGTCTTGTGCAGGCCAGTCAGGACGTTCTGACCCTGCTGTCCCAGAACGGTATCTATACCGATGACATGCGCCCCGAGCCGATCCCGGCCGAGTTCTGGCGCAGCTTCGCCATGGGTGCGCGTGGCAAGAACATCGAACGCCTCGGCGGGGTGCGCGATGCCGCGCTTTTGTCGATCACCTCCACCCGGATGCGCGAGGACATGATCTTCCGGGATACGGTCCACCATTTCCTGCGTCGCTTCGACGAGATGCTGGTGACCTTCGAAAAGAACGCCACCGACACCGATCTTCTAGCGCTGGCCGAGACCCGGACGGCGCGCGCTTTCATGCTGCTGGCCCGCACAATCGGTACCTTCGACTGATCCATGTGGGATATCTTTCTTCAGACTTTGCCGTTCTTCATGCTGATTGCGCTGGGCTACGGCTCGGGCCGGACGGGGTTTTTCTCGGCCGAGGCGACGGCCTATCTGACCAAGTTCGTGTTCTACTTCGCGCTCTCTGCGATGCTGTTCCGGTTCTCGGCGAACCTGTCGCTGGATGCGATCCTCGACTGGCCCTTCGTGCTGGCCTACCTGAGTGCGACCGCGGTGATCTATGTCTTTGCGACGATGATCGCCCTGCGTCGCGGTGTGCCCGTGACAGAGGCGGCAGTCGAGGCGCAATGCGCGGTGATCGGCAACGTGGGGTTCCTCGGTATTCCGATGCTGGTGCTGCTCTTGGGCGAGGCCGCGGTCGGCCCGGTGATGATGGTGCTGGCGGTGGACCTCATCGTCTTCGGCAGTCTGATCGTCATCCTGATCACCGGCGCGCGCGACGGGCGGATGTCGCCGCTGATCCTTTGGACCGTGGCTGTGGGTCTGCTGAAGAACCCGATGATCGTCTCGATCACGCTGGGTCTTGTCGTGTCGGCCTATGCCCTGCCGATACCGGTGCCGGTCAACGATTTCCTGACCCTTCTGGGTGCCGCGGCGACGCCGGGGGCGCTTTTCGCGATCGGCGCATCGCTGGCAAGCAAGTCGGCCGAGCGTCTGGCGGTGGCGGGCTGGCTGTCGTTCTGCAAGCTGGTGATGCATCCGGCAGCCGTCGCGGTTGCGGCACTCTATCTGTTCGACGTCGACCCCTATGCGGCGGGCGTGATGATCGCCGCGGCGGCACTGCCGGTGGCCGGCAACGTCTATATACTGGCGCAGCACTACGGCGTCGCGCCGACGCGCGTGTCGGCATCGATCCTGATTTCGACCGCGGCGAGCGTCGTGACCGTATCGCTGGTGATTGCGTGGGTGACAACCTTCTGACGCTGCGGTAGCCCTTGGGGGAACCGGAGGATCAGCCATGAAAACCATTTCAGAAAACCGTTGTTTCGGCGGCGTGCAGGGGGTCTATTCCCACGCTTCGGACGCCTGCAATTGCGAGATGACGTTCGGGCTGTTCCTGCCTGCCGAGGCCAGGGACGGGCCGGTGCCTGTGCTGTGGTATTTGTCCGGTCTGACCTGCACCCATGAAAACGCCATGACCAAGGCCGGCGCGCAGGGGTGGGCCGCCGAACAGGGCATCGCGCTGATCTTTCCCGATACCTCGCCGCGCGGCGAAGGCGTGCCCGATGACGAGGCCTATGATCTGGGGCAGGGCGCGGGGTTCTATCTCGACGCGACGGAAGAACCTTGGGCAGAGCATTTCAAGATGTGGACCTATGTCACCGAGGAGTTGCCCGCGCTGGTGGGCGCGAAATTCCCGTTGGACATGGACCGGCAGGCGATCACGGGCCATTCGATGGGCGGCCACGGGGCGCTGACTATGGCGATGACCCTGAAGGGACGTTTCCGGTCGGTTTCGGCTTTCGCGCCCATCTGCCACCCGACTGCCAGCGATTGGGGCCGCAAGCAGTTCGATGCCTATCTGGGTGACGCGGCCGACCGGAAGGCGCACGACGCGACCCTTCTGATGCAGCGCGGCGGTTTCGACGGACCTGTCCTTATTGATACCGGCACGGATGATCAGTTCGGCGATCTTCTGGGGACCGCGGATCTGGCGCAGGCCATGACAAAGACGCGGCAGGAAGGGCAGATCAGGCTGCAAAAGGGCTATGACCATTCCTACTTTTTCGTGTCCACGTTCATGGAAGATCACATCGCGTTCCATGCCGAGGCGCTTTACGGATGATATACGTCGATGCCGATGCCTGCCCTGTGAAAACCGAGGTCGAGCGTGTCGGCACGCGCCACAAGCTTAAGATGTTCATCGTCAGCAACGGCGGGCTGCGACCGTCGCAGAACCCTTTTGTCGAAACCGTCGTGGTGCCGGACGGCCCTGACATCGCCGACAAGTGGATCGCGGATCGGGCGACGGCGGGCGACGTCGTGGTGACAGGGGATATTCCGCTGGCCGCGCGTTGCATCGAGAACGGCGCGCTGGTGATCAAGCACAACGGCGAGGCGCTGACCCAGGCCAACATTGGCAACGTGCTGGCCACGCGTGATCTGATGGCCGACATGCGTGCCGCCGATCCGTTCCGGCAGGGCGGTGGCAAGGCATTCTCGAAGGCCGACCGCGCGCGGTTTCTGGACGCGCTCGAGCGCGCTGTGCGACAGGCGGCGCGGCGATGAAGGCCATGTCACCGGCGACACTCGGCGCTTTGTGCGCCACGATCGCGGTTGTCTTCTTTTCCATCAACGACGTGGCGATCAAATTCCTCAGCGACGGCTACGCCTTGCATCAGGTCGTTCTGATCCGGTCGGTGATCGGGGTGATCGTCATCATGTTCATGATCGCGCCATTTACGGCCGGCTGGGGAATCGCGCGCACGAGGAAGTTGCCGCTCCACATGCTGCGGGGTCTTTGCGTCGTCTTCGCGAACATGACCTTCTTTCTGGGGCTCGCGGCGATGCCACTGGCCGATGCGGTGGCGATCTTCTTCATCAGCCCGCTGCTGATCACTCTGGCCTCGGTGGTGTTTCTGGGCGAAAGCGTAGGCCCGCGCAGGTGGGCGGCGATCGCGGTGGGGTTCATCGGTGTGCTGGTCATGATGCGGCCGGGCACACAGGCGTTTCAGGTGGCCTCGCTTCTGCCGTTGCTGGCGGCCTTCTTCTATGCCTGTATCCATGTGCTGACACGCAAGATGGGCGGCACCGAGAACGCGGCAACCATGGCATTTTACATTCAGGTCATGTTCATCATCGTGTCGGTCCTGTTTTTCGTCGCTGTCGGCGACGGGCGGTTCGGGGATCAGAGCGATCCTTCACTGGCTTTTCTGCTGCGGGCGTGGATCTGGCCCGATATGGGGGATCTGCCCGTCTTCCTCGTCGTCGGCGTCGGGATCGCGGTGGCAGGTTATCTGATTTCTCAGGCGTACCGTGTGACCGAGGCCTCCTTCGTCGCCCCTTTCGAATACCTCGCGCTGCCGATGTCGGTGGCGTGGGGGATGGTCGTCTTCGCCGAGTACCCCGACTTGTGGGATTATGTCGGGATGGCGTTGATCCTCGGCGCGGGTCTGTTCATGATCTGGCGTGACGCGCAGGCGCAACGTGCCCTGCTGCGGCGCCCAATTCGCAGGTAGGAGGTCCCATGGCAGGTGTCCAAGCCGTTGTGTTCGACATCGGCAATGTGCTGATCGAATGGCAGCCCGAGCGGTTCTTCGACAACGTCATCGGCGCCGATCGCCGCCGCGAGATGTTCGCGTCCATCGACCTGCACGGGATGAATGATCGCGTGGATCGCGGCGAAACCTTCTACGACGTCATCGTCGAGACCGCTGCGCGCTATCCTGAATGGCAAGAGGAGGTGATGATCTGGCATGATCGCTGGATCGAGATGGCGGCCCCCGCGATTGACCATTCGGTACACGTGTTGCGGGCGTTGCGGGCCAACGGGGTGCCTGTTTTTGCGCTGACGAATTTCGGAATCCAGACCTTCGAAATCGCCGAGCCCGTCTACCCCTTTCTGACTGAATTCGACCGGCGTTACATCTCGGGCCATATGGGCGTGATCAAGCCGGAGGAGCGGATCTACCAGATGGTCGAATCCGATTGCGGTGTGCCGCCAGAGGGACTTCTGTTTGCCGATGACCGGCAGGACAACCTTGATGCGGCGGCGGCACGGGGCTGGCAGGTGCATTTGTTTGACGGGCCACGGGGCTGGGCCGATCGCCTTGTGGCGGAAGGTTTGCTGAGCGAGGAGGACGCCCGATGACCGTGATGATTCCGTTCGAAGAAGGCGAAAAGCACCTGGACTGGCTGGCGCTGACCGACGCATTGGCCGCCGGGCACGAGGGGCCGAAGGCGGATGTGGCGGATGTCCTGCTATATGAGGGCGAGAATACGTTGCTGAACCGCTCTGCCTGGATTGCGGGCTTGGGCCTTGCAGTGAAATGCGCCACGATCTTTCCCGGCAACAGGGCGCAGGGCAAGCCGATGATCGGGGGCGCGGTGAACCTGTTTTCGGGACAGCACGGGGCGCTCGAGGCGATCCTTGATTTTCATCTGGTGACCAAATGGAAGACCGCAGGTGACAGCCTGCTGGCCGCCCGCCGTCTGGCGCGACCCGATAGCCGCAACATCCTGATCGTGGGCGCGGGTACAGTCGGCCATTCCCTGCGCGAGGCGTATGGCGCGGCCTTCCCCGATGCGCGCTTTACCGTTTGGAACCGCTCGGCCGAGGGGGCAGCGGCGTTCAAGTCCGCGCATCCCGAGGTCGCCATTGCCGATGATCTGGAAGCGGCGGTCAAGGACGCCGATATCGTGACCAGCGCGACCATGACGACCGAGCCGATCCTGAAGGGCGACTGGTTCCGCCCGGGCCAGCATATCGACCTGATCGGCGCCTATCGCCCCGACATGCGCGAAGCCGACGATACCGCGCTGCGCCGCGCGCGCGTGTTCGTCGACAGCCGCGAGACGACGGTGAACCACATCGGCGAATTGAAGATCCCCATTGCAGACGGCACCTTTTCACCCGACGCGGTCGTGGCCGATTACTATGATCTGGCCGCTTTCAGGCGGGCGTCGCCCGATGACATCACCCTCTTCAAGAATGGCGGCGGCGCGCATCTCGACCTGATGACAAGCCGATATATACTGGATGCGTGGCAAAAAACCGGCTAAGCCCAGCCAGATTTCGAGTAAAAGGTTATTTGACATATGTGGGTTTTGCTTGTCCTGGCAGGATTGGCGGTGGCGGTCATTATCGTCTGGCCCTTCTGGATCGACCGGCGTCGTCCCGCCATCGGACCGACCGAGCGGCACGGCACCGAGGGTGGTTTTGCCCAGCTTTCCCAGGGCGTGACGCATTATCGCTGGATCGGCCCGGCGCGGGGGCCGGTGGCGGTGGTCGTGCCCGGCTTCGCCACCGCGATGGATGCGCTTGAAACCGTCGCCGAAGGTCTGGGCGGCATGGGCTACCGGGTGCTTCTCTATGATCTTTACGGGCGCGGCCTTTCGGATGCGCCGCGCGGCCTGCAGGACCGTGCGTTCTTCCTGCGGCAGTTGTCCGATGTTCTGGCCTATTTCGGTCTGAACGACGAGATCACACTGGTCGGCTACTCGATGGGGGGCAGTATCGCTGTGGCCCATGCGGCCGAGCGTCCCTTTCTGGTCAAGCGGGTGATCCTGATCGCGCCGACAGGCATCGTGCGCAATGAAACGCGCTTTTCGGCCTTTTGTCGCAGGGTTCCCTGGCTTGGCGATTGGGTGCATGCGCTGTTCGCGCACAGGCGTATCGCGGCAACCATCCCCGAACGCGGCCAGACCCCGGCCATCGACAAGGCGATGCGTGCTTACCGGCGGGATCTGGGCCGGCGCGGTTTCCTGCCGGGGCTTCTGTCCAGCAGGCGCGGGATCATGGCCGAGGTGCAGCAGGATGCGCACGTCCAGCTTGGCCGCAAGGGTATTCCGGTGGTCGCCATCTGGGCACGGGCCGACCCGATCATTCCGCTGACCGCCATCGGCAAGCTGGCCGAGTGGAACCGCACAGCCCGGCACGAGGTAATCGAGGGTGCGGCCTACGGTTTGCCGTTCACCCATGGCCGCGAGGTCGTCGCGGCTTTGCGCGAAGCGTTGCGGGACTAGGCTTGGAATGCCGCAGGCGGCAGGATATTCCCCTGACATGACCTCTGTTCAGCAGGCATATCAGGCGGCGGTGTCGGCCGGACGTCTGCGCCCCGACGACGCACAGATCGCCGTGCTGCCGGAACTCGAGAGGATTCGCGCGGGGTTGCTGTTACCGGCCAGGAAAGGGTTCTTCCGCAAGGCTCCCGCGCCATTGAAGGGTCTTTACATGTGGGGTGGTGTCGGGCGTGGCAAATCGATGCTGATGGACCTGATGTACGAACTGGCCGAAGCGCCCAAACAACGCCGCCATTTTCATGCCTTCATGCAGTGGGTCCATGCCGAGCTTGATGCCGCCCGCAAGACCGGGGTGCAGGATGCGCTGGCCCCTGTTGCCGCGAAACTGGCGGGCGAGGTCCGGTTTCTGGCCTTCGACGAGATGCAGATTACCGATATCACCGACGCGATGCTGGTCGGCCGGCTTTTCGAGGCGCTGTTCGATGCGGGGGTCACGGTCGTGACCACGTCGAACCGCCCGCCGGACGATCTTTACAAGGACGGGCTGAACCGGCAGTTGTTTCTGCCCTTCATCGCACTGATCAAGGAAAACATGGTCGTGCATGAGCTGACCAGCACGACCGACTATCGCCAGCACAGGCTTGCGGGCGCGCAGAGCTATTTCACACCCAACGATGCCACGGCCCGCGCTGCGATCGCTGCGATCTGGGACGATCTCAGCCACGGCACGTCGGAACCCTTGGTGTTACGCGTCAAGGGACGCGAGGTCTTGCTGCCGCAATTTCACAACGGTGTCGCGCGTGCGAAGTTCTTCGACCTTTGCGGCCGGGCCCTGGGGCCGGCGGATTACCTGGCGTTGGCCGATACCGTGCGAGTGCTCATTCTCGAGGATATCCCTCGCCTGTCGCGGCACAACTTCAACGAGGCGAAACGATTCGTCACGCTGATCGATGCGCTTTACGAGGCGAAGGTGCAGTTGATCTGTTCCGCTTCAGCCCCGCCGGAGATGCTTTATGTCGAGGGGACAGGCACGTTCGAGTTCGAACGGACCGCGAGCCGGTTGCGCGAAATGCAGTCGGCGGACTGGACGGGTAAGGATCAGGTCGGCGGCTAGACCGCCCGCTCAGAGCGGTGCGAAAGTGTCCGTGCCGGGATCGTAACCTTCCAGCACGCCTTCGCCGATGTCGTTCCACAGCCCGTGGATCGATAGCCGGTCGGCCTCGACCGCCGCCTTGATGAAGGGGAACGTCATCAGGTTCTCCAGCGAGATCACGACCGAGCGTTTTTCCAACTCGCGCTTGCGCTCGTCATCCGTGCCATCGTGCAGCGTTTCGAAACCCGGGCGCAGGATGTCCATCCAACGACCCACGAAGCTCGACGCCTCTTCCAGTTCCGGCGCGTGGCCGGAACACATGTTGTAGCACCCCTCGACCCCGCCGCAGCCCGAATGCCCCAGAACGATCAGATGCGCGACTTTCAGGCCCGTTACCGCATATTCCACAGCCGCTGACGTCCCGTGGTGGTGGCCGTCGGGATTGTACGGCGGCACGAGGTTGGCGATGTTGCGGTGAATGAAGAATTCACCCTGATCCGCCCCGAAGATCGAGGTGACATGCACGCGGCTGTCACAGCAGGAAATCACCATCGAACGCGGCTGCTGCCCCGCCTCGGCCAGACGGTGATACCAGCCCGAGTTCTCGGCATAGACGGTCGCCTTCCAGCCACGATAGCGGTTTACGAGATAGGAGGGCAGTGGGCGGGCGTGATGCATCGGGGCGTCTTTCGGTCTTTGAGCCTGCTTAGATCGCATTCGACCAAAATTCGAGAGGCTTTTTGGGGCGTCGTCAATCTTATGGGAACCTTGCGCGGGCTATTCGATGTTCATGACGAATGTTACCGAACTTTCTGCCTATGCACAGGCGGCGTCGCAGACGGGCGATTTGCTGCCGAGGGTCCGTACCTTTGATGCGGCCTTCGATCCGGGGCCCGTCAACGGCATTTATCGCCGCCTTCCCCTGCTTGAAGCAGAGGATCTGATCTGCCGGTTTCTCGAAGATATCGCGCGCCACCTCGACCGGTTGCAGGCGTGTCTTGCCCGGGGGGATCAGGGGGGCATGTCACGCCCCGCACGGCGTGTGGAACTGGCCGCGCGGCAGATCGGGTTGGTAGAACTGGCGGACAGCGCGCGGCATCTTCGCACCTGTCTGGATCAGCAGGACGGTGTGGCGTTGCAGGCGGTGATCGCGCGCGCTGAACGTGCATTCGACATGGCGGTCAACGAGGTCTGGAACCTGCGTGAGGGGTAGGTGGGCACGACGTCCGCACCTTGGCCCTTACCGACACTTGCAGCGGGCTACCCGCACGTTAGGGTGGCTGGATTGATCGCCATCCCAACGACCGGAGCCACCATGCCCCTTGCCTTCGCTGATCCGTCGACCGCCTCGATCCCGATCGATGTGGTGACGCCCGACACTCTGGCGCCTTTTGTCGCCGAAATGGGCGAAGTCGATCGCGCCTGGGTCACGGCACAGGGGTTCACGGGCGCCATGGGTCAATGCGTCATGCTGGCCGATGGAAAGGGTGGGATCGCCCGGGTGCTGGCGGGTTACGGCAGCGATAGCGCGCGCCGGCGCGGTCGGTTTCATATGGCGAAAATCGCTGCGAGATTGCCAATGGGCACCTACCGTATCGCCAGCGGACTCGACGGCGACGCGCTGGAAGAGGCAGCCTTGGCATGGCTTCTGGCGGGCTACAAATACAACCGGTACACGGGGCCATCGGATGGTATCGCCGCGCTTGTTCCGCCCGATGGTATCGATGCCGACAGGCTGGAAGTGATCGCCAACGGCGAGGCGTTGACACGCGAGTTGATCAACACGCCCGCATCGGACATGGGACCGGCGGAACTGGAACAGGCGACGCGCGCGCTGGCCAATGAAAACGGTGCGTCGCTCAACGTCATCACCGGCGATGATCTGATCCCCGCCAATTTTCCGATGATCCATGCGGTCGGCCGCGCTTCGACCCGCGCGCCGCGCCTGATCGACCTGCGCTGGGGCGCGGACGGGCCGCTTTTGACGCTCGTGGGCAAGGGCGTGTGTTTCGACACCGGCGGGTTGAACCTCAAGCCCGGCGGATCGATGGGCCTGATGAAAAAGGACATGGGCGGGGCGGCGACGGTACTGGGGCTTGCCCACATGATCATGGCGCTGCGGTTGCCGTTACGGTTGCGGGTACTGATCCCGGCGGTCGAAAACAGCGTCGCGGGCAATGCGTTCCGACCGCAGGATATCCTTACATCACGCAAGGGGCTGACGGTCGAAATCAATAATACCGACGCCGAGGGGCGGCTGGTGCTGGCTGACGCGCTGACGCTGTCGGATGAGGATGATCCCGATCTGGTGATCTCGATGGCGACGCTGACGGGCGCTGCGCGGGTGGCGCTGGGCCCCGATATCGCGCCATTCTACACCGACAATGACGATCATGCGCAAGCGCTTGCCGCCGGCGCGACAAGGATCGGCGATCCGGTATGGCGGATGCCGTTCCACGCCCCCTACGAGGAAATGATCGAACCCGGAATCGCCGATCTGGACAACGCGCCGTCGGGCGGTATGGCGGGCAGCATCACTGCGGCGCTCTTTCTGCGCCGCTTCGTCGAAAGCCCGTACATACATTTCGACATCTACGGATGGCAGCCGGGTGCGAAACCGGGCCGCCCCAAGGGTGGTGTTGGCATGGGCGCGCGTGCGGTGCTCGAGGCCTTGCCGCGGATGCTGAAGCTCTGATGGACCGGCGGCTGACACCGGCCAACGGGCGCGTTGCGGCGCTGCACCTCGCGGGGTCGGTCACTGCGGATCAATACCTCGCGGGTTGGGCAATGTCGGTCGCGGTGCCGGTGGCCGACCTTCGCGCCGCTCCGCACGGTGGGCGCGACCGGCAGCTTCTGCTGGGTGCGCAGGTCACCGTGTTCGAAGATCGGACGGGCTGGTCCTTTGTGCAGGCGACCGACGGGCATGTCGGCTACCTGCGGTCCGACCAACTGGGCCCCGTCGTTGCGCCCACGCATTTCGTGGCCACACCCGCCACCCACGCCTATACCGAGGAGACCTTCAAATCACCGGACCTGCTTCATCTGCCATTGGGATGCCGCGTCAGGGTCGAGGATGAACGTCACAAGTTCTTCGAGACCGAGGTCGGTTTCGTGCCCAAGAAACACTTGCGCGGGCTGGACCGACCCATGGGCGATCCCGTCACGGTCGCGCAATTACATTTCGGCGTGCCTTATCTCTGGGGTGGGAACTCGACCCGGGGGATCGATTGTTCGGGGCTGGTATCCGCCGGCCTGCAGGCCTGTGGCATCGCCTGCCCGCCGGACAGTGATCTGCAGCTTGCCGAATTGGGCACAGCGTTCTCGGACGATTACCGGCGGGGCGATCTGATCTTCTGGAAGGGTCATGTGGGGTTCATGGTGGATGCCGAAACGCTGATCCACGCCAATGCGCATCACATGGCCGTAGTTTATGAACCCATCGCGCAGGCGGTAGTGCGGATCGCGGCGCAGGGCGATGGCGACATTATCGCGCAAAAACGGCTTTAATGCAGTCGCGCAGTGCCGTGGTGGGACGCAGGGCGGGGCCGGGCCTGCGCGCACAGGTCTGACTGCCGGATCGAGAGCCCCGCTTGCGTCGCGAGGCTGATGACAATCGGGGTGATATCGGGACGCACCATCATCAGCGCGGCAAACATCGCATCTTCGCGCCGCGTTTCGGCGGCAAGCGCGACGAGTTGCGCAAAGCCGGCTTCATCCCCGGTGATCCCGGTGCTACCGGCAGGCATGATCTCGGGCGGTCGATGGCCGTATTGCGCAAGAAGATCGCACAAGGCGCACCAGATTTCGGCCACCCGCTCACCCTTTGCCGGCCCGAGATGGCCGGTCAGCTCTTCGCTGATGCGCGACACGCCAGTCTCGCCTTCTTCCCAAAGCCTCAGGTAATGGACGAACCGCGCATTCAGTGGCGTGAGCTCTGAGAGACGGGTCGTCGGTGCTGTGCCGTTGGGTCTTGGAAACACGGTCATGGTGGCGAAGACGGATCTGCTGCAATCGTCACGAAGAAATCGCAAACCAAGGCGCGAGTCAATCCGACAGTTTTAGTCAGGTAAGGCGTTACTCGACCGCGCGGATCAATTTGCGTTCCAGCACGCGCAGCACCTGCCGTAGATCGTTGCCGCGTTTGAGGATCTGGCCGTCCATGCCGATCACGGCATATTGCCCCTGCCGCAGCCGCAGCTTGGGCCGTTTCTCGATCCGGTACAGCGGGTTTTCCGCCGTACGCCTGAAAACCGAGAATACGGCGACGTCACGCAGATGGGACAGGCCGTAGTCGCGCCATTCGCCTGCCGCGACCATGCGGCCGTAAAGTCCGAGAATCACGTTCAGTTCCTGCCGGTGGAACGCCGTCTGTTGCGGCGCCTGAAATTGCGAGGGCATTTGCACGGTCATAGGCCAGAGTTGCGCCCGGCGCCTGCAAAATCAAGTCCAAAGGTCTTTGCGCCATGCTTCTGCCGCAAAAACACCCATGGCCTGCCGCAGGGCAAGCCAACTGGCGTCACAACTGTCCGACATACATTAGTCATAGCGAAGAGCTAACCCGGTGTTGCGGTCAATAGCCCCCACCCAGTTCGTGACACCGGGTACTCGCGCCAGACCCCCAACCAGTATCAGCCGCAGGTGATCCGCGTGATCCGCTCGTTCTCGTCGATCATGAAGTTGATCCGGTCCGGCCAGAAATCCATCGTGACCGGCTGCCCCGGCCGGACCACACGTACCTTGCCGAGGATCAGCACCCGTTCCAGCGCTGTCGCATCCCGGCCGATGAGGGATGCGTGACGGGTCGCGTTGCAGGTATCCTCGGACGGCAGAGGATCGGGCGTCTGGGCCTGCGCACAGGCCGCCAGCAGCATCAGGAGAAAAACACGTTTCATCCCGCCATGATGGCCGGTGGTTTGGCGAATGCAAGTGTTGGTCACACAACGGTTGAATTGATCGCCGCTTTCGCTGATCGTCTGGCCAACAAGGGAGGAACACGACATGCGGACACGTGCAGCAGTGGCATTGGAGGCGGGCAAACCGCTTGAGGTGATGGAGGTGAACCTCGACGGGCCGAAGGCCGGAGAGGTGCTCGTCGAAATCAAGGCGACGGGAATCTGCCACACCGATGAATTCACACTCTCGGGTGCGGACCCCGAGGGCCTGTTCCCGGCGATCCTGGGTCACGAGGGCGCCGGCGTGGTCGTCGAGGTGGGTGAAGGCGTGACCGGCCTGAAGCCCGGTGATCATGTCATCCCGCTTTACACGCCGGAATGTCGCGAATGCGAATACTGCCTGAACCCCAAGACAAACCTGTGTCAGTCGATCCGGTCGACCCAGGGACGGGGGGTGATGCCTGACGGGACCTCGCGGTTCTCGATGCTCGATGGTACGCCGATCCTGCACTACATGGGATGCTCGACGTTTTCGAACCACACGGTCCTGCCCGAGATCGCGCTTGCCAAGGTGCGCGAAGACGCGCCCTTCGACAAGATCTGCTATATCGGCTGTGGTGTCACGACGGGCATCGGGGCGGTGATCAATACCGCCAAGGTCGAGATCGGCAGCCGCGCGATCGTCTTCGGGCTCGGGGGCATTGGACTGAACGTCATCCAGGGGCTCCGGCTGGCGGGTGCCGACCAGATCGTGGGCGTCGACCTGAACCCCGCCAAGGTCGACATGGCGCGGCATTTCGGCATGACCGATTTCGTGAACCCCAGGGATGTGAAAGGCGATATGGTTGCCCATCTGGTCGAACTGACGCGTGGCGGGGCGGATTATACGTTCGATGCCACGGGCAATGTCGATGTCATGCGCACCGCGCTCGAGTCGGCCCACAAGGGCTGGGGGGAAAGCATCATCATCGGTGTGGCCCCTGCCGGAGCCGAGATCTCGACGCGGCCGTTTCAGCTTGTCACGGGCCGCAGTTGGCGCGGCACGGCATTCGGCGGGGCGTCCGGCCGGACAGATGTTCCCAAGATCGTCGACTGGTACATGCAGGGCAAGATCGAGATCGACCCGATGATCACCCACACACTGAGCCTCGATGACATCAACAAGGGTTTCGACCTCATGCACGAAGGCAAGTCGATCCGGGCGGTGGTGGAGTTTTAGGCACTGCCGCGCGGCTGACCTGTCACCCGTGGATGCGCTTATCGGGTTGGAAACCCCGGGCAGGGATGTCAGGGTCGCGATTTATGGGCGGCCCGTTTCTTGGATGGTCGCAGAGATAGGAAAAGACCGAATGCCAGATGAACGGATGCTGCTTGCGGTACTCATCGACGCCGACAACATTCCCGCCAGACATGCCAGCGCGATCATGCGCGAGATCACGACCTACGGCGAGCCTGCGCTGCGACGGGTTTACGGCGACTGGTCCAGTGCATCCCTGTCGGCGTGGAAAAAGGAAGTGGTCGAACTGGGCATGGTCGCCAACCAGGAGACGGCCAATACAAGGGGCAAGAACGCCAGCGACATCGGGCTGGTGATCGACGCGATGGATATCCTGCATACCGGCCGGTTCGACGGTTTCGTACTGGTGTCTTCGGACAGCGATTTCACCGCGCTTGCCAACCGGCTGCGCGAGAACGGGGTCGAGGTAATAGGGATCGGCGAGGGCAAGGCCCCCGCCAGTCTGCGCAATGTCTGCAACCGGTTTATCCTGATCGAGAACATCGTGACCGAAGAAAAGAGCGAGAAACCAGCCAAGGCCTCGCCGGCGGCCAAGACAACAAACGACCGCCAACCACCCTCGAAGGCGATTCCGCTGGTCATCAATGCCATGGAAAGCATCGACCCCGAGGGGGAATGGTATTCGCTGGGCCAGTTGGGCCAGTATATCACCCGCGCCCACCCCGACTTCGATCCGCGCACCTACGGAAGTGCCAAGCTCAGCGACCTCCTGATCAAATCAGGCCGGTTCGAGACGCAAAAGCGGATGGGACAGAATCTGGAAGTCAGGCGCCTCGACTAGGTGCCGTAGCGCGCAAGGAACATCGCAACGGCCCCTTCGATCACGCGGTCTTTCTCGCTGACGGTGAAATCCTCGGCCATATTGAAGATCGCACGCTCGAAGATATCGACCTTGCACAGGTGATAGAACTGTTGTGCGGCCAGATCGAAGTCGTCGATACGCACTTCGCCACGTGCAGCGGCCTTGCGCAGGTAGGTCACGAGACCGTTTTGCGCCACCAGCGTGCCGCTTTCATAGAACTGCCGGCCGAGGTCGGGAAATCTGTCGCTTTCGGCGACGAATGTGCGAAAGACGCGTTTGCCGAAATCCGATGTGATGAAGGCAATCAGTTCGACCGCCAGCGCACGCAGGAAGTCGGGAGCGTCCGTATCCATATCAAGCGTTGAGAGTGCATGTTCTGCTTGCAGTTTGCACTGACGGCGGGCGACCTCGACGAAGAGGAGCCGCTTGTCGGGAAAATAGCTGTAGATCGTCGCCTTCGAGACACCGGCCGCTTTGGCGATATCGTCGACTGCCCCGCCCTCGAAGCCGTCTGATAGAAAGACCTGCCGCGCCCCGTCGAGAACCTGTTCGTACTTCCGTCCCCTTTTGGGCTGCGGTCCGCGATCGGGCATGGCCCTGCTCCTTCATCAGATCCGTGTATAAACTGAACGGTTCACTTTCGGGAAGCAAGAGCGACGGGTGTATCTGCCGTCATGGGGCTTGCGATTGCGCCGTGGCTCGCCTAACTTAGAACCATTCTAAAAATGAGGGCATGATATGCGCTGGCTCACATACCGTCGGAATTTCAGCGAATTATCCGAGAAGGAGATCCTCGCGCTGGCGATTTCCTCGGAAGAGGATGATGCGCGGATTTATCGTGGCTATGCCGAACATTTGCGTGAAAGCTTTCCGGGATCGGCGGCTGTCTTCGACGGTATGGCAGAGGAAGAGGAAACTCACAGGCATCGCCTGATCGATCTTTTCCGCACCCGGTTCGGCGATGTCATTCCGTTGATCCGGCGCGAACACGTGTCAGGCTTCTATGCCCGCCGTCCGACGTGGCTGATCGAGAACCTCAGCCTTGCGCGGATCAGGGGTGAAGCGGCACAGATGGAAAAGGATGCCGAACGGTTTTACCTCGAAGCGGCCCGGCACACGACTGATGCGGCCACGCGTGATCTGCTCGGAGAGCTTGCGGCCGCCGAGGCGGGTCATTCGACCAAGGCACAAGACCTGACGCAGCAACACCTCGACGCCGAGACGCAAGGCGAGGAAGACGATGAGGCTCATCGCCAGTTCGTGCTGACATGGGCACAGCCGGGGCTGGCGGGCCTGATGGACGGATCGGTGTCGACGCTTGCGCCGATCTTCGCTGTCGCTTTCGCCACGCAGGATACCTGGACGACCTTTCTGGTCGGTGCGGCGGCATCGGTGGGCGCGGGCATTTCGATGGGCTTTACCGAAGCGGCTTCGGACGACGGGGTGATCTCGGGGCGCGGTTCGCCGGTCAAGCGCGGCTTCGCATCGGGCATCATGACGACGGTCGGCGGCATGGGCCACGCACTGCCGTACCTGATCACCGACTTCTGGACCGCGACGACGCTCGCGATCATCGTTGTTTTCGTTGAACTCTGGGCGATCGTCTGGATCCAGAACCGCTATATGCAGACCCCCTTCATGAAGGCGACTTTTCAGGTGGTACTGGGCGGCGCACTCGTCTTTGCGGCAGGTGCGCTGATCGGTTCGGGATAGATGTCGCGGACCATGCTGGTCGCTGTGCGGAATTTGAAAACATGGCGCATCACGCCGATGCTCTGGGTGCGCAGCTCGTAAAAGCCGCGCCGCAGATAAAGCGCCTTGGCACGTTTGTTGGTATCCACCACGTCAAGCCTGATCTGCCGGTAGCCGCGCCGTTTGGCCTCGGCGGTGATCGCGTCGATCAACGCTGTGCCGACACCTTGGCCGCGTGCCTCCTCTGCGACGAAAAGCCCGTCCATCAGGAAGCGTTCGTTTTCGGTATCGGTCTCGAGGGCGGCAAGCAGCGCGACGCGGATCGCAGCGCCGGTCCAGCCGTAGACGCGCCGCAGATCATGAAACGAGGCACCCACCAGCGCACCCTGCACGGTCTTGAAACCGGCGACCCCGACGAGCCGTCCGGAGTCGTCATGCGCGCAGACCCCGTGGTCGGCCCGCAGGACCGCGCTGATGAACCGGATGGCGCGATACTTGGGCCCCAGCACGAAGCCGAGCTTGTCGCCGAAGGCCTCCCAATAAAGCGCGGCGGCCTCTTCGCGGTGCTGGTGGGGAATGCCAACGCTGATCCTCATGACGTGGCCTCCGATCCGGACATGGTCCCTCGCGCGGCGTGGGCGAGGGCCTCCTTGTGCGTCAGCCCGAAGATCCAGCCTTCGGGTGTGGCGGGGGCATCGAACATCATCGCAAGGGTCGCGGCATCCATCCGCGCGATGGTCTGCGCCAGAAGTTGCACCTGATGGGCATCCTTGATCCGGCCCTCGGGTATGGTCTCCTTGACCACATCGTCGATCAGTGACGGCCAGATTTCCACAAGCGTAATCGGGCGGTCGGGCGGTGCGAACGGCCAGACCGAAAGGTCGGCGCCGAAATGGTCACGCAGGCGTGCCAGCATGGGAAGGCCCATGATCACCTGCGATCCGACAGCACCCGCGCCTGCCAGCTGCCAGACGGGAAAGGCGCGCGGGGCATGGGTTTCGGCCTGCCGGCGTTCTGGAAGGGTTTGCCCCGTTCGCGCCGTGCCCTTGCGCGGCAGATGGGGAATGTCGCGTTTCAACCCGTTTGCCCAGAACGGACCAACGCCCGGAAACATGGCGTTGATCTCGCCCGCCAGATCGAAGCGGTTGTTGGCTTTCGGCCCGTCACTGACGCGCTCAGCGAACCAGTTCCAGACAGCGAAGGGATCGGTGCTGCCGGTCAGCGCCTCGCCGAAGCCTGCGGGATAGCCGAAGGCAAAGTCGAAACCCGCCAGTACCCTACGCCCTGCCGCCCGTTCGCGGGCGAGGATCGCGGTGATCTGCGGTTCGGCCTCTTGCCGGCTGCGACAGTACACCGGCGGCCCGGCGATGCCATCCCGCGCGACACAGTACCAGATCGCATCCGCCTTCGGCTGGGTCCGCTGTGCATTGGCTGCGGACCAGTCGACCATCAGGACAGTGTCGAAAACCGCGCCGATACCGACCTGGGCCAAGATGAAATCGGCAATGGCGCACGTGTCGTCGAGGTCCAGCACCGGTTGGCCGATATCGAGATGGGTATCGCTGGCGACCGCGCGGATCGTCGGGTCGTCAGCAGCCCGCAGTGGATGATCGAGAACGGCACGATATGCTTCGATCTTGGGATGCGCGCCCTCTCTGTAGCCCTCGACCAGTACCAGATCGACAGGAGAGAGCTGCGCGATCAGGTCTTCCAGCGGGGCCTCGTTCCCGTGGGGTGTTTCGGTCATCAGCGCCCAGCGATGGCGCGAGGCAAGCATCACCTGCTGCGCCCCGGCCGCGCGGTGGCGGTAACTGTCCTTTCCCGCACGGTCGATATCGAAGCGGTGGTGCGCGTGTTTGATCGTCGAAACCGTCAGCCCGCGGCCCGTAATCTCTGATACCAGCCGTTCCATCAGGCCGGTCTTGCCCGCGTTCTTGTAGCCGGTGATCCCGAAAATCTTCACAGCATCGCCCTCGCCCGGGCCAGATCGTCGGGTGTGTTCACATTGAAAAACGCCGCCGGATCAGCGAAGTGCGCGCGGGCGGCACCCTGCGCATCCGCCCACCCCGACACCTTGCGTTGCCCCGCCTCGAGCGCCGCGCGCAGATCCTGGCGCAAAGCGACCGGCCAAAGACCGAATGTCGGCTGCGGGCCGTCGGCTGTCGCGGCAATGGCGAGCGCGCTGCCGTTGCTTTCGGCCGCGAGGATCAGTTGCGGTACAAGGTCACAAGGCAGGAATGGCGTATCGGCCGCGGCGCTGACGATATGATCGGCCCCTTGTGCCTCGGCCCAGTCGAGCCCTGCCAGAATACCGGCAAGCGGTCCGAGGTGACCTGGCAGGCTGTCGGGAAGCACGGGCAAGGCAAAATGGGCCAGACGCGCAGGCTGACCATTCGCGCTGAGCGCCAAAGCCGCCACCTGCGGTGCCAGCCGCGCGATGACATGGCCCAGGATCGTGTCATATCCCAGCGGCAGCAGACCCTTGTCGCCGCCACCCATGCGCGTGGCCCGTCCGCCCGCAAGTATCAGCCCGAGCGGTTCTTTCATCGCAATCCGGAAGCGGTGCCTTGCGGGACGGCGATCGGGCCGGTTTCAATATCGATGATCCGTCCCAATTGTATTTCCCCGTCCGTTTGCGTAGAGCCTGTCTCCGACGCAATCAGGCTATGGCAAAGCAATGACGGTTTCCACAGCGAAACGGACAACGCGTCCGGCCTATTGGGCCGGTGTGCGCGACGGCGCCCCGTTTATACTGATGGCGGGGCCGTTTGCGCTGCTCTTCGGTGTGATCGCCACGGACGCCGGCCTGACGCTCGCGCAGGCCATGGGCTTCAGCGTGCTTGTCATTGCGGGCGCATCGCAGTTCGCTGCCGTGCAGCTGATGGTCGAGAACGCCGGCATCGCCTTCGTGTTGCTGGCGGCCCTTGCGGTCAATCTCAGGATGGCGATGTATTCGGCCTCGCTGGTGCCCTATCTGGGAGCAGCGCCGCTCTGGCAGCGTGCGACGGTCGCCTATCTCAATTTCGACCAGACCTATATTACCGCGATCGCCCGATACGAAGCATATGCCCAGATGTCGGTGCACGACAGGGTGCTTTACTTTTTCGGCGTGGCGACACCGATCACGCCGGTCTGGTTCGGGGCGACACTGGCGGGCATCCTGGCAGGCCAAACCATCCCCGAGGCCTGGGCGCTCGATTTCATCATGCCGATCATGTTTCTTGCGATGGTGGCGCCGATGGTGCGGTCGCTGGCGCATGTCGCGGCGGCTGTCGTGTCGGTCAGTGTCGGCATCGCACTGGCGGGGCTTCCTTCGGGCTTCGGACTGCTGATCGCCGCGGGTGCAGCGATGCTGACAGGCGCGATGGTGGAAATCTGGATGGAGGGGCGCAAGACGTGACGTATTCGGCATCCGAAATCTGGGCGATCATCGCGATCCTTGGTGTCGGAACCTTCCTGATCAGGTTTTCCTTCCTTGGCCTGATCGGTGATCGTCCCATGCCCGCCTTCGCGCTGCGTCTGCTGCGCTTTACGCCGGTGGCCGTATTGCCGGCCATGGTCGCCCCGCTGGTTGTCTGGCCGGATGCCACGGGTGGGGCCTTCGACCCGATCCGTGCCCTTGCGGCGATCGCGACCGTGCTGGTCGGCCTGTGGATGCGCAATCCACTCTGGGCCATCCTGGGCGGAGTGGTCACACTTTACGGCACCATGGGCCTTACTGCCCTGTTCTGAGGATTTCCGCGATTTCCGTGGCAGCGATGGTTTTGTCGTCGGCGTCGTTCTCGCGGTATTCTTCGGTGGTCACACCCGGCAGGCGTCCGAAATCTTCCGAGAGACGGTTGGGGCCCCATGTCTGCCGGATGCCCCCGAAACCGGGCAACTGCCGCAGGAGAACCGAGGTGACACGCGCGCATTGGGCCTGAGGCACCGGGCCTGCCGTCCTTGCCAGCGTAAAGGCCTGTTCGGCCACTTCGGGGCTGACTGGTACGGTCTGACCGATCACGTAATACGTGCGGCGCGCGTGAAAGCTGACGTAAAGCTGTTCGAGCCGCGGGCTGACACCATAAAGCAGATCGTTGCGTTCGGGCATGACCGACTGCTGCCAGCTACCGGCGGGATCGAACATGACCCGCTGACTGGCATTGATCAGCAAGGCGGTGTGGGCGCCGTTACCGGAGGCCACGTTCTTCATCGTGTAAAGCGTCAGATACGACCGTCCGGGTTCGCGGTAGATCGCGCGGGAGACCACATCATCGGGGGCCCAGACCTCTTGCGCGGTGCAGGCGGAAAGGGCGAGAGGCAGACCGATCAGAAAACAGCGACGATCCACGCCGGATCAGGCGCCGACCAGCGCCAGGAAGATCAGCAGAACCACAATGGCGACGACCGCTTTGGTCGACAAGCTGACGAAGCCCGCAAAGGTCTTTTCCTGCTCGGTCACATCCATTTCGCCGTGCTTGTGTTCAGCCATCGTGCAGATCCCTCGACATACGATTTTTCTTGTTCCTTAGACGATTCAAATCATGATGTCACGGGTCAGGACGTCACATCGTCATCGCTCTCCAGCGCCTCTGCCAGACGAAAGCCGATCCGGGTAGGTTCGGGCTTGCCTGCATGCTTGGGGCTGGCGACCAGCGAGACGTTCAATTGCGTGACATGCTGGATCAATTGCGTCTTCGCACCTGCCTGACTGGTGCCGTAAAAGGTCAGGATATCAGGCTCGTAAAAGCCCAGCCCCTCGATCCGGATCACGCCGGTGTTGCCGCCCGCAAGTCCGATGCCGACTTCGTGGTCATTGTCGAGTTGCTTTTCGAAGTTCTGGATATAGAGGATCAAGCGCTCGTAAGCCCATTGCGCGGGGCTTTTTCTGGCGCTCGATTTCTTGAGCGCTGATGGCAGGTTGTCGCTGCCCATCTGTGGCGCATCAGGATTGGTATGTACCTCGCGCATTTTCGGCAAGACGTCGTTTTCCATCCATTCCGCCGAGGTATCGATGTCCATCCGTTCGGTCATAATTGCCCCGCTGTCGTTCTGCTGACCCTCTGCATAGCGAAACCGGCTTGGATGTCCGAGGAAGAAATCGGCCAGTCGGTCAGCGTTTCTGGAAAATGTAGGCTCCGTCGTCGCGTCGCCGGCGCGTCACGAGGCCTGCCTGATGAAGATGGTTGAGATGTGCGACGGCCTCGACGAGGGCCAGGCCGTATTCGCCGGCGCTGATGCTGCGTTTGAACAGTGGCTGGAAGCAGTCTCCGGCGGCCTGCGGTGTGGCGAGATGATCGAGCAGGCGCGCCAACGCCCCCTCGTGGTTGTCGATCAGTTGCCGCAGACGCGTGGAAAGGCCCGTGAAGGGCAGCTTGTGACCCGGCAGGATCAGTTGCGCTTCGTCCGCGAAAATCTGGAATTGCCGGCAGGAGGTCAGCCATTCACCGACCGGATCGGCGTCCGGTTCGGTCGGGTAGACGCCGAGGTTGGGGCTGATCGACGGTAAAAGCTGGTCGCCGCCGATGATCAGGTTGTCCTCGCGGCTCCAGAAGGTCGCGTGTTCGGGCGCGTGGCCGTTGCCCACGCGGATGTCCCACATGCGCCCACCCATGGTGATGGTGTCGCCGTCGGCGATACGCGTATAGCCAAGTGGCAGGGGGCTGACGCAATCAGCGAAATTGAAGGGGCGTTCCGTCTTCCGACGCGCCAATTCTGCCGGTTCCATACCCGCCCGGGTGTAGAACGTGATTGCCTCCGCGTTCGGCACGTCCTGGACGTCCAGCGTCAGCATCCGCGCCATCAGCCAGCCGGTGCGTGGCATGGCCAGTTCCGCTCCGTTTTCGATGAACCAACCTGCGAGCCCGACATGATCGGGATGGTGGTGTGTGACGATCACCCGCCCCACCGGCTTGTCGGCAAGGGGACCATCCAGCAGCCTTTGCCAGATGCCCTTGGTCTTCCGCGACGCAAAACCGGTATCGATTACGGTCCAGCTGTCGCCGTCATCCAGCGCATAGACATTCACATGATCCAGTGCCATCGGCAGTGGCAGACGCATCCAGAGGATACCCTCTGCCACCTCGATGGCGGTGCCCTCTTCTGGCGGGTCAGGGAATGGGTAGCGGATGCCGGTTGTCTGATCGTCCATCAGGCCGCTAGATCATCCGCCGTGATCGACATCAAGTCCCCAGCGCCCTCGCGGACATGGGCCAGCAGGCTTGTATGCTCGGGCAGCAGACGCTTGATATAGAACGTGGCAAGGCGCGTCCGGCTTTCATCGCCGGCAAGCGCGCTCTTGAGGTGGACATGTCCGCCCAGCACACGTGCGAAGGCGCGCAGGTAGGGGACGGCACCCGCGAAACGGTCGTTCAGATCTTCTTGCGCCACAAGCCACTCTGTCGTCTCGCGCAGGTTTTCCGCCGATTGCCAGACGGCACCGGCCAATTCGGGGAGCGTCGCTTTCGCCGCGTCCGAGCCGGCCTCGATTTCATCGAGCAACCGCAATGCAGCCTCGCCCCCGTCCATCAGTTTGCGCGCGACAAGGTCCATCGCCTGAATGCCGTTGGTGCCTTCGTAGATCGTAGAGACACGGACGTCGCGGACGTATTGTGCGGCGCCGGTTTCCTCGATGAAACCCATGCCGCCGTGCACCTGAATACCGGTGGCCGCGACCTCGCATCCGACATCCGAACCGAAGGCCTTGGAGATCGGCGTGAGGAACGCGGCCCGCGCCTCCCAACCGGCATCGCCGGTCGCCAGGGCCATGTCGATCGCCACGGCGTTCATCATGCTGATCCCGCGGGCGGCGAACGTATCGGCCTTCATCGTCGTCAGCATCCGCCGCACGTCCGCGTGTTCGATAATGGTGCCCGTCCCGCCCGTGCGGCCCTGCTTGCGGTCCTGCGCGTAGGCCAGCGCGTGCTGATAGGCGGCCTCGGCCACGCCGACGCCCTGTGATGCCACGCCGAGGCGGGCGTTGTTCATCATGGTGAACATCGCTGCCATGCCGCCGTGTTTCTCGCCCACGAGCCATCCCGTGGCGCCGGCATATTCCATCACGGCTGTCGGAGACCCGTGCAGCCCCATCTTGTGTTCGAGACTGACGACCCGCAGATCGTTTTTCCGACCCGGCGCGCCGTTTTCATCCGGAATGAGCTTCGGCACCATGAAGAGGCTGATACCCTTGGTTCCCGGCACGCCATCTGGCAGTCGCGCCAGCACGAGGTGACAGACGTTTTCGGTAAAGTCGTTGTCGGCCCAGCTGATATAGATCTTCTGGCCGGTGATGCTGTAGGTGCCGTCCCCGTTCGGTTCGGCCTTGGTGCGCAGCGCCCCGACGTCGGACCCCGCCTGCGGTTCGGTCAGGTTCATCGTGCCGTTCCATTCGCCCGAGACCAGCTTGGGGATGTAGAGGTCCTTGATCGCATCAGAGGCGTGGTGCTCCAGCGCCTCGATCTGGCCCTGGGTCATCAGCGGGGAAAGCTGGATCGCGAGGCAGGCGCTGGCGATCATTTCGTTGACGGTCGTCGTCAGCGACATCGGCAGGCCGAGTCCGCCGACCTCTTGGCTGGCCGACATGCCGATCCAGCCGCCTTCGGCGATTGCGGCATAGCCCTCTGCGAAGCCGGGCGGGGTGCGTACCACGCCGTTGTCCAGATGCGCCGGATGCAGGTCGCCCACACGGTTCAGCGGGGCGAGCACCTCTTCACACATCCTGGCGGCTTCGGTCAGGATCGCCTGCGTCATATCCTGCGTCGCGTCGGCGAAGCGGTCTGTCGCGGTGACCTGCGGAAACCCGACGACATGATCGAGAAGGAACTGGAAATCGCTGACGGGTGCGCGATATGGCATGGAATTCACTCCGAAGGGTCTGGTCGCTTGGCAAAGATGATACGTAGGGATATGCACCCTTGGCACGGTCCAAGCTATCCGCTCTGGCCGACCCATCAACCAAAACGCCACGTCATGACCACGCATGCGACACTCACGCTCGGACCGGATCAGACGGGATTGCGCAAAGCAGCGGCAATCCTGAGAGAGGGTGGTCTTGTATCGTTCCCGACAGAGACCGTTTACGGCCTCGGGGCCGATGCTCGCAACGATCGCGCTGTGGCCGGTATCTATGCCGCCAAGGGCCGGCCAAGTTTCAACCCCCTGATCGTTCATGTGGCCGATCTCGTCGCTGCGCGGCGGTATGTGATCTTCAACGATATCGCAGAGCGGCTGGCGCAAGCCTTCTGGCCCGGCGCACTGACGCTTGTGTTGCCTTTGCGCGCCGGGGCGGGGGTGTCGAAGCTGGTGACGGCCGGGCTTGAGACGCTGGCGATCCGTGTGCCGGATCATGCCGTGGCGCAAGGCCTTCTGGCGGAATTCGGCGGTCCGCTGGCTGCGCCATCCGCCAACGCATCCGGTCGTATCAGCCCGACGGCGGCCCGCCATGTGCTCGCGGGGCTGGATGGCCGGATCGACGCGGTGGTCGATGGCGGGACCTGCGGGGTCGGCGTGGAGTCGACGATCGTTTCCTGCGTCGGTGCGCCGGCGCTGCTGCGCGCGGGCGGTATTCCTGTCGAGATGCTGGAGGCATCCGTGGGCCGCCGTTTGGATCAACACGATGATCCCTCGACACCGGTGGCGCCGGGGCAGTTGGCCTCGCACTACGCGCCGCGCGGCCGGGTCCGGCTGAACGCCACGGACGTACGAGAGGGCGAGGTGCTTTTGGGTTTCGGACAGGTGCAGGCCGATCTGAACCTGTCGCGGGCGGGCGATCTGACCGAGGCGGCGGCGAACTTGTTCGACTGCCTGCATCGGCTCGATGCGATGGAGGCCGCGTTGATCGCGGTGTCTCCGGTTCCCGATCATGGGCTGGGTCGTGCGATCAATGACCGTCTACGGCGCGCTGCCGCGCCACGCTGATCACGACTCGAGCTGCATCCGCAGTTCTTCGGCTTC
>JGI12048J13642_10605118_pt1 | contig 33368 bp, 22 predicted proteins | sample ElkSlonscriptome_16_FD_13642 | JGI IMG/M metagenome (IMG submission 13642)
CCCGAGCGCGAGGTCGAGCCGTGGTCGCTGCTCTACAAGCAGAGCCACTGGTACCTGATCGGCCACGACCGCACGCGCGACGACCGCCGCGTCTTCCGCCTGAGCCGCGTGCACGAGCTGCGCGACCCCGGCGACGGCCCACCCGAGTTCGATCCGCCCGACGTGGACCTCTCGCAGTGGGACGACGCCGAGGCCTGGAATCTCCCCGGCATGGACGAAGGCCCGATCGAGGCGCGCGTGCGCTTCCGCTTCCCCCGCTCGCTGTGGGCCGAGCGAAACGACGTGGGCGAGCTGGTCGAGACGGATCCGGACACCGGCGACACGGTGCGCCGATTCACGGTTCGCAGCTCCGGGCCCTTCGTCAGCTGGGTGCTGGGGCAGCTCGACGACGCCCGGATCGTCGCGCCGCCCGCCCTCGTGGAGGAGGCCGATCGGCTCCGGCAGCGCGTGGTGGACGCCAACCCGAGCCTCTTCGGCGACGATTCACGTGGCAAAGGTCCACAGGGAAAGGGGCCGCGTGGGGAGGGCGAACGATGAGCGCCTCGGAGACGCTCCAGCGCCTCCTCCGCCTGCTTCCCCTCGCGAGCCGCGAGGAGGGCGTGGAGCTGGACGAGGCCGCCCGCGCCCTGGGCGTCGACGCCGACCGGGTGGTCCGTGACATCGATCTGCTCACCAGGCGCTCGTACTACCTGCCGGCCGGCAGCACCGACGACCTGCAGATCCAGTTCGACGGCGCGCACCTCAAGATCTCCGGGCCGGGCATGTTCACGCGGCCCATGCGCCTGACGCGGGGCGAGCTGCTGGCGCTGTCCGTCGCGCTGCGGGTGGCCGGGATGGCGTCGGACGAGGCGAAGCGCATCTGCGGGGAGATCGAACGGGAGCTGGCCGGCGTGGAGTGGATGGCACCCGAGGCTTCGATGGAGATGCCGCCCCCGGCGGAGCGGAGCGAGATCGGCATGGTCATGGGGTCTTCGGGCCCGATCGACGACTTCATCGCCCCCGCCGCGCCCACCTTCGGCGACTCCGACGGCGTCCGCGATACCTTCAGCACCGGCGTCCTCGAGCGCCGCATCGTCTCCTTCGCCTACCTCAAGCCACACGCCGACGAGCACGAGGTCCGTACCCTCGAGCCGTACCGCCTGCTGCACGCCGAGGGCGAGTGGTACGTCGTCGGCCGAGATGCGGAGAAGGACGACCTGCGCCTCTTCCGCCTCGACCGGGTCCTCGGCGCCTCGCTCGGGCACCGGAGGTTCGAGCCCGACCCCGACTTCGACGTCTCCGACCTGGTACGCGAGGGTCAGGTGGCGCTCGTGACCGACGAGGTGGAGCCCCGCGACGTCGAGATCCGGTACTCGTCGCAGGTGACGCGATGGGTCGCGGAGCGCTGGGACGGGCGCGACGAGGGGGATGGAGCCTACGTGGTCCAGCACCCCGTGTACGACGAGCGCTGGCTGATGCGGACGGTGATGCGGTACGGGGGCGAGGCGCGGGTGGCGGACGGGTAGGATTCCGCGCGGTCGTCAGCGCCGCGAGCGCGAGATGGGAGGGCGCAGCCAGATCGACCTCCCACCCATCCAGGCGGGTTCTCCGCCCGTGCCGCCACCGGGCATCCGCCTACCCGATCTCCTCGCGCCGCCGATCGAGCGCGTCTCCGATGCGCCGGACGGCATCGCCCGGCACGCCGGTGTCCCCTGCGTATTCCGGCCATCGATCCAGCACCTCCCGGATCCGGTCCAGGATACGGTGGGGCGCCCGGATGCCGAAGTCGCGGCCCAGCGAGACGAGGTCGCCGCGGGTGATGCCGCTCCGCTTGTCCGCCAGCCGCATCTGGTGGCTCGCCGTCCAGTCGCCTCCCTGGGCGAAGGTGACGTCGTAGGCCGGGGTCAGCCGCCACGAGGCGTCGGTGTCCATGTGAAACGACAGGTTCTTCACATGGTCGTCCTGATTGACCGCCAGGATGTTGAAGGCGGCCCGGCGGTAGCCCTCCACGACGGCGGACGGGGGCATCCCGAGCCGCAGGATCGTGCGCAGGTACTCCTCGTAGCTGCTCGCCCCGACGTCGTTGTAGTCGAGGTGCAGCAGACCCCCCAGCGTGTGCTGGTGAAGGGGCGTCTCCCCCGGTCGATCGAAGCGCGGGATCACCAGGTGCGCGTGGCCCTCCTCGCTCTCCAGAATGCGGATCTCGACCACGTCGAGGCCGGCGTCCCGCGCCATGCGGGCGTACGCCGCCTCCACGCGGTTGAAGGGCTGAGGCTGGCCCAGCCCCCGGGGGGTGGTGGCCTCGCCGACCCCGTCGAACTTCAGAATCGCCTGGATGTCGCCGGGCTCGGGCGGGGCGAAGGCGGAGCGGATCTCGCCGCGCTCGGCGTTGAAGAGGACCACCGCCTTCGGCCGCATGCCGCCCGCGGACGACCCGATCCGGTAGATCTCCGGGATGCTCACGTCGGGACGGCCGGCGATGATCTTCCGGGCGTCTCCCACCAGATCGGCGATCGCGAGCGCCTCGGCTTCCGCCGCACGTCGCGGCGGGTCCTCCGGCGGATGGAACTCCAGCGCACCGATCGCCCGGGCGCCCACGTAGAGCAGGTGCTGCACCGGGGAGAAGGCCCGGTCCTCCCTCCCCCGCGCGGTGTAGTACGCTCGGATGACCTGGGTCCCGAAGGCATCGGGGAGGGCGTCGGCGAGGACGCCGGGCAGCCCGCGGAAGGCCTCCTTCCGGCGCAGCTCCGCGAACCGGACCGGGCCCGCGAGGCTGCGGGGCAGATGGATGGGCGAGATGTCGTATCCGGCCCGCCTGAACTCGTCGGAATACTCGAAGACGACGCCCCCGTCGTCGAGCTCGGCCACCCCGCCCACCGTCCGGCCCCAGAGCCGGATCTCGGCGAACGCCGTGACGTCAGCCATCCGTGCGCGAACCATCCGCTCGCGCCCGATCGCGAAGGAGCGCCATCGGGCTCACCTCGGGGTCGGGAATGAACTGCTCGAGCGCCGAGAGGCGGTCGTAGACCCGAAGCAGCCGCACGAGCGTCAGCAGCGTCGGATTGTCGCCGTGCTCGGCGCGATACACGGTCTTTCGCGCCACCCCGGCACCCTCGGCCGCCTCCTCCATGGTGAGGCCCGACGCCTTCCGCAGCGTGCGCAGCCGAGCCCCGATGTGAGTCAGGATCTCCGGATCCGGTGCCTCGGCGAGTCGTATAATACCCATAACGCCATATTGATCGACAAAAGAGACGTATATGCCACACAAAATGTACGAAGACAAGCCATCTCCAGGCAAGATGCGGTGGCGGCTACACTGGAGGCGACGTGACTCGATCGCCCCCCGATCGCGGTGCTGCGCGCGGAGCCCGCGGAACGATGGGCGTGGTCGACGTGGCCGTGGTCGACGTCGAAGGGGTCGACGTCGAAAGGGGTCGACGTGAAGGGGGTCGTGCTACGGCTCTCGTCTCGACGTCGCTTCCGCGACTCTCCGACCATCGTCCGGAACCCGGATCACCCGCCCGTCGATGCCCCGGTAGGCCGACTCGTGGCACGTCGCCAGCATGATCTGGCACGAGTCTCCGACCTCCTCCAGGATCGAGCGGAGCCGACGCAACCGCACCGGATCCGAATCCACGAGGCGATCGTCGAGGACGACGAGATTCCGCTCGTCCCTGCTGACGAGTACGGCGATGGCCAGACGGAGGAGCACGGCAAGCTGCTGCCTGGTGCCGTGGCTCAGCTGGTCGATCGCCAGATCCTCGCCGTAGGCGGCAGCCCGCACCGTCGTGGGCATCAGCGCACCACTCAGATCGAGCCCGTCGTAGCGACCGCCCGTGAGGAGCTCCATCCAGCGTGACACGGTCTTCGAGATCGGTCCGGCGAGGACCTCCGCCCGCTCCGCCGCGAGCCGCTCGATGAGCTCCTTCAGCAGTTTGGCGCCCCGAGCCCGACGCTCGAGCTCCTCGTGCCGCCGCTCGAGTCGCGTCAATCGGCCTTCGAGGTCGGCGGCTCGACTCTGCACCCCGTCGCGCGCGATCGCCTCGATGCCGCCGAGGATGTGACGGCGATCTCCCTCCGCCGTCCCGGTGGAGTCCCGTAGCGCGTCGATCTCGGTCTGCACGCTGTCTCGTTCCGCGCGAGGCTTCGCGACGTCCCGCTCCACACGTGCATCGAGCGTGGCGGCCTCCTCCTTCGCCGTTTCGAGCTCGGCCCGCTTCGATTCGACCTGCGCGGCCAGGTGGTCGGCCGTCCCGTACGACGCGAGAATGTCGACGACCCGTTCGCGGGACTCGGTGATCCTCTCGTTCGCCCGCGCGACCCTGCCCTCGAGTTCGGTGGCCTCGCGGGTCAGGTCGTCGAGCGCGAGCTCCTCGAGCGTGCTTCGTGCCGCGCGAAGATCCACCTCGCACTCCTCCTGCTGTCGTTGGAGTGCCTCGAGCTCCCTGGTCGCGTCGGCGAGGTCCCGAGCGTCGAGATCGCCGGCATCCCCCGCCCGGTCGAGAGCCACGCGCAGTTCCCTCTCCGCATCCTCCCTCCGGCCCTCGAGCTTCCCGACATCGGACTGATCCTCGAGCGCGGCCTCCAGGCCCTCCCGCCGCCGCTCGAGCTTCGTCCGCTCGGACGCTCTCGCGCGGAGCTCCTCGACGGATTCGGCGTCGAGACGCACGAGCGCTTCCTGGATCTTCGTTTCGATCTCGTCGAGCCGACCCTTCTCGGCCTCGAGGTCGTCTTCCCGAGCCTGCACGTGAACCGTCCCCAGATCACCCATCGTGAATCTGGTCGGCGCGGTCACCAGCCAGATCCCGTCGTCGCCACGCTCCGTCTCCGGGTCCGCTTCGACACCCACATCGGACGCGAGGTCGAAATCCACCCGGACCGCGGAGGCCTCGATCCGCGCGCGTGCAACGGCGGCATTCTGGCCCCATTCGTCCAGCTTCTGGAGCTCCTCGTCGGAGGGAGCCCCCAGATCGCCGAGCGCCTTCTCGACCTCGTCGAGATCCGACATCCGGCTCGTCGCCGTCTCGATCTGCTTCGAGAGCTCACCGAGCGAGTCGCGGAGTTCGGCAGCTCGGATCTGCCCGGACAGGGCTCGCTCCCGGACCTTCAGCTCCTTGAGAGACGCGACCAGATCGTCCCGCGCGGACTGAAGCCGCACCCGGCGCTCACGAGCCTCCTCGAGCGCACCCGTGGCTCCCCGCTGTCTGACCTCGAGGGAGTCCCGCTCGGTCTCCAGCTCGGAGACCGTTCGACCGGCATCCTCCAGCTCGGACGTGTCCCTCTCCAGCCGCTCGAGCTCGGTCGTGCACGTGCGCACCCGTTCCTCCGCGGTCCGAAGCTCCGCCTCGAGAGCCGGCGCAGCGCGCAGGAGAACATCGAGCTCGTCCCGGCGGTCCAGGGCCTCGGTGAGGCGCGCCTTCTCCTCCTCGAGCTCGACTTCCTTCGCGGCGAGCTGGTCTCGCAGCCTCGCCGCCTCCGTCAGTCGGCCCTCCAGCTCCGCGAGCTCGCTGCGGGCGTCCTGAATCTCCCCGTCGACCTCGGCGACCGCACTGTTCTTCGACGGGCGGCCGGTCGGGGTCCAGTCCTCCTCGTACCGGCTTCGCACCGCACGCACCGTTGCATCCTCCCCCGGTACCGACGCGACGACTTCGATCATCCCCTCCAGACCGCCTCGCACCGCGTCGGTCCACTCGTCGTCGGGAAGAATGCCTTCGTGCTGGAGGCACCACAGCGCCTGGGCGAGGCCGCGGTGGCGGGCGTCGGCGGCTCCATGGGGCCGGTCTCCCTCGAGCACCTCCCGGATTCTGGTGTCGGCGGCGTCGCCCTCGTGGTCGAGCTCCCACTCCTCGTCTCGCTCCACCCAGAGCTCGGCCCTGGTGGACCCGAGGAACCGCTTCCGAATCCTCATTCGCTCGCCGCCGGTCCGAACGATCAGCTCGACCTCCGGATCGAGCGAACTGCCGAGTGGGCGAATCGCCTTGATCTCCTGCGCTGCACCGCTGTGCCGGTCGAAGAAGGCCCGCTGGAGCGCCTCCAGGATGGTCGACTTTCCGGCTTCGTTGGGGCCGGTCAGCAGGTTCATCCCCTCGCCGAACTCGAAGACGTGCGCGTCCCTGTAGCTCCTCCAGCCTCGAACCTCGATCCGCTCGACGATCATGACGTGGCGCTCCTCGCCAGGCTGTGCAGCAGCGTGCGGGCCTCGGCGAGGACATCGCGGGGCTCGGACGCCACCTCCCGCCCCGCACCCTCGGGAATCCTGCCGTCGAGCGCCTGCTCGAGGATCTCGTCGGCGCGCCGCAGCAGGCCCTCCGGCAGATCGTCGCCGGTGGCAGACCTGAGCCCGGCGTCATCTCGATCGAGGGTGAACAGAAGGCACGCCTCGGCGAGGCGCGTGACGAGCGCATCCAGGTCGGCGAGCACCGGAGGCGAGAGCTCCCCTTCGAGTCTGAGTTCGAGCCGGAGCAGGAGGCTCTCCGCAGGACCCAGCGCGGCGACGTCGGCGTCGAGCTGCTCCACGTCGGTGGCTCCGAGGATCTCGCGCTCCAACGTGCGCCAGACGAGCCGGCCGGTCCGAATCCTCTCGACCGTCGGAGGCGAACCGGGTGCCTCCACCTCGACCAGGAGCGCCCACCCCGGATCCGACACGCCGAACCCCGTCGACTCGATGGATCCCGGATAGAAGGTGCGATCCCCCTGCGCTCGGTAGCCGTGCCAGTCTCCCAGAGCCAGATAGTCCAGGTCGGCGGTCTCCGCGCGCGCCGGGTCGATCGGGAAGTTCGTGTCCCAGTGCGCGACATCCAGCCCGCCGTGCGCCAACCCCACCCGAATCCGATCGACCTCCGCATCGGTTCGGCCCGGGATCCACGCCGTCGGGTCGCGCCGGCTCTGCTTCTGTGTCAGGGGACAGGGGTACAGGACCGCGTCACCGATCCCTCTCGGCTCCCGGTCGAGGAGCAGATGCACATGGTCCGGCGGGCGCCACGAACTGCGGTCCCACACGCCTCCCGCCGTCGCGATGTCGTGGTTGCCGGGAATGATGAACACCGGGATGGGCGCGACCGCGTCGAGCAGCCGGATGGCCCGACGCACCACCTCGTCGTCGATATCCGGGCCATCGAACAGGTCACCCGCCACGAGGACGGCGTCGACCTCCTGTTCGCGGCTCACGTCGAGAACCCGCTCGGCAGCCTCGAAGCGAGCCTCTCGCGCCTTCCCGGCATTGGTTTCTGCGGACGCCATTCCGGCACCGAGATGCCAGTCGGCGGTGTGGATGAATTTCATGTACGGGAGGTGGAGAGTCGCCGGCTGAGGTCTGCGCGCGGGGACGTGCAGGGTGGAATCCCGCATCGAACGCGTGGACGGCCGACGCGCGTGATGGCGCCGACGCGCGGGGTGGCGCCGACGCGCGTGATGGCGATGCAGGGTACCAAACCCGCAGCCTGAGCGCCACCGCGGATTCGGGTCGAGGCGAGCCCTCCGCACCGGTGGCCGCAGTAGCGAAAGCTGATCGCGGAGCCGTTTCCGGGTGCAGTTCGCCGTTCCGGCGCAACTCCGGTAGTCCGGATGCGCTGTTGCTGTCCGCCCGTGGACTCAGCATACTCGGTGACGGTCTCCTCGCGAGGCATCGACCGGCCTCCCACCTCATGTCATGACTGCCGACCCATCTCGCACCGAAGGCGCCCGGCCACGGGCGGCCGTGCACGACGACGAGATCTCGATCTGGGAGGTGTTGGCCGTCCTCATCCGTCGTCGCCGACTCATCCTCGCGTCGATCGGGATATCCGTCGCGCTCGCAGTCGTCTGGACCTTCCTCCAGCCTCGAACCTGGTCGACCTCGGCCTCGTTCCAGCCCCAGGGGGCCGAGGGCCCGGGAGAGCTCGCTTCGCTGGCGGCGCAGTTCGGTGTGAGTGTCGGTGGGGGGGAGACGGTGGAGGGTCCGGCCTTCTATCAGGAGCTTCTGACGTCCCGGGAGATCCTCGCCCGGGTAGCGGGCGGGGCGTACGAATTCGACGGCGCGACGACTCCACTCGTGGATATCATCGCGACCGAGGTCGACTCCGACGAGCCCCGGGCCGACGCACTCCGCGTCGTACGGGCGATCGAATGGCTACGGAATTCGGCGCTCACGGTCAGCACCGGTCGGGAGACCAGTATCCTGACCCTCACGGTCGAGACCGAATGGCCCGAGGTCTCGGTAGGGATCGCTCGGGCGCTTCTGGACGAGGTGGCCCGCTTCAATCTGGAGACCCGGCAGTCGAGGGCGCGAGCGGAGCGGGACTTCATCGAGGCGCGCGTCGCGGCAGCAGAGGCCAGCCTGCGCGACGCGGAGTCCGAGCTCCAGCAGTTTCTCGGGAACAATCGGGTCATCGGCGAATTTTCGCAGACGAAACTCGAGTTCGACCGCCTCCAACGGGAGGTATTGAACCGGCAGCAGGTCTACACGACTCTCATACAGTCCTTCGAGCAGGCGCGAATCTCCGAGGTTCGCGACACCCCGGTGATCACCGTGCTCCAGCAGCCCTATGTTCCAGTGGAGCCCGACCGGCGAGGACTCGTTCTCGCTCTTCTCACAGGACTCCTTCTCGGCGCTGTCGCCGGCGGAATCATGGCCTTCTTCATCCAGATCTTCGGCCGTCCGGCGGACGACCCCGCCGAACGGGACTTCAAGGATGCGTGGGCGGATCTCGTGGACTCCGTTCCGATGATCCGCGCACGCCGCACCGGAAGCTGACATGCCGTCTCGTATGACCTCGGTCCGACATCGGTGGTCCGTGTCGATACGGGAGCTGCTGGCGTGTGCCGCACTCGTACTCGCTTCGGCGGGGTCTCCGCCGCCGGCCTCGGCCCAGGTCGTTCCCCCGGGAGTGGATCCGCGGGCGATGGTCCAGGAGCTGTCCCCGGAGGAGATCACCGCCCGGCTCCAGGCTTCGGGTCTCAGCCGCGCCCAGGTGCGGGATCGCCTTCGCCGCGCCGGCTACGACCCCTCCCTGGTCGACCCCTACTTCGACGCGATCGAATCGGGGGAGAGCGTCGAAGGAACCCGGGCGGACCGACAGTTCCTCGAGGCGCTTCGCGGCGTGGGGGTGACCCTGAGGCCGATTCCGACCGGCATGACCGGGCAGGATACGCTGTCCCGCCAGGATACGCTGTTCGTGAGAGACAGCATCGACGTACCCCGATCCGATTCGGTCCTCCGTGTCTTCGGACGTGACGTCTTCCGCCGGGTGTCCACGGATTTCGCGCCGCCCCTCACCGGGCCCGTGGGCGACAACTACGTACTGGGGCCCGGGGATGAAGTCCTGCTGGTCATCACGGGAGATGTGGAGCTCGCGTACACTCTGGACGTGACCCGTGAGGGCTTCCTCGTGATCCCGGACGTCGGGCAGGTGTCGGTCAACGGGTCGACGCTCGGGCAGCTCGAGGACCGCCTGTACACCCGGCTGGCCGACGTGTACAGTGGCGTGAGTCGATCACCGGACGCGTCGACGCGATTCGATGTGTCCCTGGGCAGTCTCCGCACCAATCAGATTCGGGTGCTCGGCGCCGTGAGGCGACCGGGCGCGTACCAGTTGAGCTCGGTGAGTACCGTTCTCGAGGCGCTGTACTACGCGGGAGGTCCGGCCGATGAGGGCAGCTTCCGCTCCGTACTCGTGCGGCGACCCGGTGCGCCCGCGGATACGGTCGATCTGTACCCCTACCTGACCGCCGGCGAGACCGACGACGACCTGCGACTGGAGGAGGGCGACGTGGTCTTCGTCCCCCCCGTGGGAAGTCAGGTGCGGCTTCGCGGAATGGTGCGTCAGCCGGCCATCTACGAACTGAAGGCGTCGGAGGGCCTTCCGGCACTGATCCGATATGCCGGCGGGCTGTTGCCGGATGCACGAACCGACGTCGCCCAGGTGACGCGTGTTCTCCCGCCGGCCGACCGCGTGGCCGGTCGCGATCGCGTGCTGCTCGACGCCCCGGTGGCCGACGTTCTCGCCGGAGGCGTCGACTTCGAGGTCGAACCGGGAGATGCGGTCACGATCTTCAGTGTCACCCCCGAGATCAGGGAGAAGGTGACCGTGCGGGGAGCCGTATGGCGCCCCGGCGAATACGAACTCCGAGCCGGCACCTCCGTTGGCACCCTCGTGCAGCGCGCGGGGGGACTGCTGGAGGATGCTCTCACCCGGGAGGTGCTGCTCAGACGCCTCGATCCGGCGACCGGCGACCGATCCGCGCAGCGCATCGATCTCGGTACGGACCCGAGCGGTCCGCTGCTCCAGGAGTTCGACGAGATCACCGTGTTCGACCGTTCCGCGCTCACGCCACCGGATTCCGTCGCCATTTACGGGCTCGTCGAGGAGCCGGGTCGCTATGCGCTGGCCGACGGACTGACCGCCGGCGACCTCGTGCTGCTCGCGGGTGGATTCCGGAAGGGGGCCGCCCCGTGGAGCGCCGAGGTCGTGCAGCGCCGGCAGACGGTTTCGGAGGGAGTCGACGCCTTCTCGGTGTCCCGCGTGGTGCAGCTCCGGGAGGCCTTGCCGTATCCGGACCCCGAACTGCTGGAGCTCCGACCCGATGAAGTCGACGACCTCGCTCCGGAGTCTTCGGTGCCGCTCGCGCAGGGGGACGAGGTGTTCATTCGACAGCTTCCGGGCTACCGCTCTCCCTTCAGGGTGGAGGTCGAGGGCGAGGTCCTGAGCCCGGGGCTCTATCAGCTGACGAGTCGGAACGAGCGCTTCAGCTCGGTGCTGGCGCGCGCCGGGGGACCGACCGACGCGGCCAACCTCGATGGCGCGCGGCTCATCCGGGACGGTGTGCCGGTGGGGCTGGACTACGTCGAGGCGGTAGCGAACATCGGGTCCGTCGAAGATCCGCTGCTGGAAGATGGGGACCGGATCGTGATTCCAGTCCGCGACAACACCGTCCTCGTCCGGGGTGCCGTCACCTTCGAGAGTCGCGTCATCCATCGACCCGGGATGTCGCTGGACGACTTCGTCGATCAGGCGGGCGGCTATGCGCCGGATGCGGACGAAGGCAGGACCAGCGTCGAGTACCCGAACGGTTCGCGGGCGACCGTGTCTTCGATCCTCTGGGTATTCGACAACGCGCCGCCGGTGGAACCGGGCAGCGTGATCTTCGTGCCCACCCGACCGGAGACGGAATCCGGATTCGACTGGGACTCGGCCCTGACCCGCGTTCTGACCGTGGCGTCCACGATCGCGACGGTCATCATCGCCACGAATTGAGACGACCCGCTTGCGGCGACGCGTCGGGCACTCGACTCGCATCGGATAGAGCACGTGCCGCCAGCTGACAAGGTTTGCGTGATCGGGTTGGGCTATATCGGGCTGCCGACGTCCGTCGTGCTCGCAAAGGCCGGCAACGAGGTGGTCGGCGTCGACGTGAGTGCGTCGGTGGTCGAGACCATCAACTCCGGCAGAGCCCACATCGCCGAGCCGGACCTGGACGGTCTGCTACACCACGTGGTGGGCACGGGACAGCTGAGAGCCGCGACCGCGCCCGAAGAGGCAGATGTGTTCGTCCTCGCGGTGCCGACGCCCTTCAGGGACGAGCACGAGCCCGATCTCTCCTTTGTGCAGGCAGCCGCCCGGTCGATCGCCCCGTACGTCCGGCCCGACGACCTGATCATCCTCGAGTCGACGGTTCCGCCCGGCACGACGGAAGAGATGGTCGACTGGATTCTTCAGGAACGGCCCGACCTCGCGGCTTCCGGCGGGCGCAGATGCCGATTCCTCGTCGCACACTGCCCGGAGCGGGTGCTTCCGGGGCGCATTCTCGTGGAGCTCGTCGAGAATGACCGGATCGTCGGGGGTATCGACGACGAGTCCACGGCCCGGGCGCGCCACTTCTACGAGGGCTTCGTGCGCGGAGAATGCGTTGCGACCACCGCGCGCACCGCCGAGCTCGCCAAGCTCTCCGAGAATGCGTTCCGCGATGTGAACATCGCATTCGCCAACGAACTGTCCATGATCGCGGGCCGGCTCGGGGTCGACCCGTGGGATCTGATCGCCCTCGCGAATCGCCATCCGCGCGTTCAGATTCTTCAGCCCGGACCCGGAGTGGGAGGGCACTGTATCGCGGTCGACCCGTGGTTCATCGTCGAGGCCGCACCCGACGACGCCTCGCTGATCCGCGAAGCGAGACGGACCAATCTCAGGAAGACGGACTGGGCGGTGCAGCGGATCGCGGAACGGTACGAGGCAGGCGGCGGTCGCGGGCCGCTGGTCTGCCTCGGTTTGACCTACAAGCCCGACGTCGACGACCTGCGCGAGAGCCCGGCCGTGACCGTGACGCGGGAGCTTGCGAAACGCTTTCCCGGTTCCGTCTACGCCGTGGACCCTCACATCGACCAGGTCCCTCGTGAGCTCGCCGAGCTGGACGTCGACCTGCTGTCTCTGGACGAGGCGGTGGAGGTCGCGGAACTGGCACCGCTTCTGGTGGCGCACAGCACCTTTCGTGATGCCGCCGATCAGTTCGGGCCTTCCCGGTCGATGCGGATCGCGACATTCGGCTGAGGCCGAAGATCCCCTGAGATGAGGGTGGGCCCGGCGTGTCAGTCCTCGCCGCCGTAGTGCCGCGCGAGATACGCCCCCAGCTTCGCCATGGCCCGCTGTTCCTGCTCCGGCTCCATCTTCCGATTGTACCCGTGGGTGACCTCGAGCGGCACTGCAGCACCGGCGGCGGCCAGATCGATGGCCGAGCCGAGCATTTCCAGCTGGCCCTCGAACAAACGCTCGGACAGGTCGAACGCCGTGTCGTCGCGTTCGGCGTGCAGCAACCGGCGCTCGAGCATCGACCCGGCATCGACCCGTTCGTCGATCAGGTGGCTGGTGATCGCCAGGGGGACGTCCTTCTCGATCGACCAGAACAGGGCATCGAGACCCCGGATCTCCGGTAGCCTCCCGGGATGCAGATTGATGATCCCGACTCCGAATCGTTCGACGATCGGGGGACCGAGAATACGGGCTCCCGCGACGAGTCCGATGTCGGGAGACAGACGATCTAGGATCGCCTCGATCTCCTCGCCCGAATGGGCGACGCGGTGGTATGGAAAACCGAAGCGCTCCGCTACATCCCTGGGATGTACGAGGCCCGAATGCCGTACCTTCGTCCGAATGGACGATGGAGAGATGTCCAGTTCCACCCTGGGAGCCGCAAGCACGGCGCTGACGTTCCTCCGCTCGAGGAACAGCCGCAGCAGAAACTCCTGCGTCTTGCGATGGGGAAAGTCGTAGGCGAAGACGACCACACCGTTCTGGTCGTCGTCGTTCGTTCGCGTCGGATCTGACATGGCTCCCGATCTATGCTGTGAGGATAGGGGACGAGACGGGTCCCGACCGCTCCAGAAGCTCGCTCGCCAGCTTCGAGTAGTCGATCGTGCGTTTCGCGAACCGGAAGGAGGCCTCTCTCATCGAGGAGAGCTGACCCGGATTCAGCGAGATCTCCCGCAGAACCTCCTCGAGCCGCAGGTCCCCGCCGATCAGCCAGCCGTTCCCGCAGTGGAAGACCTCGTGACTCGGGACATCGTCGACGATGATCGCACAACGTGCGCACAGGCTGCCCTGCATCGTCACCGACTGTGAACCCGGCTGCAGGTAGACGTCGGCCGCGCAGAGGAGGTCGGTCAGCTGGTCCGCATCCAACCACCCCAGGAAGGTAACGCGGGGGTCCTGATCCATGAGGCGAAGAGCCTCCTCGCGGGTGTCGTCGGAAAACGCTCCGGCGACCACCAGCCGGAACCTCGGGTCGGGGACCGACCCAAGCGCCTTCAGCGCCTCGATCAACTTTTTCCGCCGCTTCAGTCGTCCGGACATGACGAACAGCACGTGGTCCGGCTCCACATCGAGTTCGGCGCGGACTCTCTCGCGTGTCGGAGCGTATTTCGCGTCCGGGACCGGATGCCCGGCCAGCGGAAAGAACACGAGGCGATCCCGGGGAACCCCATACACCTCGTGCACGAACGTCATCACACTCATCGTCGTGCACAGGACTCTCCCCAGAACGGGCAGGCATCGGGTCACGATCGCACGATGGTAGAGTCCATGCAGAAGGTGCCTGCCGAAGAACCCCTGCGCGCTGTTGTCGTAGTCCGCGTGGCAGTCCGCATGAAGGATCACACGCGGGTTTTCCTTCGCGTACCGTACGACGGTCAGAAGGCCGAATCCGACGAGCCCGTGGAAGATGACGACGTCCGGGTTCAACGTCTCGAGCGTCGATCGCACGTTCACGTGAACACGTAGCCTGCGAGCGATCGTGTTCGGTAGCCAGGCGGGATACGGAACCCTGATGACCCTGGCCCCTTCGTCACCCATATACTCCCCGGGATCCGCGAATACGGTTCGCCCCTTCTCGTCGTGCGTCTCCGTCGAAGCCAGCACGGTCACGGTGTGACCGTCCCGGACGTGCTGGCGAACGAGTTCGTTCTCCTGGTAGCCTCGACCGTCGACGAAGAAGTTCGCGAGGCAGATGTGGACCACGATCATGTCTCGTCTCCGGGCGGGTCCTCGCCGGTCGGGATACCGGGCGTGGATTCACGCGACGAGAGCAGCGCTCGGTTTGCGTACAGGTGGAGCCAGAACCGCACGGTATACCCCGCGAGAAGTGTGAAGCTCGCCGCGAGTATGGCGACCCAGGCCTCGTGTCCGTCGTGCGCGAAGTAGCTGAAGGCGGTCGCGGCCCCCACGACCGTTGCGAGGTCCGACGCCACCTGCCAGTGGCCCTTCATGTAGACGACGAGATGCGTGGTAGGGCTGAATACGACCAGGGCGAACAGGTACGGGGAAGCCGATGCAAGAAGCACACCCGCCCCGGTCCACTCCTCTCGACCGAAGATCGGGGGTACGTAGACCGGCGCGAACAGAGCCACGACCACGACGAAGCAGCCGACCACCGACAGGCGCAGCACTGCGCCGATGTAGAACTCCCTCAGCCGGCCGGGATCGGTCTTGACCAGCGCGGCGGCATCGGTCCAGAAGCTCTTCACCAGGGCCTGCGTGACGAGGCCGATCGGCGCTGCCGCCACTCGGAAGACGAGGCCGTACCACCCGACGACCTCGTTGTCGTACCACGCGATCAACAGGATCAGGATCAGACTGGTCGTGATGTTGTTGACGAGCCCGAGGGACATGTTGGCGGCGATGTGCCCCGAGTACATCCTGAAGGTCTCTCGCAGGTGTGAGGCGCGAGGGAGCACCCATGGCGAGGGGCCGTGGCGAGAGCGCATGGCCATCGTGGATGCGGCGGCGATGAAGCCGAGCACGTAGGCGAGTACGAGGCCGAAGGTGGTCGAACAAAGGACCCCCACAGCGAGACTCGCCAGCAATGTGGTCACGGCCTGCCAGACGCGAGCTCGGCTGACGTCGGTGAGATCGCCGTGCAGAACGCACCAGGCCTGGAGCAGCAGGTTCACACCTCCGGCAGCCAGACCCAGGGGCAGAAGCCAGAGGACCCCGATCGTCATCGAAGGCCCGAGACGCGACACGATCGGATCTCCGAGGATCCAGATTCCGATCGACGTGAGCACGGTGGTCGATACGACGAAGACGCCGCCGACCCACAGCAGACGTCTGGCCCGTCGGTCCGTCGCGACGTTGGGGACGATCCAGTCGAGCCGTCCGGACGCGATGCTCAGGCCGACCCCGTGCAGCACCGTATACATCGTCAGGATACCGAAGTCCTCGGGGGAGAAGAGTCGCGAGAGAATCGGCAGGCTGAGAACGCCGAGTATCTGCGCACCCAGGTTGGCGGCCGCGATCATCCTGACGTTTCTCCGAAAGCGCGCCGTGCCGCCCAGAAGGGTACGCGCCTTCGATGCCAGCCACGTTTCCCGACTCACTCGGAGACTCGCGGGCGGGGGATCACGCGGTCCCGGTCGAGGGGGCGGTCGCGTGCGTGGTCGAGCGCGTGAGGGGCTGCGCGCGCCGGCGTTGCCACTGGACCGTACCGCTGTAGACCCAGACCACGACGAGCCCGACCGCCAGTCCATGAGTCAGGAAGGCGGTGAGGAGGTCCGAGTCCGCCCAAGCCGTCCGGACAGGTCCCACCAGCACCGCCGCCACCAGAATCAGCTGGCGTTCGTTGGACGCCACGTGATCGCAGGCCCGACAGAAGAGGCCGAAGAGGACGGAATACAGCAGCACGCCGAGGAACCCAGCGTGCGCGAATCCCGAACTCACGAATCCGTTGTTCGCGGATATCCCCCGTCCCGACGCCATGTGGTCTCCGAGGATGAGGGGCAGTCGTCGGCCGTTGTAGGGGGAATCGATCAGGCCCGACAACAGACTGTCGGACCAGAGCACGACCGGGCGTTCACCGAAGAACGCGAACCACTCGAAGGTGGCGGAGGCCGGGACGAAGAAGGCGCGTCGAATCGCGATGCTGCCAACGGTGGACAGATCGAAGTTCAGCGTGAGCAGGAGCGCTGCCACGATGGCTGAGCCCATTCCGACGGCCAGTCGCGAAAGCTGGTACCCCCGGCTGTAGAAATACCAGACGCCCGCCGTGAGGATGGGGAGGAAGAGGATCATCCGCCGCGCCGTGATTCCGAAGAAGTAGACCTGCAGGGCGACCAGCAGGAGCGCCAGCCCGTACCTCCCGCGGGTCAGCGCAAGTGCGAACAGCATGATGCTGAAGATCTTGAACGCCCACTGATTGACGTACGCCATCAGGGCGATGTCGTTCAGCGCCGAAAGGTCCCCGCGATTCAGATAGATATCGGCGAGACTGAGGCTCATCCGGGACGCCGCGCCGGACGCCACCGACCACCCGATCGCAGCCACGACCAGAACTAGAGATCCCAGAATCGCGATATCTCTGCCCTCTCTGATGGTCGGGACCCGAAGTCTGCGCCCGACACGACCGACCGTCACGACACGAACCACGACGAGGCTGAAGAGCGTCGTTGCGACCGGAAGAAGCGGGCGTTCCGCGTCGAGGCCCCACAGTGTGGTCAGCGGCGCGAACACGAAGGCCAGCGCGATCAGGAAGAAGAGGTTGGACACCCGGGCCTTCTCGGGCGAGGCCACGACCACGGCGGCGAAGTAGACCAGCAGGGACAGGACGTATCGCACCAGCGAGACATCCAGCGGCATCGGCAGGAGGAAGTGGTCGGAGAACGCCGGTGAGACGAACCCGACGTAGGCGACGTCCAGCGCGAATCTGAGCCCCAGGAGGGCCAGACCGTACTCGAGGTAGCTCCGCTTCACCTTCGTACACCTCCTCGGCCCCAATGACGGGTGCACGTCCGACGCACGACCCCTGTGCGGATCCTCGGGCGTACTCCGACGGGCAGGTCGAATGGCGCATATGCCCGGAATCGCTGGCAGGCGAACGTACGATCGAGGATGCGGGCGCGCGAATCGACGCTGGTCCGCAGACCCCTTCGCGTCCTATTCTCCACCGCGATGGTCCCGATGATCGACGCCTCCATCTCCTCCTCTCAGCTCCGGTCCAACATGCCAGAAGATCGTATCTTTCGAATCGCACTCGTAGGATGTGGGCGGATCAGTGGGCGGCACTTCGATGCGATCGACGGTGTCGAGCAGATGGAGGTCGTCGCGGTCTGCGACACGGATGCCGAGCGGGTGGCCGCAGCCGCTGAACGGACGGGTGCATCGGCGTACACGGACTACGATCAGATGCTGGAAGACAGCGACTGTGACGTGGTGACGATCGCGACTCCGTCCGGTCTGCACTCTCGGCAGGGAATCCTCGCCGCACAGGCGGGTCGGCACGTGATTTGCGAGAAGCCGATGGCCATCACCCTGAAGGCGGCGGACCAGCTCGTCACGGCCTGCGACCGGGCGGGCGTATACCTGTTCGTGGTCAAGCAGAACCGGCTGAATCCAGCGGTTCGTCTCCTCAGGCGGGCGATAGACAAGGGACGGTTCGGTCGACTCTTCATGGCAAACGCAACGGTGCGCTGGACCCGTCCTCAGGAATATTACGACCTTGCCCGATGGCGAGGTACGTGGGAGTTCGACGGAGGGGCGTTCATGAACCAGGCTTCGCACTACGTGGACCTGCTCCAGTGGCTGATGGGACCGGTGGACCGGGTCATGGCGAAGACGGCGACCCTGGCGCGAGACATAGAGGCGGAGGATTCGGGCGTGGCGGTCATGCGCTTCCGAAGCGGTGCACTCGGCGTACTGGAAGTCACGATGCTCACCTACCCGAAGAACATGGAGGGATCGATCACCATCCTCGGTGAACGAGGGTCGGTCAAGATCGGTGGAACCGCGGTGAACCGGGTCGAGCACTGGGACTTCGAGGACTACGACGACGACGACAAGCTCATCGAGGCATCCGGGACCGTGCCGCCCAGCATCTATGGCTTCGGTCACGAACCCTACTACCAGAATGTGCTCGCGGTGCTCAGGGGTGATGCGAAGCCGGACACCGACGGCCGGAGCGGGAGGAAGTCCCTGGAGCTGGTGCTGGGCGCGTATGAATCCGCCAAGACGGGACGGGAGATACCGCTCCCGCTTCGTTCCGACTATTGAGGAGTTGAGTCAAATGGGGATCGTGAACCAGTCGACCGCTCGGTCCTCGTGGCGCTGGAGCGTCTTCTCGTCGCTGATCTTCGCTGCGGTCTTCGGCTCCGGCTGTCTGGGTGACGACCCCGTCGGTGTGACGGGCACGGAGGGACGCGCTCCCGGCGGAAACCTGCCCCTGGCGGGACCGCTGTCCTCGGCCCCGCAGGTCGGATCGACCTCGGAGGTACCTGCACCGACCGCCGGAGAGCCTCCGGCAGCGGGGGATGATGTCCCGACGCTACCCGACTGGATCGACGGACTCCGCCCCGACTCGGCGGATCCGATCGCGGACGCCAGTCCGCCCGCGACTCCCGATCCCGATGGCGTGGGGGGTACCGACATTCTCTGGCGCAACACTGCCTCCGGGCAGAATGCAGTGTGGCAGATGAACGGTCCTGCACTCGGGGGATTCTACACGCTCCCGGGAGCTTCGACCGCGTGGGCACTGGCCGGGACGGGAGACTTCGACGGAGATGAGCGCGCCGATCTGGTGTGGCGAAATGCCCAGACGGGAGCGAATGCGCTGTGGGAGATGGTGGGTACCGACATCGACCGGTATGTGGTGTTGCCCGGGGCAGGAGCCAGCTGGACGATCGCCGGCGTGGGCGACTTCGGCGGCGACGGCCTCTCCGACCTTCTGTGGCGAAACACCTCGAGCGGCGCCATCGCGATCTGGGAGCTGGAGGACGGCCAGATCACGGGGTACCATTCGGTCGGCGGGGCGAGCCTCGACTGGTCGATCGTCGGAGTCGCCGATTTCAACGAGGACGGCAGCACCGACATCGTCTTCCGAAACGGGGTCACCGGGGGGAACGCGATCTGGTTGATGTCGGGTCCGGAGTGGACCGGGTACAGCGGTCTGCCGAGCGTAGGCGACCTGACGTGGTCGATTGCCGACGTCGGCGACCTGAACGGCGACGGCCAGGCGGATCTGCTGTGGCGACGAGACAGCGGAACGCTTGCGGCCTGGGCTCTCTCCGGCTCGACGTTCCTGGAGTATCTTCCCGTCGGATCCATCGGTTCGCAGGACTGGCATGTCGCAGGGCTGGCCGACTTCGACGCGCCCCTCGCCTTCACGGGCTCCAGCGTTCCCCTCTTCACCGGCTACATGCGGAAGCTGGCGCTCGGTCGGCCCCACCTGGAAGGGTTCGTCTTCGCCTCCGGCGGGCTCGGAAGCGGCAGCTACGTGTGGTCTATCCCCTCCGGCGAAGTTCCGACCGGCATGAGTCTGGTCGCTCCGTCCGACGGGTCGGATGAATACCGCTTCGTCGCCGGTACACCCGGCGAGCTGGGCACCTTCTCCTTCGAACTCCAGGTGGAGAGCGGCGGGCGGGCGGTCACGGAGTCGTTCGTCGCCGAGGTCGTCGACCTCGCGAGCGCGACGGCGCTGACCAGGGGCGCGGCAAGCGTCCCTCGGTCGCTGACGTACGGGGAGAAGGCCTTCTTCCGGGTCGACGTACCGGAGGGCGCGTCGAGTCTGTCCGTAGCGGTCGGCGGTACCCCGCTCGGCTACTGGCTCCAAGCGGAGTCGGAAGTCCTTCCCACCGAAAACACGACGAGTCCTGGCTGCCGTGTCGACAACTCCGGATCCTCGGCCGCGCCCTGCACCGTGGCCGACCCGGCGTCGCAGACGTTCGGGATCATGGTCTGGGCCCGATACGCCTCGATCGACGACTTCACGGTGACGGCGGACTGGGACACCGTTCCGCAGGTCGGGATCGTCACGACCACCCTGCCTCCCGCACAGGTCGGCTCTGCCTACACGGCCACCCTCGAGGCGACGGGCGGGGACGGGCAGTACCAGTGGTCCGTGGTCTCGGGTTCGCTCCCGGACGGTCTCGCGCTCGACCCCTCGACCGGCGAGCTGAGCGGAACACCCTCCGCCGGCGGCCTTTCGGAATTCACGGTGCGGGCAACGACCGCCGCGCTGTTCGACGAGCGGACCTTCCAGCTCGACCCCCAGAATGTGGCAGGCCTCGACCTCTGGATCGATGCGGTGCACCTGAATCAGGGTAGCCAGTACCTCCGCGGGGGCGTCAGCGGCATCGCCGGTCGGCCGGGCCTGCTCCGCGTCGTGGCACTCGCGGACGATCCCAATACGGTCACCCCGTCCGTACGGATCCGTCTCTACGAAGGCGGGGCCCCCGTTCTGGACGAGATCGTTGCGCCCCAGGCGGCGGGAGTTCCCACCGGCCCCCAGTTCGACCTCGCGGATGCCACGCTCACCTGGGATCTGCCGATTCCCGCGAACGTCGCAGCGGCGGACCTCTCTGTCGTGGCGGAGTTCGATGAATCCGGCGGCGCCGTCGACGTCGTGGGTGGCAACAACAGGTATCCCGCCGCCGGCGAAGCATTGCTCGATGTGGAACCTCTGGCCCCGTTCAGAGTCGTGTTTCTGCCGATCGAAAGCACCGTGACGGGGCAGGTCGCTCAGGTCGACGCAACCAACATGGGAGCGTACCTGGATACGACGCGCACGCACCTCGCGGTGGCCGAGGTCGACCCATCGCTGCACTCGGTGTATACCACGGAGTACGACCTCGGAGACTACCAGAGTGGGTGGCTCCCGCTCCTCAACGATCTCCTGGCGCTCCGCTTCGCGGAGGGCGCGACCGACGAGTACTACCATGGGATGGTCCCGCGTGCCGGCCTCAGCCCACCCGTGGGCGGTGTCGCGTACGTACCCGGTTCACCCGGGTCGCCGTACCGGGTCGGCCTTTCCCTCGACGCACCCTTCGAGAGCGCCAAGGAGACCGTGGCTCACGAGCTGGGGCACAACCTCGGACTGCGACATGCACCGGGGTGCGGCGCCGGCAACCCGGATCCCGGGTTCCCCACGACGGACGGGAGCCTGGAGGAGGTAGGCTACGACATCGACAGTGGGACGCTGGTCGATCCGTTCGGCCGGTACGACTTCATGAGCTACTGCAACCCGACCTGGGTGAGCGCGTACTACTTCGACGAGCTGGTGGACTGGCGGAGATCCGACCCGTATGCGGGTCCGGTCCCGACGGCTCCGGTCGCAGGCACCGAGAACATCCTCGTCTGGGGGCGGACGTCGCCGTCGGGAGTCTTCGTCAATCCGAGCCTTCCGGTCGAGGCGCCCGTTCGCCTCCCGGGTGAGCCCGGGCCGTACACGGTCACTCTGATCGGTCAGGGCGGAGTCGTCCTGTCTCGCTACGCGTTCGCGCCGGTGGAGGTCGCGCATTCGGACGGTGCCGCGCACTTCGCATTCGTGCTCCCGGCGGTGCCCGGCGGACCGGGAGCGATCCGGGAGGTCGTGGTCAGTGGCCCGCGAGGGACCGCTCAGGCCAGCCAGGGCTCACCGGCTCAGCCCACCGGTGCCGTGCAGCCGGGTGTCGGAGCCCTCACGTCGACGGTCCCGACCGAAGGAGTTCGGCTTGAGTGGGATGCCGACCTTCACCCGGTGGTACTGGTGCGGGACGCGAGTACCGGTGATGTGTTGTCGTTCGCTCGAGGCGGGACCGCGTTGGTCGCGCCGGGCAACGTGGACCCCGGATCTCTCGAGGTCACGCTGCCGGACGGCCGGCGCCTTCGTCCGGCAGTCGAGCAGAGATAACCGTCAGAGCCCCCAGCAGGTCATCCGCATGAAGCAGGTCTTCCAGAATATCGTCTCGGGCGCGTCGGAGGTCGTCGACGTCCCCGTACCCCGGGCGTCCCGGGGGCATCTGCTCATCAACTCGACGAGGTCGTTGATTTCTGCTGGCACCGAGCGTTCGCTCGTTGAATTCGGGAAGGCAGGCTACCTCGAGAAGGCGCGAAAGCAGCCCGACAAGGTCAAAATGGTCCTGGACAAGGTCCGGACCGACGGCATCGTCGCCACATTCGAGTCCGTTCGATCCAAGCTTGCGGAGCCGCTCTCCATGGGGTACTCGAACGTCGGCACGGTGGTCGACGTCGGGGATGGGGTGCAGGGCTTCGCGAAGGGCGACCGGGTTCTGTCGAATGGTCCTCACGCCGAGTTCGTCTCCGTCCCCACGAACCTCTGCGTCCGGATTCCGGACGCCGTGGACGACGACTCGGCAGCCTTCGGAACGGTGGGGGCGATCGCACTCCAGGGCGTACGGCTCGCGAACCCGACGCTGGGAGAGACGTTCGTCGTCACCGGGCTCGGGCTGATCGGGCTCCTCACGGTGCAGATACTGAGGGCGAACGGGTGCAGCGTGATCGGACTCGACTTCGACCCCGCGAGGCTGGATCTCGCGGCCTCATACGGAGCGGAAGTGGTCCGACTCGATCAGGGTCAGGACCCGGTGGCGGTGGCCTCCCTGCTGACGGGAGGGATCGGTGTCGATGGGGTGATCGTGACGGCGACCACGTCGTCCGACGATGTGATGCATCAAGCCGCGACGATGTGCAGGAAACGCGGGCGGATCATCCTCGTCGGTGTGGTCGGACTTCAGCTCCGGAGGTCCGATTTCTACGAGAAGGAACTCACCTTCCAGGTGTCCTGTTCCTACGGTCCGGGGCGGTACGATCCATCGTATGAGGACCACGGACACGACTACCCGCTACCCTTCGTTCGGTGGACCGAGAATCGGAACATGCAGGCCGTGCTCGACCTGATGGACGCCGGGGCAGTGAAGGTCGATGACCTGATCTCGGCCCGCTTCCGGATCTCCGATGCTCCCGAGGCCTATCGGTCCCTGGTCGAAGACGAAACGAGCCTGGGGGTCGTGTTCGAGTACCCGGAATCGGAATCGGACGACGCTCCCCGTACGATCGTTCTCGCGGATCCGGAGCAGCCTCCGGCGGGAGCGGGAGTCGTCGGGGCGATCGGCGCCGGAAACTACGCCGGGCGCATTCTCCTGCCGGCCTTTCGAGAGGCGGGAGGCCGGCTGAAGGCCATCGCCTCGTCGCAGGGTACATCGAGTGCGCATGTGGGGTCTCGACTCGGGTTCGAGACGAACACGACCGACGTCTCCGTCATCTTCGACGACCCGGAAATCGACGTCGTGGTGATCGGCACGCGACACGACTCCCATGCCCGCCTCGTGGTGGACGCGCTCCGCGCCGGCAAGCACGTGTTCGTCGAGAAGCCTCTCGCGCTTGCGCACGAGCAGTTGAACGAGATCGAATCAGCCCGTCGTCAGGCACTCGAGCACGGGAGCGGGGGCCGGGTCATGGTGGGATTCAACCGCCGTTTCGCCCCACTCGTGGGGAGGCTCGAAAAGGAGGTCTCCAGGTCGTCGGCTCCCATCTCGCTCGTCTACACATGCAACGCGGGAGCGATCCCGGCCGAGTCGTGGGTCCACCACCCCTCGGAGGGGGGAGGGCGAATCGTCGGTGAAGCATGCCACTTCATCGACCTTGCCCGCGCCCTGGTCGGGCACGCCATCGTGGACGCCTCGATGGACGTCATGGACGATCCGAGGGGCCTCGGAGACACCGCGTCGATCTCCCTTCGATTCGCGGACGGGTCCATCGCGACAGTTCACTACTTCGCCAATGGCCATCGTTCATTTCCGAAGGAACGCATCGAGGTATTCCAGGGCGGCCGTGTTCTCACGCTGGACAACTTCCGGTCCGTCCGTGGCTTCGGGGCCTCCCTCAGAAAGCGGCGCTGGACGCAGGACAAGGGACAGGAAGCATGTGTTCAGGCCTTCATGGATGCGGTCCGATCGGGGGGGGACGACCCGATCCCGTTCGATCAACTCATGGAAGTCGCCCGCGTGACACTCGATCTGGCGGCCGAGCATGGCACCACGTAGCCTCGTCGGCCGGTGATCGAGCGAGCGATTCTGGCGCTGCGAACGATTCGGCACCTCCGGCCCCGCCAGATCACCAACCGAATCACGCGACGCTGGGTGGGTCGCCCGAAGACCGGATCACCACCCCCCTGCCGGGACCGCACAGAGGACATGCGCCCCCGGTTCATGCCGCGCCCCGTTTCTCTGCTCGACTCCCACGAATTCCGATTCCTGAACCACGAGCGGTCGGTCCCCCCCGAGCAGTACGCCGAGCCCGGGTCGGACCTCCTGTGGGACTACAACTTCCACTACTTCGACGGACTGATGGCGCCCGGGTCCGACCAGCGGTCCAAGGTCGAGTGGATCCGCACCTGGCTGAAGCACGTTCCCATCGGGTCCCGTCCCGCGTGGGACGCATACCCCACCTCCCGGCGAATCCTCAACTGGGTGAAGTGGGCCAGTTCCACCGACCCGGAGCCTCCCCCGCTCTTCAATGCGAATCTCGCCACCCAGGCACGGCATCTGGAGCAGACTCTCGAGTTCCACCTGATGGCCAACCATCTCATGGCCAATGCTGCCGCGCTGACCATGGCCGGCCTGTACTTCGGCGGCGACGAGGGCGACGGGTGGTTGGAAAGGGGGGGAGCCCTGCTGGCGGCCGAGCTCGACGAGCAGTTTCTCTCCGATGGGGCTCACTACGAGCGATCCCCCACGTACCACGCAGTCGTCCTCGAGGACCTTCTCGACCTCGTGCAGGTCGCCCGAAACACCAACGCCGATCTTCCGGACCAGGTGGGACCCGTCCTCGAAGCTGCCAGTCGATGGCTTTCGCTGATGCTTCGACCGGACGGTCGGGTCCCACTCTTCAACGACGCTGCCTACGATCAGGCACCGGACGCGAGAGAGCTGCTCGCATACTCCGCCCGCGTCCGAGACGACGAGGTCGACCCGGACACCGACGCGCTCGATCTGATCGGGCCGTCGGGGTACTTCCGGTATGCGCAGGGCCGCCTGTTCGTGGTCGGGGACGTAGGACCCGTGGGCCCCGACTATCAGCCGGGGCACACGCACTGTGACATGCTCTCCTTCGAACTCTGCTGGGAGGGTCGCCCGATCATCGTCGATACCGGGACGTCCACCTACCAGCGAGGTCCTCGCCGCCACGCCGAACGTGGCACCGCCGCCCACAACACCGTTCAGCTGGGCAACCGGGAACAGAGCGAGATCTGGGCCTCATTCCGGGTCGCCCGCAGGGCATCGGCGGAGCACGTGGAGGTGAAGGGGCGCAGCCTTTCGGCGCGAATCCGCGCATTCCCGGGCGACTGGGCCCGGATCGAACGTCGATGGCACTTCGACGGCGAGTCGCTGGTCGTCGAGGAACTCATCCTCGAGAATCCGGCCGACCTTCCGGCGATTTCACGTTTTCACTTCCACCCCGCGGTTTCCCTGGAACCGTCGGAGCGCGGCTGGACGGCCGACGACCTCCAGCTTCGCTTCGAGGGCGCGCTGCGTGTCTCCCGCGTCCCCTATCGGTACGCTCCGGAATTCAATCTCCTCGTCGATGCGCTCTGCCTCGAGGTAGAGTTCGGCAGGGCGCTGCGCCTGCATATTGGTCCGTGAAGATCCTGTTCCTCTCCGACAACTACCCGCCGGAGGTCAACGCCCCGGCAACTCGGACCCACGAGCATTGCCGTCGGTGGGTGAACGCGGGCCACGACGTCACGGTCGTGACCTGCGCACCCAACTTCCCGACGGGCGAGGTCTTCGCTGGATACCAGAATCGTCTCTACCAGGCCGAGGTCCTGGACGGCGTCCACGTCGTGAGAGTCTGGAGCTACATGACCGAGAACGCCGGGTTCGTTCGACGCATCGCGGACTATGTCTCATACGCCGTCACCGCGACGATGTCCGGCCTCTTCCGGGACTTCGACGTGCTGGTCGCGACCTCGCCCCAGTTCTTTACCGCCGTCGCGGGGAGCGTCGTTGCCGGAGTTCGAGGAAGGCCCTGGGTGTTCGAACTCCGAGACTTCTGGCCCGAGAGCATCGTCGCCACCGGGGCCATGCGTCGAGGTGTGGCGATCCGAGCGCTGGAGGCTGTCGAAGTGGCCCTCTACCGCTCCGCGGATCTCGTCGTGCCCGTGACCGAATCCTTCAAGCGCCAGCTGGTGGATCGGGGCATCGACGAGTCGAAGATCCGAGTGGTCACCAACGGCATCGTCGCAGCCGAATACTCGCTCCCGCCCGTCGAGGATACCGCCGCGAGTCGCGATCGCCCGTTTCGAGTCGGATACCTCGGCACTCACGGGCTGGCGCATGGGCTCGACCTGGTTCTCAGAGCCGCCCGACTCGTCCAGCCCGCCGAGGTCGAGTTCGTACTGATCGGGGACGGGGCGGAGAAGCGGGAACTGGAGCTCGAGGCTGCCCGGCTCGAGCTCCCCCACGTGGTCTTCCGTGATCCGATCCCCCGCGATGGCGTACCCGAGGCTCTCGCCTCCTTCGACGCATGTCTCGTCCCACTGCGCGACACGGAGACGTTTCGCGCGGTGATTCCCTCGAAGATCTTCGAGGCAGCTGCGGCGCGGCGACCGATCCTGCTCGGCGTGCGTGGCGAAGCGCAGCAGATCGTCGATGAACACGATGCTGGACTCACGTTCGCTCCGGAAGACGAGAGCGAACTCGTCGACCGGATCCAACGTCTGCGATCGGACCGGGACCTGTACGAGCGACTCCAGGCCGGGGCCGATCGTCTCGCGTCGGCATTCGATCGCGATACCCTCGCACAGCGGATGCTCACCCACCTCGAGACGCTGGCATGAACGACACCGTGGCGGAGAGGCGGAATTCATGAGCCTGATCGACTGGATGGACCGGCGTTTCTACCCGCACATGGGAGACAATTGGGATGACGACGTGTTCCGGGAGACTATTCTTTCTCATCTGATCGGTGCTCCGGACGCGATCCTGGACCTGGGTGCCGGCGCGGGCGTCGTCCCGCAGATGAACTTCAAGGGGGCGGCCGCGCGTGTGTGCGGGGTGGACCCCGATCCTCGCGTGATGGACAATCCCTTCCTCGACGAGGGCGTGACAGGCACCGGAACCGAGATCCCCTACCCCGACGAGGCGTTCGATCTGGTGTTCTCGGACAACGTCCTCGAGCACCTCGAAGATCCCGCTTCCGTATTCACCGAGGTGCGGCGGGTGCTCAGGCCGGGTGGTTTTTTTCTCGCCAAGACTCCCAATCGCTGGCACTACGTCCCACTCATCGCGGCCCTCACACCCCATGCCTTCCACCAGTGGTTCAACGCCCGGCGCGGTCGGGACCGCGAGGACACCTTCCCCACCTACTACCGGGCCAACAGCCGAGGTGCAATCGAGCAGCTCGCTGCCGAGGCCGGATTCTCCTCAGTATCCTGCACGTTGGTCGAGGGTCGGCCCGAATACCTGCGTAGCAATCCGGTCCTGTACGCGAGTGGGATCGGATATGAGCGGGTGGTCAACCTTGTGGGCGCCTTGTCGACGTTCCGGGTCGTCCTGATCGCGCGAATGAGACGTCCCGGCGGCGACCCTCGCTGACGACACCGGAGACGCGGGGCCTGGTATGCCCAACGTCGACATCTGGCGCGTGGGGCGCTTGAGCGGTCCCCACCCGACCCGCCGCTCCCGCTACCCGCCCGCCAGCCGGAGCACCAGCTCCACGCGGCGATTGGCGGATCGGCCCGTCTCGCTCCGGTTGCTCGCGACGGGCACGTAGGGCCCCGCGCCCCAGGCGTCGAGGCGGCCGGCGGGGATCCCCCGATCCGCCAGCGCGGCGATGACGGCCCGTGCCCGCGAATCGGAGAGCGAGAGGTTTCCGGCCACGGCACCGGTGTCGTCGGTGTGTCCGACCACGTAATAGCGCTCGTCGGGATTCGCCTGCAGGTAGCTCGTGATGGTGGCGAGGGTGGCGTCCGACGCCGGCGTGATGACGTCCGAGCCGGTCTCGAAGTAGAGGCCGTCCAGAACCGACTTGCCCTCGTCCTCCAGCCGCTGGCCGAGCAGCTCCTCCGACAGCGTGACCGTGCCGACCTCTCGTTCGGCGGTCTCCAGTACGTCCACCGAGTACAGCCCCCGCTCTCGGCTGATGAGGATCATCGCGTACACCGTCCCGCCGGGGAGCGCCTTCCGGGCCGAGATGTAGTGCTCGACCCATCCGTCGAGGTAGACCAGAGTACCCGTGGGCAGCCGGCCGTAGGCGCGCGATCCGAGGACGGGACGGTACGTGGGCGACATGCTCAGCCGGATGTTGCAGTCGGGGGCGCGGCAGTCGAGCAGGATCTCGAACCCGCCCTCTTCGAGGGTGCTCAGATAGCTCCGGTAGACCTCGAAGGGGGTCACTCCCTCCGGGCGCCGGTAGATGGTGCTGACCAGCGCACCCTCGACGACCTCCGTGGTGGGCACGTTGCGGTCGGCGAGCGGCATGACCAGAAGCGGAAGCTCCGCGAAGCGCGCCTCGTAGGTGCCGAGCGTCTCGCTGCCCGTGAAGCCGGAGATGGGCGCATCCTGCGCGACCAGGGGCGGCGAGACCAGAAGCAGGGGCAGCAGCAGCCGGACCGGCAGCAGTCGCGGCGGCTGCGGTCGGGTCGGTGGCAGTCGGGACAGCGGCGGTCGCCGCGGCAGCAGTCGGGACAGCGGCGGTCGCCGCGGCAGCAGTCGGGTCAGGGCATTCATCGGAGCGTCTCCGTGCGGGGGGAGCAACGTGGTACGGGCGTGATCAGTTCCGAGCGGCGGCGGACAGGTTGTCGGCAACGACGCGCGCCAGCCCCTCCAGCGCGTCGAGGTCGAGGCACATCTTCTGGCCCGGCTGATCGAAGGGGGAGTCGCTGGCGTTCATCTCCACGAGCACCGGGCCACTCGAGAAGCGCAGCGCGTACCGGTCGGGAATGTCACCGCCGGCGTCTCGCTGCGCGAAGCCGCCCTCACCCACGTTCATGGCTCGGTGGTCGACCGCGTATTCGCCCGGCGTGGCACCGATCTGCACGGCCCCGACCGCCTGGGAGGGATCGTCGAAGGTGGTCACCAGCAGGACGACACCCGAGCCGCCGGCCTCGGGCCGGTAGACGCGGTTGCAGGAGCGGCCCTCCTCCTCGAAGTCCGTGGCGACGACCTCCACCCCGGCGACGCCGCACACCCGAGCGACCTCGCCGGTGGGGAGCAGGATGTCGCAGGGTGGGAGCTGCCGGGCCACCTGGACGGGGGCCGGGGTCGGGGCCGAATCGGTGAGCCACGCAGCCTGCGGCGGTGAGGCCTCGGGCCCGTCGGCCAGGAGTGGCAGGGGCGAGGCGGCGTACACCTCCGCCAGTTGGGCGGCGGTCCGCGCGTCGGCCGCGGCGTCGTTCCCGTCGCGCTGCGGACGCAGGAAGGCGTGAAAGCGCCCCCCGATGAAGTACTCCACGGCCGGCTCGAACTGCGAGGCGTCCGGGCGTGTGATCACGATCGTCCCGTCCGAGCGGCGCTCGATCTCCGCCTCCTCCGTACCAAGGCCCGCCTCGCCGTCGAGCATCGCCTGGAACAGCTCCCGGTAGGCCTCCAGCCGTGGGGTGCCCGCGAGGTCGTAGATCATGATCCGGGCGCCCGGGCCGGTCGGACCGCCGTACGCCACGTTGGACTCCGCGGGACGATTGCGTTCGTCCTCCTGCTCGGCCCAGGGGAAGAGACGCGCGTCCTCGCCTCTCGCCGGCATGCCATCGATCTCGGCGGGCAGGTAGGACGCCAACGCCTCGGGGGTGAGTGGCGGGCCGGCCGGGGCCAGGGCGCCCGACGACGCTTCGGAATCCGCTGTCGCAGCCGCCTCGGAGTCCCTCGCGGTCGCCGCAGCGTCGCCCCCGGCATCGGACGCGTCGCCGCCCTCCCCGCCGCAGGCCATCGGAAGGAGCGCGATCAGGAGGAGCAGTCCCCGACGAATCGGCCGAGTCGGAGGAGCGGAAAGCACGGGCATGGCGACCTCGATGATCTCTGAGGGACACGGACTCCACGCCTCCATGCATGCTACCATCGCACCCGCGTGCGCAATCCACCGTCGGCGGGGCCGCGACCCGCTCGATCGATGCCCGGGCAGCACGGCGACCGTCCCGATCGTCCCGAGGAGCCGCTCCACACCTGCGGCACCAACGATCCCGCAGGCCCGTCCGGGGGACGACACACCCGCGAAGCGGCACGCGTGGGTGCGCCCCGTCGCAGCCTCCACCCTTGCCGGCCACATCGGGCGGATGCACTATGATACCACCCTGATATCACGTGCCTGCCTCGCCCCTCCATCATGCCCTCGATCAGTCTCCGGGGCCTCCCCGGTCCGGTCCACCAGGCCCTCCGCACCGCGGCCGACGACGCGCACCGCAGCCTGAACAGCGAGATCCTCCACAGGCTCGAGGCCTCGTTCGATCCGAACCCTCGCCGACTCGACGATCCCTCTCGCCGCGGTCCCCCCCGGTACGGTCACCCCCGGTCCGGTCACCCCCGGCGCGATCCCGGCACATACGATTCCGTCCCGTTCGATGCCTCGCCTCCACTCGCCGGGCCTCCGCTAGCGTGGCGCATCCCCCCTGCCGGAGCATCCGCGGTGCGCGAGTCGCGCTCGCCGTGGGGGCGAGATTCGGTGGATGCCACCACCACGCCGATCGTGACCGCGGTGTCGGGCCACACCTCCGACCTCGAGCGACGCTCCGTGATGCTGATCGGGTCGGAGCCGGACGACGGCTGGCTGAACCTCGAGTGGCACGGGGTCCGGGTGAAGGGGGAGGAGGCTTTCCCCTCCGGGCGCGCTCGCCTTTCGATCGACGGGCTCGCGCAGGCCGGCCTCGGTGGTGAGGTGGCGCTGGAGCGGACGGACCTGGTGGTGCTCGTTTCCGATATCGCGCTCGACGCGCTGGCCGAGAGCCGGCCCGACGAGCCTCCCCTCCGCCGCATCAGCCGGTTCGATCCCACGCCCCGGTCCACGCTGCTGCTCCTTCGGATCGACCCCTATACCCATGGTCAGCTCGAGGCCGTGCGGGAGCGCACGCGCCTTTCCGTCCTGCGAGATCAGCTCGACCGCCTGCTCGGGATCGAGGTGGAGATCGACAGGCCGGGCGGCCTGCCGAGAGACGCCGCGGAGGCTGCCTCGGACGACGACGCCTGACCCGGCGCGTTCCCGCATGGTGTCGCCCCGAAGCACCCCTCAGGTTGATCACAGTCCCCGACCGCACTCCCCCACACCCCGTTCACGCCCCACGTCATGACCGCCGACGAGTTCACGCGCCTGGCCACGCTGATCCGATCCGAAGTCGGGGGTCTGCGCACGACCATGGACGCGCGGTTCGATCGGGTGGACGAGCGCTTCGAAGGGATCGACACGCGCCTCGACGGACTCGACACGCGCCTCGACGGCATGGACACGCGCTTCGACGGCATCGACACGCGCCTCGACGGAATCGACTCGCGCCTCGACGGCATGGACGCGCGCTTCGACGGCATGGATGAGCGCTTCGACGGCATGGACGCGCGCTTCGACGGCATGGATGAGCGCTTCGACGGCATGGACGCGCGCTTCGGCGGCATGGATGAGCGCTTCGACGGCATGGACGCGCGCTTCGACGGCATCGATGAGCGGATCGAAGGCAACGAGGTCCGGATGGGCCACAGCTTCGCGCTGATCCAGGAGCGCTTCGACCGGATCGACGGTCGGCTCGACAATGTCCAGGTCGGTCAGGAGCAGCTTCGCAACGACCTGAGGGGCGTGGCGGAAGGTGTCACCGCGAACGCCGAGCGCATCGACCGGGCCACCGAGCGTCTCGACGGGATGGACGAGACACTCGGCGACCTTGCTGCGGTAGCGCGAAAGGCCGGCTGACCCTCGGGCGCTGGCCGGCTTCGGCCGTCAGTCCCCGTCTCTCAGCAGCACGTCCCGGAACGCGATCTCCTCGGCCGCCAGCACGAACATCGTACGTGGCATGCCGACGGTCCGCTCCTGCAGTTCGCGATAGTACTCGGTGAAGTCGACGTCGCCGGGTGCGCGCATGCCCGCCAGTACGAGATCGGCGTCGACGGAGGAGGCCTGAAGTACGTCGAGCGCTTCGTCCTGAGCGGCCACGAGGACTTCGGTCTGGAGTCCGGTGCGGGTCTCGGCCACGATGCGCTCGAGGTTGCGGCGCGCATCCTCGGCAGCCGAGGCGGTCGGCACCACCATCTTGAGGCGGGTGTCGGCGTACCTCCACTGGATGGACGTGCGCAGGAGATAGCCCAGGATCATGAGCAGCGCGCCGTTGCCCTGCAGTCCGCCCCACCAGATGTCGATGCGGCGTCGGTCTCGCGCGGGCGGCGGACGCTCGGCGTCCCGCACGACCACGACGTTTCGCTGGTGTTCCCAGAGATGCTGCAGCAGGCCACAGTATTCCTCGCGGTCGCCGGGGTCCGTGGAGGCACCGATCAGAACCGTGTTGGGCGCGAGGGCTCCGAGTCCGTAGGCCTCGACGAGCCGCTTCGACCCGGTGTAGAGGTCGGGTGCGCTCTTTACCCGGACCAGCGCCTGAACTCCGCGCCGGAGCAGGTACTCCTGCATACTGGTCTCCATGGAGCGACGTCGCTCGGTACCGAAGCTCTCCGGTACGACGGTAGCGACGGTCAGCAGGCCCCGCCCATGCCCCAACTGGTCGGCGAGCTCGACGAGGTGCCACCTGCGACTGGGGGCACCGGTGAGCACGAGCGCGTGTGGCCGCCAATTCCGCGGGTCGGCCGCCTCCCGGGTGACGCGGAGAAGCCCCTGCCGGGTGATCTCGAGCCAGATGCCCCGACGCACATCTCCGAAGGCGGACTCCAGCCCCTGACGCTCCAGCCAGAGAAAGATCCCGAGGACGATCGCGAAGGCGACGGCCGTGGCCACGGCGTTGATGAGGAACATGACCCCCACACAGCCGAGTGCACCCAGCAGCGAGAGGACCCAGGGGACCTGGAAGCGCGGGCGAAAGGAGGGGCTGCCCAGGAACCGTTCGAGCCCCGCCGCGACGTTCACGACGCCGTACGTCGTGAGGAAGAACATGGTGAGGATCGGGGCGATGACGTTCAGGTCCCCGAGCCAGACCGCGATGAGCGCGAGCCCCAGCGTGACGAGCGTGCCGAGCCTCGGCTC
>JGI12048J13642_10474433_pt1 | contig 33312 bp, 33 predicted proteins | sample ElkSlonscriptome_16_FD_13642 | JGI IMG/M metagenome (IMG submission 13642)
CGCCGAGGAGCCGATGGAAGCGGTGGTCGGGGAACTGCTTCGAAACGCCGGCGCAACCGTTGCGGCCGCGGAAAGCTGTACCGGGGGCCTGCTGGCCCATCGGCTCACGGAGGTATCCGGAAGTTCGGATTATTTTCTTTTTTCCGGGGTGACCTACTCCAATGAGGCAAAAGTGAAGGTGTCGGGGGTGCAACCCGAAACCTTGGCGGATTACGGCGCGGTGAGCATCCGGACCGCCGAAGAAATGGCCGAAGGGGTGCGAAAATTGACCGGCGCCGATTACGGCATTTCCACTACCGGCATCGCCGGTCCGACCGGCGGAACCGAAGAAAAGCCGGTGGGTACCGTATGCATCGGACTGGCCTCCCGCACCGGCGTCGAGGGACGCAAATTTACCTTTCCGTTTCCCCGGCGCTCCATGAACAAGCGCATATTCGCCACCACCGCATTGGATCTGCTGCGCAGAACGCTCCTCAAGGAGACGATCCGGTGAACACGTAAATGAAATAAGCGTGCTTAAAAACCTGGAAATTGAAGATTTTGAAATTTACAGCCTGAATGAGGTATACTGAAGAAATACCGAACGGAGGTGAACCATGAATACTCAACCACAAGAAAAGCGTCGAATGACGCCGGAAGAGTATCTTGAGTTCGATAGCGTTTCAGATATCAGGCATGAATACTCCGATGGTGAGATGTTCGCCATGACAGGCGGAAGTTTGAACCATAACCAGATTAACATCAATATCGCCGGCCAGTTGAAAAATAAGCTTACAGGCACCCCATGCAGACCGCTTGCAAGTGATATGAGAGTGAAAGTCGAAGAGCTTGGCAAGTACACGTATCCCGACATCGTCATTGTCTGTGGAAACATCGAGTTGGAAAAAAACAAAGGCTTGGAGACATTGCTGAATCCCGTGGTCATCATAGAGATTCTTTCAGATTCCACCGAGGCATATGACCGGGGAAAAAAATTCACCCATTACCGACTGATTCCTTCACTTCGCGAGTACATCCTTGTGGCCCAAAATCATTGCAATGTGGAGCAATTCTCTCGTGCCGACAATGGTATTTGGCAAATTTTGAATCCATGTACGGATATGCAGGGGTCCATTACAATCGAGTCCATTGGTTGTGAATTGCTGCTTTCCGATATCTATGAGCTGGTTGAATTTGAGGCTGCCAGCCGGTTCGACCAGCCGGCAGAGCCGATCAGATGAACGATGAGTTGATATTTGAGGTTCGCCATGCCCAAAAAACGGCCATGATCACCGTTTCGGCCTGTCTATTATTCAGGCTTGGCCGAAACGATAATCAAGGCCAAAAAACCTGAAGAATTATTGAGGGTGAAGTGAATTCAATCCATCCTTTATTTTTCTAAGCCGGGATTTGGAAGGGGACGGCAGCAGATTCTCGAGTCGGGGCATCTTGAGAAAGGCAGGTGACGAAACAAATTCCGGCTGTGGACGATACCCGTATTTTTCCGCTGCAAACTGCTGTATCTCTTCAGAGTTCAAGGCATCAAGAAGCCTTTTGCCTTTGGGGGTGAATGCGATGAAAGGATGGGGAATATTCAGGGTCGGCTCCGGATAGAGCACCCGGATTTGGGATTCCATTTTCTCCCGGTAGGCCGGAAACGCTTGATAAAACGCGATGATCTGGCTTTCGGTCGCCATTGCAAAAGGATAGGCCCAGGGGCCCTGTTTGAGGAATTTGCTGAAGAGAGCCTCTTCGGAATCAGGGAGCGGCCCCATGATCTCATACAATCGTTTCAAGCCGGCCGGCGGCAGGGCGCGGTTTGAACCCCCGGAAGGGGTTTCGGATAAGGCTTCCGCGATCAGATAAGCCGAAAGCTGCCCGACCGGGCTGTCCACAGGATCAGCGGTGCGAAGCACCACGGTTCCCTCCATATTTCGCAAACCGAGGGTGTTCCAGGTTCGGCCTTCCCGCATCAGTTGGAGCAGGCGAGGGAAGTCCGTCAGGTAATGAATGTCATTGCTGATCTTTGCGATTCCTGCCCCGACCAGGGTATGGAGAATATCGGACCAGGAATAGATCACAAGGGGGGAAGAAAGCACATCCGCCTTCGAATCGGAGTCTTCCGAAGAGAAATTCTCCGGAATCGACTCTGAAAACGGCCCGATCGCCCAGACCCCGTCCACCCCTTCCAAAGCCGCGGCGGGTATTTCTTCGAGACCGTATTTTTCACCGATTACCACCAAACCGAACCGGGTCTTCAGCAGGTCCCGAAAAGCGGAGTCTTGAATCAGCCCCTTTTTATCTTCGCTGAAAAGGATATGAACGGTTTCCAGCTCACGGCCCGGCCCATTCCCCTCGTCCGAATTTCGAACGGTTCCGAAAAGCAGAATCACCGCCAGGACGCCTGATGCAATGCACAGGCCGAAAAAAAGTTTCCATTTTCGGGTGCTTGCCAAGATCAGAAACAAAGCCAGAAATACCAGCAGCAGGATGCGACCCATTCTTTTCTCCCGTATAGCCTGTAACCCGGGATCGTGCCCCGGAAATAGATGCGTGAAAGTTTTCGAACACCGCCCTTTTAGTTCGCCCGGGATTGAAAATCAAGGCGCAATGGAAGGGGATCGAAATGAAAGAGGTGTTGAATGGGAGAATTCGGGAATTTTTTCGTGTTTGAAGTGGGGGTGCCGGTCATGCCGGGGAGGCATGACCGGCGGCGTCGTAAAGAAAGAAGGAAAAAATAAGGAAAGAAGAAAAACAGTAAAGAAAGGAAACCGGTTATCATAACCAGTTGATTGCTGTATGCCATAGCCTAAAAAATGAATCAATGGGCTGATGCCTGTATTGTAAGGTAGAAAAAACCTACTCCGGGGTCGGGTTCGGTCTTGCAGACGGTAAGGTAAATAGATGAAAGATTCGGAGAAAGACGAGAGACGACCCCAAGGCCGTCTCTCGTCGAATGGATTAGACCTGTTCGGACATTTTTTCCACTATAGCCTCGAAAGCCTCGGTGACGCCGGTGTTTTTATGGGTTTCCTGATAGCAGGCGCCGGAGTCGCCGCAGGCCACCACCCGGGGATCAAAAGGAATCCGGCCCAGAAAGGGGATGCCGAAATCCTTGGCGGTGCGCTCTCCGCCGCCGCTTCCGAAAATATCGATGGTTTCATTGCAGTGAGGGCAGGCGAATCCGCTCATGTTTTCAACCAGACCGAATACCGCCATCTTTACGGTTTTGCAGAAATTGATCGACTTGCGGACATCCGCCAGCGCAACCTCCTGGGGGGTGGTGACGATAATCGCCCGGGCCCCTTGAATCACCTGGGTGACGCTCAGGGGTTCGTCTCCGGTTCCCGGGGGGGCGTCGATGATCAAAAAATCGAGGTCTCCCCATTCCACATCCGAGATGAACTGCCGAATCACCGAATGCTTAACCGGCCCCCGCCAGATAACGGCGGCATCCTTGTCCGGCGTGAGGGATTCGATGGAGACTGCGCAGAGGTTTTTGGAGTATTGCAGCGGAGCCAGGCGCCTTTCGGGAGTCACGCCCATCATTTCCTGATGGATGCCGAGCATTCGGGGGATATCCGGCCCGTGGATGTCCACATCCATGATGCCGACCTTATAGCCTTTATTGGCCAGGGCTACGGCCAGGTTGACCGATACGCTGGATTTTCCCACACCCCCTTTACCGCTCATGACGATAAAGGTCTCTTTTATTCTTTTGAGGGACTTCTCTAAAGCTTCATCCTGGGCGTCCTGCGCCTGCTTGGGATTTGCAGTATCGCATCCGCCCCCGGTGATCATTTCCATTAACGCTTTAACTCCTTCCTGATGATTCCTGAATGAAAATGCGGCTCATGGCGACAAGTAAGTGCCACTTATGCCTTTTCAGGCTGCGGTCGACCCATCGCTATGAACCGCATGGGGTTGTATTTTTCCGTTAGTGCTCGGTGACCCGATGAAAATATTGGCCTCCGCAGGAGGGGCATTTTTCCGGTTTGCCGGTGCCCATCGGCTCTTCCCACTTGTTTTCGCATTTTTCACAAGCGAATATGCGGGATTCTTCCATCAGGGTGAAATTGCCGCCCTCGACATTAATGGCCTTTCCGTTGATCAGGGCATCCGCGATGATCTTGCGGGCGCGCTGTATAATGCGGCCGAAGGTCGCCCGGGAGACGCCCATGCGCTGTCCCGCTTCTTCGTAAGACAGACCGAGGAGATCCGACAGTCGGATGGATTCGCGTTCATCAACCGTCAGGCAGATTTCTTCAAGGCTCACCATCGGGATGCCCCTGGGCTTGAAATAGCTGATTTCCGGGTTGAAACCGACGAGGCGATTTTTTTTGGGTCTGACCATATCTCTCTCCTTTGTTTTGAGTTTACCTCTGTGAAAGGGTGTTAATCGCTGCGTTGTTTTTTTTCAATAGTTTTTTCTCATCTTTGATCGTAAAAAACGGGAAAAGAGGCCGAGCGAACGATTTATTCTCAAAACATGAATCTATCGTACCGTTCTAAACTCTTCCTACCAAGAAAAATTGCATAACCGGGTATTTTTTTTACGTGGGTTTTATATATACTAATTTGGGATTTTGGGAAAGCATTATTTCAAACTTTTTTTGCTTGGATGAAACTTGATTTTATTCCCTGTTGATTCAAGGGGCGTAATTTGATATGCGTCACCTTCGATTTTGTAACAGACCAGAACTTATTACCAAACGCTAGAGAGGAATCGTTCGGGTGAAACAGTTTTATTCCGCCGAAAGCGCGGAGGTTTCACAAACGATTTTTTTTATTGGCACCGATGTGGGTGAGCGATGGCGGCTAAAAAGAAGAAGCGAAAAGAAAAGGGGACCTACAAACAATTTGAAAATCTGTCTCTTGATCAGATTATTCAGAATGTCGAGGATACGCTTTCCTCTGAAAATCCCCGGGATGCCCTCTACACTCTAAAGTTTGCCACGAAAAAATTCGGAGAATCCGCGTCGATTCGGTCTCTCTTTTTTCGGGCTTATCTGCTGCGGGAAAAGCAACTCAGGACCAAATCCCTGCATGCCGAAGCCGATGCGGTTCGGGAGTTGGCAAACCGTTTTGTGCCTGAATTCGATCAAATGCCGGAAGCGGTTCTGGCCGATTATATATCCGCCGCATCGGGAAAAAAGGCGCTCGAAGCCTATGCCGGTTATATGAAAAACGGGGATAGGTCTTCTAAAATCGAGCAAACGTTGGCCTATCTCATGTTCACAGGGCGGGATTGGAAAGCCGTCGAATCTCTGGAGGCGGACCACCCCCTCCGCCAAGACGCGGGTCCGGTTCAAAAAGCGGCGGCACTGATGAACGATGCGGTGTGGGAACAGGCCCTGGATGCCTTGAATCCGATCTCCCGGACCTCTCCCTATGCCTCGATTCGGGTGTTCTGCCGGGCCATGGTCTCTTTCTTCAGGGGGGATGACAAAGCCGCGGCGCGAGCCTTGGAGATGATTCCGCCCGACTTTCCCCTTTCTCGTACCATTGGACAGCTCAAACGGGTTCTCAACCCAGCCGTCCCGGAAGAGGAAAAAAAGGCCGCCATGGAAGCGGTGGGTTTCCTGTGGGACGGGCCGGTCAACATCGAAAGGGATATTCGACACCTGATCGACTGTATTGATCGAAAACGGTTCAAACAGGCGGTGGAAACGGTTCATGCGGTCGCCTCAGCCATCCATCCGTCTGAATCCCTGAGGGTGACCCGATGGATAACCGAGTGTTTGTGGCGGTTTTCCATTGTGGAGCGGATGGACGACTATGATTTCCAAAAGATGGTCCAGAGCCTTCTGCCCAAGGAAATCATCGATCCGATGTTCATGAAGATACGCCTCGTCATGAGCATCAAACCCTTTACATCGGCGGGTTCGTATATTTCCGACCTGAGCAAAGAATTCCCCGATCCCGAAGAGCGAAAACTCGCTCATGCCCTCACCCTTTTGCATACGGCCATGTTTCTAAACCTCCAGGACGGGCACATGCAGTTCCGGGTCGAGCATCCGCTCATTGGGAGATTCCGAGACCAGCTGGGGATTCGTTCCGATACCTACGAGGGGGCCCTCCTGGATATGGTGACGCACAGTATCGGCATCGATCCGGGAAACCGAAAAGCCTATGAATATCTGGCCGGTCTTTCCCGGAATTCAAGGGAAGACAAAAAGAAAGTGGAGAGCGGGTTCAGTGTGATGCTGAAGGAATTTCCGGATGATCCCTTCCCCTGCCTGGAATTGGCCTCTCTTTTTTACGAAAGCAATGCCTTTCGAAAGGCGGAAAATATTCTGGAGGAGGCGATGAAGCGGGCGCCTCATGACGCCCGGGTACTCGATCGGCATGTGTTGTCGCTGCTCATCTCCTCCGAAATCAATATCCGGCGTGAAAAATTCCACTTGGCGGAGCGGGACCTGGACCGGGCGGCCGCTTTCGAAAATAAAAAATTGGAACCCTTCGTATTGGAGAAAAAACTCCTGTTCGACCTCAAAACATCCGCGAATGAACTCGAACCGGATCAGCCCGGGACGAAAAAACAGATTTCGCTTTTCGGAGAGCGCCGCACTCCCGCTACTCTGATATATGAAACCCTGGCCGAATACTCCCTGTATGACCGGCTCAAGGTGATGTCGCTTCTGCGCCTGGACCTCGACGGAAAAAAACTGCCTCAGAAGACGGTGCTTCTGAAATCCCTGGATAATCTCCTGGGCAAGGAGCTGAAAGCGGGTGTCAAAGCCCTCGGTTCATCCCAGGTGTTTGAATTGCTCGCCCCGATAGGAAAGGAATACGATCCGCTTTATGAAAGTATTCATCCCGCGCCCCTGTTGATCAAACGCTCCAAAGCGCTTCTGAATGTGCTGAGCACGGATGATGCCTTGCGCCTCTATGAACGCATTCTCTTACCCTCGCTTTACAAGGCGATTATCAAGGACCTTCGGTCCCGAGCCAAAGAGGCTTCAGAGAAGGACCGCCGTCTTTTGGATTTTTTTCGCGTGACGATCGACCATCTCTCCGGTAAAAAAGAGGATTCCGATTTGTTTTATGAGGTGATCGATGAGGTCGAAGAAGGCCCGGCCTTGGAAGCGCTCCGCGCCCTGTCCAGACGGCTGTCCCGGCATGCCGCGGGACCGCTTCGGGCGGCCCTGGAGGAGTTCGATTTCGAAATCCTGGATGAAACCTTCGGCGGCTTTCCGGGGCTGCCCTTCGATCTCGACCTGGATGACTTCCTACCCCGGCTGGAAAAATTGTTCGGGGGTGCGGAAGCGGAAGAGGATACCTGGGATGAGGATCGGTTGTTTGAAGCGCTGGAGGTTTTGTCGAAAATCGGGATGACCGAAACCGAAGCGTTCCAAGATGAATTGGAGTGGGTGATCGAGGAGGCGGAAGACTGGGTCGACTCTCTCGATATCAGGGGGTATCCGAATCATCTGATCAAGCAGATGCGGAACATGCTCTTTAAAACCGACCCGGAGGCCAAGCAGGAACTGAACATGATCGCCCGGGTATTGGAACAGACCGGAACACAATCGAACCTCTCCCGGGAAGGTCAGGTCCTGCTGTTCGGGAAGGCCCGAAAAAAATAGACAGGAACGGATGAGATGCTGCCATATTATTTTGTTCTCAATGTATCTGAAGATGCCACGGACGAAGAGATTCGAAACAGTTATCTACGGTTGGTCAAACAGTATACCCCCGAAAAGGACCCGCTCCGGTTTCAACAGGTGACCGAGGCGTATGAAGCCCTTCAGAACCGGCGTCGGCGCATTCTCGGGAAAATTTTCGGCGGTCTCAGTACCAAAGAACCGGAGGATGGGCTGTGGATGCTCGCCGCCTCTTTGCGTCCGGTGCGGCGTCCGGTGGGTCTTCAAGCCCTGTTCGATGCGGAAAATGAAGATTGATTTCGGCCGAAGAATCGCCGCTTGCCGCCGATGGGTCGGGGACACGATGCGGGAGCGTCTGGTTCGGCCTGCGCGACGGTATTTTTCGATTCGGCAAACTCCTCGGTCCTTGCGTCCTTCTGAAACGGCCTTCCCCGAAGGAAGCGAATGGAAGGAAAAAGCCCTGGCCGATTTTCGCACATGGTTGGAGGCGCTTCCCGAAACCCCGCCGCCCGCTGAAGATCCGGGACCGGAATCGGTCGATCTGCTGACGCTTCTCTCCGAGTTCACCGCCCTTCGGCAGGAGGTTCGGCTTCAAAACCGAGAGCAGAACAAGGGGGTATTGGCGCTCAACCGATTCATTGAGGATTTTCAGAAAACCGAGGCGACCCTAGGATCCCTTGGGGATAAAAACAGGCGAATGGCCGAGGCGATCACCGCCTTGGCCGGTGAATTCGAAAAAGTGGAGGATCGTATCCGAAACGTGGTCGAAAACCGAGGCGACGACGCCTGCCAGATTCAATGGAAGCAAGACATCGAAAAAACCGCCGTTCGTCCCTTTCTGGATGTGCGGGACGCCCTGGTTCGGGGGTTGAAAGCGGCCCGTGACGCGTCCGGACACGGCGGGTTTTTCAGGGCTACACCCAAAAATATCGAAGGGGTGATCGAGGGTTATTCGATGGCCATTCGCCGCTTCGACCGGGCACTGGCGGCGGTGGGGATTCGTCCGGTGGAGGCGGTGGGCAAACCCTTCGATCCCAAAATCATGCGGGCGGTGGACACTCGGCCCGGTCCCGTGGAAAAAAAAGGAACCGTAGTTGAAGAGCAGCTCGGCGGGTTTGTCCGCGGGGACGAGGTGATTCGGACCGCCGAAGTGGTGGTCGTCGCCTAACCATTTTTATCATTGCTGAGAAGAAAGAAGGGAAAAACGCATATGGAACCGATCGTCGGTATCGATCTTGGAACCACCAATTCCGAGGTCGCCTATATTATCAATGAAAACGCGGAAGTGTTAACCGAAGGGGACAATGGTATCTTTCCCTCCTGCGTCGGAATCGATGCCGAGGGCGGTATCATCGTCGGCGCCGAAGCCAGAAACCAGGCGGTATTGGCGCCCGACCGGACGGTAATGTCGGTGAAACGGCTGATGGGGACGGATACCGAAATTCCCATGGGAGAGGACCGGTACCGGCCGCAGGAAATCTCCGCCTTTATTCTGAAAGCATTGAAGGCGCGGGCGGAAAAGGTACTGGGCCGGGCTGTGTCCAAAGCGGTGATTACGGTGCCCGCCTATTTTACCGACGCCCAGCGGCATGCCACCCGGGAAGCGGGCCGGCTGGCCGATCTGGAGGTGATACGCATCATCAATGAGCCCACCGCCGCGGCCCTGGCCTATGAAAGCACCCGGTCGGAATCCAGGCGCATTCTGATTTATGATCTGGGGGGCGGTACGTTCGACGTCTCCATCGTTAAAATCGAACAGGGGGTGGTGGAGGTGCTGGCCAGCACCGGAGACAATCACCTGGGCGGCGACGATTTCGATCAAAAGATCGCCGATCGGCTGATGGAATACTGCACCGGTGAATTGAAGCTGAACGACAGGGATAATCCGGTTTTGAAGGCGCGCCTGAAGCGTGCCGCGGAAACCGCCAAAATCGACCTGTCCTCAGCCCCCTACGCCCGGGTCGAGGAAGACCACATCGGCAAAAGGAAATTCAAGGATGTGCATCTCTCCTATGAGCTTTCCCGGCAGGATTTCGAGGAAATGATCGAAGACGATCTGGCCCGCACCATGGAGTCGGTCAACAAGGCGCTCAAGGATTCGGAGTCACTGCCCTCGGCCATCGACAAGATTATTCTGGTGGGCGGGTCGACCCGAATTCCGAGAATTTCCGCCATGCTGGAGGAAAAATTCCAAAAGATGCCCCACGGCGAGATCGACCCGGATCTCTGCGTGGCATTGGGAGCGGCCATTCAGGCCGGCAGGGAAATGGGCCTGGACAGCTCCGGTATTTTGCTGGACATCACCCCCTATACCTTCGGGACCTCGGCCCTGGGGGAGGTGAACGGCATCCCCACCCACCATCAGTTTGTGCCGATGATCCGCAGAAACACCAAACTCCCGGTCGCCAAAACCGAAGCCTTTTACACGGTCTATGACGACCAGGAGGCGGTGGAAATCAATGTCTACCAGGGGGAAGAACCCATTGCCCTGGACAACGTTCGGATCGGAAATTACCGGTTTGACCTAACCAAAGCGCCTCAGAGGAGCGTCATCCTTCTCAATTATGATCTCGACCTCAACGGGATTTTAAAAATCCAGGCCGTCGAAAAAAAAACCGGCCGCAAAATCAATGCGGTCATCGAAAATGCCTTTTCTGAATTTTCCGAGGAGGCTTTTTCCGAGTCCAAGGAGCGGATCGCCGCTTTATGGGCTGAGGATGAGGAAGACGCGGCCGGCCACGGCCCGGAGGTCGAGACCGAAAACCCGGATGTGCCGGCCGACATCGCCGAAACCCTGAACCTGGCCCAGTCGAAACTCGATTCCGCACCCGAAGAGGACCGGGATGAAATGATCAATCTCATGGAGGATATTCGGGATTCGGTTCAATCCGGAAATCTTGAAGAGGCGAGGCGGCAGCAGGCCGAACTCGACGACATCCTCTTTTACATCGGATAGCGGAGCGGGTATGGACCGTTGCCCCACATGCCGGGCCGAACACCGGGGCGGGGATTCCTGTCATCGGTGCAAAACCGACCTGAAGCCGCTGCTGGAAATCGAAAAGCGGGCCGAAGACCACCGAACCGAGGCGGTACGGGCGTTTCGTTCAAAGGATTTCAGGACCATGTATCATCACGCTCGGCGGTCCCGGGCCTTGCAGCGTACCCCTGAATCCGACCGGCTGCTGGCGTGTGCGGCAGTGCTCTCCGGAAATTTTGGTCTTGCGATTTCCCTTCGGAATCGTTAGATTCAGGCAAATGGAAAAAATCTCCCATGATTAACGATTCGCAATAGAAAGCATCCCGGAGGGATGGATCGATGTCAGGGGAACATGATTTACAGGTAATCGAATCCCTTCAAGCCCATGGCCCAAGCACCCGACTTAAGCGTCCGCATCGGCGGCGTTCCGTTGAAAAATCCGGTTATGACCGCGTCCGGCACCTTCGGCTACGGTCGCGAGTTTTCCCTGCTGATGGATCTGAACCGACTGGGGGGGATCATCGTCAAAGGGCTTTCCCTGGAGCCCAGTCGGGGAAATCCGCCCCCGAGAATCACCGAAACCCCCTGCGGAATGCTGAACGCCATCGGTCTGGAAAACGTGGGCATCGAGGCCTTTGCCGCGGAAAAACTTCCCTATCTGCGGACCCTGTCCACTCCGGTATGGGTGAATATTTACGGCAAAACCGTGGATGAGTATGCCCGGCTGGCGGAGCGGATTCAAGAGATCGAGGGGATTTCCGGGGTTGAGGTCAACATCTCCTGCCCCAACGTGAAAAGCGGCGGGGTCGCCTTCGGGGTCGATCCCGAGGCCGCCTTCGAGGTCATTCGCGCGGTTCGGCGGAGAACCGAACTGCCGCTGATGGCCAAGCTGTCGCCCAACGTCGCCGATATTACCCTTATCGCCCGTCGTGCGGTGGATGCGGGGGCCGATGCCCTTTCCCTGATCAACACCATTACCGGAATGGCCGTGGATGTAGAAAACCGCCGACCCCGCATCGGCAACATCACCGGCGGCCTCTCGGGTCCGGCCATTCGGCCGGTGGCGGTGCGGATGGTCTGGCAGGTGGCCCGGGCCGTGGACGTGCCGGTGGTGGGCATCGGCGGAATTCTGACCGCTTCGGATGCCCTGGAGTTTCTGATCGCCGGGGCCGCTGCGGTTCAGGTCGGCACTGCGAATTTCGTAAACCCTCGGGCCACTCTGGACATCATTGAAGGGATCAATGCCTATATGGTCCGCCATGGATTCACCGCTTTAAGGGATATCATCGGTTCACTGGAATGTTCGGATCATCTTTGATTATCCAATCTAAAAAGGAAAAAGGAGAGACATTATGGATTTTGAAAGTCTGAGGGAAATTGTCGATTTCGCCATCGAAAAAGAACAGGAAGCGGCCGATTTCTATCTGGAAGCCAGCGAGCAAGAGCCCTTTTCCGGTTCCAAGGAGATGCTCAAGGAGTTCGCTCAGCAGGAACTGAAACATAAAGACATGTTGGAGAATCTCGAAGATCACGGGGTGGACGATTCCATTCAGGATTACAGCTTCAAATGGATCAAAGACATCAAACGCAGCAACTATATGGAAGATATCGAATACAAACCCGGCATGGGGTATCGGGATATGCTGCTTCTGGCCATGAAACGCGAGGAAAAAGCACTGGATCTCTACCGGGACCTTCATGACCGGGCCGACGACCAGAGGGTAAAAGATCTCTTTAAGGTCCTCCGTCAGGAGGAGGCCAAGCATAAGCTCTCCCTTGAATCGATTTACGATGATTACATGGCCGAGATGGGAGACTGAGACCGGCCGTTGAATCATCCGGTTTTTTTGGGACTGCATATGAAGTGAGCGGTTCGGATGGAACCGCATGCAATGACATGAATCCCCCTTTCCCGGGTTGCCGAGGTTTGGGGGTTTTTTACTGGAGATAAGGAGCGGATATGATAATAAAATGGCTTTTGCGGATTTTGCTTGTTTCTCTTATTCTGGCCCCCTGCGGGTATGCGGCTGAAATCGGCGGCGTCAGCCTTCCGGAGACCCTGGTGGCCGGAAACGAAACCCTTACCCTCAACGGCGCGGGGCTTCGAAAGAAGTTTTTCCTGAAAGTCTATGCGGGCGGATTGTATTTGACTGAAAAATCGACGGATACAAAGCAGGTCCTTCAGGCGAACGTACCCATGGCCATTCGAATGCACTTTATTTATGACGGGGTTTCCGCTGAAAAGCTGATCGACGCCTGGAATGAAGGTTTTTCCGCGGCCACACACGGAAAAACCGGCCCTCTTCAGGAAGAGATCAATAAATTCAACAGTTTTTTCACTGAAGAAGCCAAAGAAGGTGATATTTACGACATCATCTACACCCCCGAAGAAGGCACCCGGGTCTACATCAAAGACCGGCTGATGGGGGTCATTCCCGGCCTCGATTTCAAGCAGGCGGTCTTCGCCATCTGGCTGGGAGAAAAGCCCGCGGATGGAGGTCTCAAGGAGGGAATGCTGGGATTGTAAACGGCAGAACCGGCGTCACCGGTCGAAAAAACATCGCTTGGAGGGTGCATATCCTTCCAGGAACGCCTCCCACCGGCTGCTGAACATCACCCGATTCCGGTCGGCGATCCGTTTGGCCGGGTCGCAGTGAGGAAGGTGAAATCGGCGGGAGGCCCTGTTTCCGACGAGTCTCCGGGGTTTTTTCAATGCCGGATTTCCCCAAATCCCTTTGCCGGCGGACATGGCCGCACGCTGGGCCCTCAGCAGCACATCGGCGTATTTTGTGGTTTGTCGATCATACAGGCAAAAAGCCAGTCCCGCTTCCACTATACGGGCATTGACGAAAAGGGTTCGATCCGGAAACAGGTAGGCCAGGGTTCGGCCGTATCGATCGGATTTTTCTTGGTCATATTCGAGTCGAACGGTTTTTCCGCCCACCAGGTTTCGGTTGAACCGTTCCGCGGCCCTGCCGAAGGGTTCCCCGGGTCGATCTCCGTGGGCCACTTCGGGACAGTTGATGCCGATATACCGCACATGCCGACCGTCTTTCAGAATAATGGTGTCGCCGTCGATGACATAATCCACCCGGGCCGAATCCATTTGCGAAAAAGGGTCGGCTTCGGCCTGAGGGGCAACCGACAGCAGGAAAAGGCAGATAAAGAAACAGGTCAGGTGTTTGGATAAGAAGGGTTTCGCAAGCATGGTTCCTCCCGTTGGCCTCACTCATTCAGGCTTGGCCGAAACGATGATCAAAGCCGTTTTCGGCATTTGACGCTTCCGCCTTTATGGTGTAAAGGAGACGAAAATTTCCCTAAAAATGTTTAGTCGACGCTTTTATCAGCAGAGAGATTCAGAGGAGAAGTGACCATGACTGCAGCCATGAACGAAATATTCACTCCGGAAACCATGGAACGGCTGTTTCCCAAAGAACGCTCGAATGAGTTCTTTGATGCGCTGTTCGGAGACGCCGAGGAGGGGGCCTATGACATTCAGTTGGCCTATCACAGCGCCGCCGAGGATGAGCTGCGTTTCGAGTTTCAACTTACCCAGCGGCCGGAAAAATGCCTGGCCTGTAATCTGACCTACGGGCTTCCCCAGGTGTTTGCCCGCCATCCCATCATCAATGTCGACGGGGTGGTCGAAGATATTCAAAAAGAGATCGACAACCAGGCCCTGTGCGCCGGTTGGCGGCTCGGTTCCACTCGGGAGGTTTCCAGAGAATTGCATGTGATCCCCCTGGTCATTTCTTTGTCCTGAGACCCTTTCCCCGAAATAAATACACTGCATGCTTGAAGGGCCTGGAATCCGGTCCTTCAAGCATTTGGCGGGGACCTGTGACGGAAGGCTACCGGTTGGAGCCGGCTTCTTTTTTCTTTGGTGACCCGGGCCGCGGCCGTTTTCTCGGTTTTCGCCTCTGCGGTTTCTTGGGGCGGTCATTGGAAGAAGCCCCTTTGGGGGGCGGCGGCAGTTTCAGCCAATCCTCCTCCGGATGGATGCACGAAATCTTGTGTCCCAGGAATTCTTCGATGGCCGGGATGTAGAAGGAATCGGTTTCATCGGCGAAGCTGATGGAGATCCCGGTGGCCCCGGCCCGCCCGGTGCGCCCGATTCGGTGGACATAGTTTTCAGGGTCCTGGGGCAGGGTATAGTTGATGACATGGCTGACCCCTTCGATATGGAGCCCCCGGCCCGCCACGTCGGTGGCCACCATCACCCGAATATTGCCCGACCGAATATTTTCAAAGATACTCAGCCGCTTCTTTTGAGGCACATCCCCCGAAATAACCGAGCAGTTGATTCCGTATTTGTTGAGCAGATCGCCGATTCGCTGGGTTTCGTCCCGGCGGTTGCAGAAGATGATCACCCGCTCCAGGTTCTGCCGCTGGATGATGTTGTACAGCAGGGCTTTTTTTTCGCCGGCGGTGACCAGGTAGACGACCTGTTCGACCGTGTCCACCTCGATCTGTTCCGGCTCGATCTCCACCTCCAGCGGGTCGGTCATCCACTGGGAGGCGGCCCGCTCCACATCACCGATCATGGTGGCGCTGAACATCAAGGTCTGGCGCCGGTCCTTGTGGGGCGTTTGCCGGACTATGCGGCGAATCTGGGGCATGAATCCCATGTCCACCAGACGGTCGGCCTCGTCGATCACCAGGATTTCGATCTTGCCGAGATTCACATCCCCGTGTTCGGAAAAATCGATCAGCCGGCCGGGGGTGGCCACCACGATATCCACCACCCGGTCGGTAAGCTGTCGACGCTGCTTCTGATAATCCATGCCCCCGAACACATTGGCGATGTGGCAGGGATAGTATTTGGAGAGCAGTTTGGCTTCGTCTGAAATCTGCACCACCAGCTCCCGAGTGGGGGCGAGAATCAGGACCCGCGGCGTTCCCTTTGGCCGCTCGCCCTGAATCGGGTTTCGAATCATATGGGCCAGAATGGAAATCAGGAATGCGGCGGTTTTTCCGGTGCCGGTCTGGGCTTGACCGGATGCGTCCCGGCCGAGCAGCGTGGGGGGAAGGATTTCCGTCTGAATCGGCGAGGGATATCGGTAGTTCAGGTCCGCGACGGCATGCATCACCTCCGAGGGAATATCGAAATCATGAAACCGCTGTTTTCCTTCCTCGGGGTCCACCTCGAACATCGAAATGTCCCAAGACTGATGGGCTTTGACCAGGTCCGGGGTTTGGGTCGGCTGAGCGGAAGGCCCGGTTTTTTTCGGTTTTCGACGCTGTCGGGAGCGCTTTCGTTTTTTCGGCTCGGTGGATGCCGGGCCGTCGGTTTTTGAATCGGAAGCGCTTTTATGGTCCTTTTTTCGAGATTCGGCCTGGCGCGGTGCGTCGGGCCGGCTATCGGTTCGTTCCGCCGAAGGGCTTTTTGTTCCGGAGTCGCGGGGCCTGGGTTCTTCAGGCCGGGATTCTTTTGACCGGGTTTCAGGTTTGGCGGTTTGGGTGAGTCCTTTGAGTTTGTTTCGAATATTGTTGATTAATGATTTCACCATTGGGTGTTGGAATTCTCTCCTTCCATAGGAATGTTTATCCGCTGACGGTGTCCGTCAGGTGTTTGACTGCGCGCATGTATTCGGAAAAACCGACATGCATGAGGTCGTTGTGGTTGGCGCCGGGAATTTTCAGAAGGGTTTTGTCGGAGGCGCTGCCGGCGTTGTACAGGGCCTCCCCGTCGGAAAAGGGGATGATATGATCGTTCAGAGCATGGATAATCAAGGTGGGGCCGCTGAATGCGGCGATTTTGTCCAGATTTCGAAACCCCTCCTTTTCTTCAAATCCGATGGCGCGAATATCGATACCCAAGAGTTCCAGGAGGGGGGCGGCGTAGGCGAACCCGCTTTCCACGATCAGGCCGTCCACCGCATCCGGGTAGTGGGAAACCAGTTCCAGTACCGATGCGCTTCCCAGCGACCGGCCCATCAGAATCAGCGGCCCGGTACAACCCTCCGACCGGAGCCGATCGCGGGTAAAATCGAGGATCACATGGCTGTCGCGCATCATGGCGGTGACGGTGGGAATCCCGTCGGATCGGCCATAGCCCCGGTAATCCACCGGCAGGAAATTGACCCCCAAACGGGTATAGATCGGTCCCAGGTCATCGTAGTCGGAGACGATCTCTCCGTTTCCGTGAAAGAAGAGGATGTTGGGGGAGGAAGTATTCGCGATGTGAAAGCGCCCGCCCACCCGGATGTTTTCTTCCACCGGAATCATCACATCCTGTCCGGGGCCGGTCTTCGATCCATCTCCCATTTCCGGCCGGGGATGAAATAAAAAATGGATCACTTCGGGGCGATCCAGGACTGAATAATTTATTTGGGATATATCAATCATCTAAAAAAATCCACCTTGAACGGTAATCGATATCGGTTCAATACCATTTTCTTACTGAAATATCAACCGATACCGCCGATCCCGAAATGAGGGATCTCGGAGTGGGGAAGGGGGAGGAAAGTTCGGCGGGAAGGAACGGGTCAGTTGACCACCACCAAGTCGTTCAATGCCAGTTGGGCGGAAACCGTGGATTCTTCACGGGCGGGCCTTCCGGCGAAAACAAAGTGCTTTTGAAAATAACGCCGGTTGAGGTCGCTGATGGTCACCCCCCGAGATTGGCTGGCATGGACGAAACGATTATTTTTTAAATAGATGCCCATATGAGAAACCGGCTTTCTTTTGATCTGGAAAAAAATGATATCCCCTTCTCGCAATTCATCCTTTGCCACCGGAACCAGATCGTACTTGTAAATGAACAGCGAGGTCCGGTTCAGGGAAATGCCGTATACATCCTCATAAATCAGTTTCACCAGACAGGAACAGTCGATCCCGATTTCCGAACATCCCCCCCACTGGTAAGGGGTCCCCATCCATTCTTCAATGGCCTTCAGCAGCTCCTTGTTTTCCGAGCCGTCCAACAGGAGGCCCAGGCGCTCGGCGTATTCGGAATAGAACAATGCGTCGGGACCTACAGCCGGGGGCAGGTGCGGTCTCTCTGTTTTCGTTGAAGGCGGTTCGGTTTTTTTCGGAAGACTCGGCGAAGGGGCGGGCTTTTTTTCCGTCAACGCAAGGGAGCGGTTTTCAGAGTCGGCGTTAACCCGCAAGACGGGATGGGGTGAAAGATTTCCGGTACACGAGATTAAAAGGAACATCAGCAGGCTGCTGAAAACTACGGGTGAATATGATTTAAATGTATTTGTCGGCATGATCGTCTCCCTGATAGTTGGTGAACGCATCCCCCTGAAAAATCGAAAGGCCGTTATTATAACCGAAGTTATGACGGTTTATATTTTTATTTCAGTTACTTAGGTTGTTCCATATAAAAGGGGGAGGATCAATGGGGCTCGGGGGGTAATCAGAGGTAGGGATGCGCTACCCGTGAGGATGGTGAAAACAGGGTCGACGGTGTAGGGAAAAGCTCACGGCAGGTGCGAATCGGTCAGGAGGTAAACTCCATGAACAGATCGGTGTCTTGTCCGTCGACCTCCGGCTTGTTTTCCTTCCAGTTGAAGATTCGGCATTTTTCGGCCTGGTCCGAGGGGTTGGCGCAGCCGATATAGGGCATGGCGGGATCACCGATGATCGACTGGTAATGGGTCATTACCGGTTGTTGTCGAGGAATTTCATCCAGTTCAAGCACCTGGACCAGAAAGATTCGGCACTCTCCTTCGAACAGGCTGCTGGATTCTCGAAACCCCTGAATTCGGCTTTCGAAGCGGTCGAGGGCCTCCCTTCGGGAGTCGGCCTGAATCACCAGGTGGAATTCCCCATGTCTTCGTTCTTCTTCTTTTTCTTCCTGCTGATTGGTTGTATGCAAAAAATTTCCGATATAGATCATAGCGTTCCTCCTGATGTGAAAAGGTTTTTAAAAACGAACTCGAATACTCCTCTTCGGCTTTTTGGGCCTTGATCATGCACTTTCTGCATATCAGCACCGGTGCGGTCAGTCAAAAAGAAATTGAAGCTTCGGGTGATTCCGGGGCTTTATCCTCTCGGGTGGTGTCGACGATGGGTTTCTTTCAAGTGGCTCCGGGCCACATGGGTATAAATCTGAGTCGTGGAAATGTCGGCATGACCCAGCATGAGTTGAATGGCGCGCAAATCAGCGCCGCCTTCCAGGAGATGGCTGGCAAAGGCGTGGCGAAGGCTGTGGGGGGTGATCGTTTTCCGGATACCGGATTGATCGACATATCCTTTCAGGACCTTCCAGAATCCCTGACGGGTCATCGGTTTTCCGGCCCGGGCCGCGAACAGGTGGGGGCTGTTTTTGCCCTTGAGTATTTTGGGTCGGGCGGTCTGAAGGTAAAAAAGGAGTTTCTCCCGGGCATGAATTCCGATGGGGATGAGCCGTTCAGTGGAACCTTTTCCCCGGACTTTGACGAAATTGGCGTCGAGGTTGACATCCTGAATCCTGAGATGGATCAACTCGGATACCCGCAGCCCTGCGGCATAAAGGGTCTCCAGCATGGCCGCGTTTCGGACACCGGTGGGTTTGCCGGTGTCGGGCATGCGCAACAGCAGGCGGACCTCATCCACCGAAAGAATGTCGGGCAGTTTGAGCCCGGTTTTCGGCAGATCGATGGGTGCTGAAGGATCCCGCTGCAGAATGTTTTCCCGCACCAGAAATCGGTAAAAGCCCCGAAGGGTCACCAGGTGCCGGGCCCGGGACCGCTTCTCCATTTGTTCATTTTTCAGGGCCATCAAGTGGGCCAGTATGTGGGCGGTATCGGCTTCCGAGGGCTGGTGAATGCCGATATCCCCAAGGTAACCGAAGTACCGGTTCAGGTCTCTGCCGTATGCCTCAAGGGTCGCCTTCGAGAGCCCTTTTTCAACCAACAGGTAGGTGAAATACTGATCCGCGAGTCGATCCCAGGTCGTCATATTTTGGGTTTCTCCGATGCCGGTGTTCTTACGCTTAAGCCGTTTAATTTCCTTCATTATACCGGGTTTTTTCGGTCATTGACAAGGGCGGGTTTTTTAATTATCATCGAGTCTATATAGATTGATCTCAAAGGTTTTTTCAAAGCACCGGTTTCTTTGGGGTCCGACATTTTCTTTTGAACCCTTTCCTTCCACCCGGGCGGAGGCCCGGTCGATTTTCGAGGAATAGATGAACCAACAGATTCTGGTCGTCGGCGGTGCGGGGTATATCGGGGCGCACATGTGCAAGTATCTCGCCGCTCACGGGTATACGCCGCTGGTTCTGGACAATCTGGTATACGGTCACCGCGAGGCGGTTCAGTGGGGTCCTCTGATCGAGGGGTCGATCGAAAATACCCGGCTGCTGGATGAGGTGTTTTCCGAATATGATATTTCAGGGGTCATGCATTTTGCGGCCTATGCCTATGTGGGCGAATCCGTGGAAGACCCGGCCAAGTATTACCGGAACAATGTGGCGGCGACCCTGAACCTGTTGGAAGCCATGGTTCGACACCGGGTCGATCGCTTTATCTTTTCTTCATCCTGCGCCACCTACGGCGAACCGGTCCGGATTCCCATGGCCGAAGATCATCCCCAATTTCCGATCAATCCCTACGGGCGAACCAAGCTCATGGTGGAGCAGGTGCTGGATGATTTCGAACATGCCTATGGGCTTCGCTCCGTCTGTCTGCGTTATTTCAATGCGGCAGGGGCCGATTCCGAGGGGCGACTGGGGGAGGATCACAACCCGGAAACCCACCTCATTCCACTGGTGCTTCAAACCGCCCTCGGGCAGCGGAAAGAGATTCACATTTTCGGGGACGACTACGACACCCCGGACGGCACCTGTATTCGGGATTACATTCATGTGGAAGACCTGGCCCAGGCCCATCTCTCCGCCATGGTACGGTTGTTGGACGGCGCCCCCGGAGACAAATTCAATCTCGGCAACGGAGAGGGATATTCGGTAAAGGCGGTGATCGACACCGCCCGCCGGATCACCGGCAAACCGATTTCGGCCCGAATCGATCCGAGAAGGCCCGGAGATCCGCCGGCCCTGATCGGTTCCAGCGAGAAAGCGATGCGGGACCTGGAATGGAAACCCGCATACCCGGATCTCGAGACCATCATTGAAACCGCCTGGCGGTGGCATCAAAGCCATCCTCGGGGGTTTGGGAGGTAAAATCTCCTGTTTTTCAGAATGAAACTATGGCAGGATGCGCGAGCGGATTGAATGTTCATTTTCAACGAAAGGACGATAACGACATGATTAAGAAAATGAGGCGGAACGGCGGATGGCGGATGTTTGCAGGGGTGTTCTTCTCTCTGGTGCTGCTGGCCGGTTTTTCAGGTTGCAGCGGTTTGAGGGGCGGTTCGAGCGGATACGACGCACAGGGTGTTGCGGCGGATACGGGCAGCCCGCTGTATTACGGGTTCAATGATGTGCTGATTCCGCCGGAGTTGAGGTCGGATCAGAAGAATTCCTACATTCTTCAATCCCATGGTTTTTCCGCCGGCATTCTTTCCTTCAAGGGCCGGGTGGACCGGGGATCCCTGGTCGCCTTTTTTCGGGAAAACATGCTCAAAGACAACTGGAAGCCCACCGGTTCTTTCATCTCCTCGAGAACCATTCTTTTGTATGAAAAGCAGAACCGCTGGTGCGTGATCTACATTACCGAAGGTGATTTCTACACCAACGTGGAGGTCGGGGTTATTCCCCGGGTCGAGGAAGGAAGTGGGGAACTGATTCGATAAATGACCGGCCGACTTCAGGATAAACAGCTCATCCTCGGGGTGTGCGGCGGCATTGCCGCCTATAAAAGCGTCGAACTGCTTCGGCTGATGACCAAGCAGGGGGCCCGGGTGCGGGTGGTCATGACCCGACATGCCGGTGAATTCGTGGCGCCGCTCACGTTTGAGGCGCTCTCCGGTGAACCGGTCTGCATCGACCTTTTCGATCGCACCGACCGGGACGCCTCCATTCGGCACATCGACTGGGCCCAGGAGGCCGACGCCGCAGTGATCGCGCCGGCCACCGCCAATCTGGTCGCCAAGCTGGCCAACGGAATGGCCGATGATGCGCTGTCCACCTTCTTGCTGGCCATGATCTGTCCGGTGCTGGTCTGCCCCTCCATGAACACCCATATGTACCAGCACCCTTCGGTTCAGCGGAACCTCGACCGGTTGAAAACGGACGGCCATATGGTCCTGGAACCCGGTGCCGGGCAGCTGGCCTGCGGCACGGTGGGGCCGGGCAGACTGCCCGAGCCGGAACAGATACTGGATCGGCTGATCGCCCGCCTCACCCCCAAAGACCTGGCGGGCAAACGGGTGCTGGTGACCGCCGGGCCGACCCGGGAGTTTATCGATCCGGTCCGGTTCATCTCCAATCCGTCATCGGGTAAGATGGGGTTTGCCGTGGCGACGGCCGCCGAAAACCGGGGGGCCGAGGTTGTTTTGGTGGCGGGGCCCACCCGTCTTTTTGATCCGGCCAATATTCAGACGATTCGGGTGGTCTCGGCCCGGGAGATGGCCGGAGCGGTTTTCGATCATTTCGAGGCGGCAGATATCATCATCAAAACCGCGGCCGTATCCGATTACAGCCCTCCGGAGATCGCTGATCATAAGATCAAGAAAGGGGCCGAGGAGATGGACATTGTGTTTCAAAAAAATATTGATATTCTGCGGACCCTCGGCGGCCGAAAGCGCCCGGATCAATTTCTTGTCGGATTTGCGGCGGAAACCCGAGACCTTCGGGAAAACGCCTGTAAAAAACTGGTTGAAAAGAACCTGGACATGATTGTGGGCAATCTGGTGGGAAATCCCGATTCCGGATTTTCCGCCGATACCAACCGTGTGACCCTTTTTTATCCGAACCGGGAAAAGGAACCCCTGGAGGTTATGGAGAAAACGGCGGTGGCGAACCTCCTCCTCGACCGCATTTTGGAGCGGCTATCGTGAGTCGGGAACACACCCCGTTTGCCCGGAATCGCAGGGCGGTATTCGCAGAAACCCTGGGTCAGGTCCGAAACACCCTCTCTTTTATGGCCGATCTGGGGTACCGCGGATTCGATGTGTCGGAAGAAACCCTGGATATTCTGAAAACCCTCGGAAAACCTGAGAAACCCGAGGTCCCGAAGAAACCGGAACCGCAGGAGCGGCAGACTGGGAAAAAAACACCTGAAACCGGGTCGGACCCGGCATCAAAGGAAACGCCGGATATTTCTAAAAAGAATTCCAGGGGCCGCGAAACCCTCGAAGATATCCGCGCCGAGATAGGGGATTGCCGGCGCTGCAAGTTATGCGAGCGCCGAACCCACATCGTCTTCGGCACCGGAAATCCCCGGGCCCGGCTGATGTTTGCGGGGGAAGGCCCCGGAAGGGACGAAGACCTTCAAGGGGAACCATTTGTCGGGGCGGCGGGCCGGCTTCTGACCAAAATCATACAGGCGATTCAACTCACCCGGGAAGAGGTCTACATCGCCAACATCATCAAATGCCGTCCTCCGGGAAATCGAAACCCGGAGCCTGAGGAGATTCGAACCTGCTACCCCTTTCTGGAGCGCCAGATTCAGGCTGTACAACCGGAGTTCATCTGCGCCTTGGGAAGCTTCGCCGCCCGGACCCTGTTGAGCACGAGTGAGTCCATTTCCCGACTGAGAGGACGTTTTCATAATTACAAGGGGATCAAGGTGGTCCCTACCTTTCACCCCGCCTTCCTGTTGCGGTATCCGGAGCGGAAGCGGGATGTCTGGGAGGATATGAAGATGCTCATGCGGGAGATGGGCCATGAGATATAGCCTCCTCTTTTCCGTCCTTGCTGTTCTGCTCCTTTTTTTTCCGCTCCCTGCCGACCTGAAGGCCGAGGGGCCCGGCGATATCTATATTATTTCCGTTTCGGGTCCCATCGGTCCGGGGGTTTCCGGCTTTCTGGTATCCGGCATCGAACAGGCCGATCAGGAAGGGGCCGAATGTTTGATCATTCTTCTGGATACCCCCGGCGGTCTGGTGGATGCCATGCGGGATATCGTCCAGGCCGTTCTGGGAAGCGGGGTACCCGTGGTGGTTTATGTGGCGCCTTCCGGGGCCCGGGCCGCATCGGCCGGGGTGTTGATCACGTTGGCGGCGGATATCGCGGCCATGGCTCCCGGCACCAACATCGGCGCGGCCCATCCGGTCGGCGCCGGCGGAGCGGAAATGGAAGGCCCCATGGCGGACAAGGTCCTCAACGACATGGCCGCCTACGCCCGATCCATTGCCGAGCGACAGGGCCGGAATGTGGAATGGGCCGAAAAGGCGGTTCGTGAGTCGGTATCGGCCACGGAAAACGAAGCGCTGAAAGAAGGGATCATCGACCTGATCGCCGCCGATCTCGAGGACCTGATTCAAAAACTCGACGGCCGGACGGTGGCGGCAAAAGGAGAGCTGAATCTTCAAAACGCCCGGCGGGTGCCGTTGAAAGAGAACTTTCGCACTCAAGTTCTCAAAGCCGTCAGTGATCCCAATATCGCCTTTATTCTGCTGATGATCGGGTTGGCCGGCCTCTATTTCGAGCTTGCCCAGCCCGGGGCCGTTTTTCCCGGCGTGATCGGGGGGATCAGCCTGATTCTGGCCTTTTTCGCCCTTCAGACCCTTCCGGTCAATTATGCCGGGGTGCTTTTGATTATCGCGGGCCTGGTTCTGTTCCTTCTGGAAATCAAAATCACCAGCTACGGGTTGTTGAGCCTGGCCGGAATCGGAAGCCTGTTCTTGGGCGGCCTGATGCTGTTTGAGAGCGAAATGCCGGGGTTTCGCCTCTCCTGGAGCGTGCTCATCACCACCGTGGCGATGTTTTCCGGGTTTTTTATCGCAGTGGTGGTCCTGGTCTGCCGATCACAATTTCTCCAACCGAAAACCGGCACGGACGGATTGATCGGGCAATCGGGAGAGGTTCGAGAAACGCTTTCCCCCCGGGGAAAGGTGTTCATCCACGGAGAAATCTGGAACGCCGTATGCGAAACCCCGGTGCTTCCGGGGGAGGTCGTCCGGGTCATCGGGGTCAAAGGGCTCCTTCTCGAGGTTCAGCCTCTGACGCCGATTGAAATGGATGCAGGCAAAGCGTTGGGGCCGCAGGGGAAGACGCCTGCGGAGCCGTTGAAGAAATCATAACAAAGAGGCAGGAGGTATGATGCCGATTATTCCGATTGTCATCCTCGTCTTGGTGCTGCTCTTTCTCTGGGCCGCCATTCGGGTGTTGAATGAATACGAGCGGGGGGTGATTTTTCGCCTGGGGCGGGTGATTCAGATCAAAGGCCCGGGGTTGATCATCCTGGTTCCGGTCATCGACAAAATGGTGCGGGTGAGTCTGCGGCTGGTCGTCATGGATGTCGACCCCCAGGACGTCATCACCCGGGACAATGTCTCGGTCAAGGTCAATGCGGTAATCTATTTCCGGGTCATCGATTCGGTCAAGGCGGTCATCGAGGTGGAGGATTACCGGTATGCCATGGGCCAGCTGGCCCAGACCACCCTGCGCTCCATCTGCGGTCAGGCGGAACTGGATGAACTGCTGTCCGAACGGGATAAGATCAATTCCAGTATTCAGGAAATCCTCGATACCCAGACCGATCCCTGGGGCATCAAGGTGACCACCGTGGAATTGAAGCATATCGATCTGCCCCAGGAGATGCAGCGGGCCATGGCCCGGCAGGCCGAAGCCGAAAGAGACCGGCGGGCCAAGGTGATCAACGCCGAAGGAGAATTTCAGGCCGCGGCCCGGCTGGCGGATGCGGCCGAAATCATCGAAGTACGGCCCATCGCGCTTCAACTTCGGTATCTTCAGACCATGAATGAAATGTCGGCCGAAAGGAACACCACCACCATCTTTCCGGTGCCCCTGGACCTGTTTAAACCGATTTTCGATCTGATTTCCAGACAGGGAAAATAGCCGGCGATATTTTCTTTTTTTTTAGGCCGCCGGTTCAAAAGCCTGCTTTCCCGGTTGACAGCATAAGAAAAATTAATTTATAAGACACATTTTTCAATTTCCACGAATTATGCAGATAATGCCAGGGCGGGGGTTCACCTCCGCTTCTACTTTTTTGAAAGAAAGGAGCCTGACGGAAGATGGCCAAGAAAGAAACCAAAGAAAAACCCCTTGAAAAGATGACCGCCAAAGAGTTGAGGGAAGTTGCCATGTCTCTGGAAGAGATCACCGGAGCCAGCGGTATGAACAAGGCGGAACTGATCAGCGCCATTCGAAAGGCCCGGGGTATCGAAGAGCCGGTCGGCCGAAAAAAGAGCGGGTCCGTTCGGGAAATGAAACACAAGATGAAGGAGCTGAAAGCCAAACGGGAGGCCGCCTTGAAAGAAGAGGATGAAAAAATGGCCGACGTCTTGCGGAAACGGATACTGCGGCTCAAGAAAAAGACCCGGCGGGTCGCCTGATTCCGGTGAATTCATTTTTCCGAAACTCCGCCGGAGGGCCGCTTTGAAAATCGACCCGAACCGATTGGCGTTTGACATCGACGGGGTGGTGGCCGACACCATGCATCTGTTCCTGGATATCGCCCGTGAGGACTTTAACATTCGGGACCTTCGGTATGAAGACATCACCTGCTATATGCTGGAGGAGTGTCTGAACCTCGAAGAAACGGTGATCGAATCCATTGTGGTGAAGCTCCTGGACGGCAGCCGGGACGCGGGGCTGCGGCCGATTCCGGGGGCCCCGGAGGTCCTGAAACGGTTGGGCAACGACCACGGACCTGTGCGGTTCGTGACCGCCCGCCCCGACGATGAAGCCATTCGGGAGTGGATGCACCGAATCATGCCGCTTCCGCCTTCCCATCTGGACCTCGTGGCCACCGGTTCTTTCGAGGCCAAGGCCACGGTGCTTCGGGAAAAGGGGATATCCCATTTCGTGGAAGACCGGCTGGAAACCTGTTTTCTGCTTCAGGAGGAAGGGCTTACACCGATCCTGTTCAAGCAGCCCTGGAACCGGGAATCCCATCCCTTCGTGGAGGTGGGAAACTGGACTGAACTGGCCGCTCTCATCGATTTTCCGGACCGGAATTCATGAGGGACCGGATCGAAGCCTTTATCGGGGCACTTGCCTTTGAAAAAGGATATTCCGACAGCACCTGCCGGGCATATCGGTCCGATCTCGAAGAATTCTCCGAATACCTGGAGTCACTTCGGCCGGAGAATGAGGTGACGCCGATGCTTCCCGGGGGTGTGGACGGGCGGATGATCCGCGGGTATCTGGGATATCTTCACCGAAAGAACAAGAAGAGCACCATTTCCAGGAAGTTGGCGGCCGTGCGGTCTTTTTTCCGATTCCTGATTAAGAGGGAAGAAATTCAGGCCGATCCCACCGATCAGGTGGCGACCCCCAAACAAGAGAAGCCGATCCCCGAATATCTGTCGGTGGATGATATGTTCCGACTGCTGGAATCCATCGAGACCGACACCCTCCTGGGCCGCCGGAACAAGGCGATGTTTGAAACCCTCTACTCCGGCGGAATCCGGATTTCCGAACTGGTGGGGTTGAGCCTGTTCGATGTCGATTACTCCCGGGAACTGATACGGGTGAGGGGAAAAGGCGACCGGGAGCGGATCGTGCCGGTGGGGCCGAAGGCCCTTGAATCGATTCTGCGCTACCGAAAGACCTTGCAGACCGAAGAAAAGATCTCCATGGAGACCGATGGCCCGCTCTTCTTGAACAAAGATCTCGGCAGGCTGTCGGCCCGATCCGTTCGACGCATTTTAGAGAAGCTCACCCGGGAATGCGGGCCCCTGGTGTCGATATCGCCCCATGGGGTGCGTCATTCCTATGCCAGCCACATGCTCGATTCCGGTGCGGATCTGCGGTCCCTTCAGGAGTTGCTGGGTCACAAGAATCTGTCCACCACACAAAAATACACCCATGTCAGCATCGAAAAGCTGATGGAGACTTATGACAAGGCCCATCCCCGCAAATAGACGCTTTCCGAAAAGGACAAACCCATGAAAACCTTTCACGGCACCACCATCCTGGCGGTTCGCCACCGGGGAACAATCTGCGTGGCCGGGGACGGTCAGGTCACCCTGGGAGACAACATCGTCAAACACCAGGCCCGAAAGGTGCGGCGGATCTATAATGAAAAAATCGTGGTCGGATTCGCCGGCGCCTCGGCCGACGCCCTGAACCTGTCCGAGCGGCTGGAAGGCAAGCTGGAACGTTACAATGGAAATCTGACCCGCAGCGCCGTGGAACTGGCCCGGGACTGGCGTACCGACAAATACCTTCGCCGGCTGGAGGCGATGATGATCGCCGCCGATGAAGCCAGCATGTACCTGATCTCGGGAAACGGGGATGTGATCGAGCCGGATGAAGGCGTAGTGGCCATCGGTTCCGGCGGTGTGGCGGCCCAGGCCGCCGCTATGGCCCTGGTTCAGAAAAGCGATCTCGACGCTCGGTCGATCGTGGAAGAAGCCATGAGGATCGCCGCATCCATCTGCATCTATACCAATGATGTCATTACACTTGAAACCCTGTAGCGGGTCTCTGAAGCCTGATCCCAAGTGCGCGTTTTTTCGGTTTGGTGGGTTTGAATACGTCTGCGGGATTCTTATGTTTATTGAATGGACTTTTTTACCCATCGAATCGAATGAACAAGGGATTGACCCATGAGTGATTTAAAACCATCCGAAATCGTCATCGAACTGGATAAATACATTATCGGTCAGCACCGGGCCAAACGATCCGTGGCCATCGCCCTTCGAAACCGGTGGCGCCGGCGACAGCTGGCTCCGGACCTTCGAGAGGAGATCGCTCCCAAGAATATCATCCTGATCGGCCCCACCGGGGTCGGAAAGACGGAGATTTCCCGGCGGCTGTCCAAATTGACCGATTCCCCCTTCAACAAGGTGGAAGCATCCAAATTCACCGAGGTGGGGTATGTGGGCCGGGATGTGGAATCGATGGTCCGGGATCTTGTGGAAATTACCGTCAACACCATGAAGCTGCGGGAGCAGGAAGCGGTCAAGGACAAGGCCCGCCGAATCGCCGAAGAGCGCCTTCTAGACCTGCTGCTGCCCAAATCTACGGAATCCCACGGAAACCGGGACGAAAACGCGGAAGTCTCTTCGGTGGAACTGGTCACCCCGGAGCGCACCGGCGCGTCTTCCACCCGCGAGAAACTTCGCGGCATGCTTCGAAAAGGCAAACTGGACGACCGGTATGTGGACCTGGACGTCTCCGACCGGTCCATGCCGATGGTGGAGATTTTCTCCAATGCCGGAATGGAAGAATTGGGAGTCAATTTCAAGGACATGTTCAGCAACCTCATGCCCAAGAACACCAAACGGCGCAAGGTGAAGGTCTCCGAAGCCATGGATCTTCTGGCCCAGGAAGAGGCCCAGAATCTGGTGGACATGGACAAGGTGGTCAAGGAGTCCATCGAAAAGGTGGAGCAGTCGGGAATTATCTTTCTGGACGAGATCGACAAGATCGTCGGCAAAGACTCGGGCGGGGGCCACGGCCCGGATGTCTCCCGGGAAGGGGTGCAGCGGGACCTGCTGCCGCTGGTGGAAGGCTCCACCGTCACCACCAAGTACGGCCCGGTCAAGACCGATCATGTCCTCTTCATTGCGGCGGGTGCTTTTCATGCCATAAAACCCTCGGATATGATTCCGGAACTTCAGGGTCGGTTTCCCATCCGGGTAGAGCTCGATTCCCTCAGCCGGGAAGACTTCATCAAAATTTTGACCGAACCGAGAAACGCCCTGACCCTTCAGTATGAAGAACTTCTCAAGACCGAAGGGGTGGAGGTGGTTTTTAAGGAAGACGCGGTGGAGACCATCGCCCAATATGCCCAGGAGGTCAACGAAAACACCGAAAACATCGGGGCCCGTCGACTTCATACCATTCTGGAATGCCTTCTGGAGGACATCTTGTTCGATGCACCGGACATGAAGGAAAAGAGGGTGGTCATCGACCGGGGGTATGTCGAAGACAAGCTACAGGACATTAAATCGGACGAAGACCTGAGCCGGTATATTCTTTAGGAGACGGACATGAACGAACATGTCGCCGACATTCTGATCGAGGCCCTGCCTTACATCCGCCGGTTTTCCGGGATGACCATCGTGATCAAGTACGGCGGCCATGCCATGGTGGACGAGCAGCTCAAGGAGGATTTCGCCAGGGACATCACACTGTTGAAATTCATCGGGCTCAATCCGGTGGTGGTCCACGGCGGCGGTCCCCAGATCAGCAAGGTCCTGGAACAGATGGGAATCGCATCCAGATTCGTCCGCGGAATGCGCCTCACCGACGCCCCCACCATGGATGTGGTGGAGATGGTGCTCGGCGGCAAGGTCAATAAATCGATCGTGGCCCAGATCAACCGGCAGGGGGGCAAGGCGGTGGGGCTTTCGGGTAAGGACGGACAACTGATTCAGGCCAAAAAGATGCACATCGTTTATCAGGAAGACGAGACCAAGCCGCCGGAGATCATCGACCCCGGCCTGGTGGGGGAGGTGACCCGGGTGGACCCCTCGGTCATCAACACCCTGACCGCCCGGGGCTTTATCCCCATCATCGCGCCGGTGGGCACCGGGGAGTCGGGCGAGACCTACAACATCAACGCCGATCTGGTGGCCGGCAAAATCGCCCAGGCCCTCTCCGCCGGCCGGTTCATTCTGCTCACCGACGTGGACGGGGTGCTCGATAAGAAGGGTGAACTGATTTCCTCCATCGATGCCGGCACTATCCAGCGGATGGTGGAGGAAGGGTCCATCTCCGGCGGCATGATTCCCAAGATCGAACATGCCCTGGAGGCGCTGCAAAACGGGGTGGGGAAAACCCATATCATCAACGGCAAGAAACGGCACGCCCTGCTTCTGGAGCTTTTTACCGACAGCGGGATCGGAACTCAGGTGACGGTATGACGGAAGCATTGAGAAAACAGGCGGATGAGGTCATGATGAAGACCTATCTTCGGCAGCCGGTGGTCCTGACCCGTGGCCGGGGATGCCGGGTCTGGGACAGCGAAGAAAAGTCCTACCTCGACTTTATCGGCGGCATCGCGGTCTGCTGCCTGGGCCATTGCCATCCCCGGGTGGTTCGGGCCTTGTACCGGCAGGCCGAAACCCTGTTTCATGTGTCCAACTTATACTACACCGCTCCCCAGGTCGATCTGGCCGCCTGGCTGGTGGACCATTCTTTTGCGGACCGGGTTTTCTTCTGCAACAGCGGGGCCGAAGCCAACGAGGCCGCCATCAAGATGGCCCGGCGGTATTTTCATGAAAAAGGAGAAACCGGCCGGTTTCGAATCGTCTCCGCAGATAAATCCTTTCACGGCCGCACCATGGCCACACTGTCGGCCACGGGTCAGGACAAGATCAAGACCGGTTTTTCACCGGTCCTGGAGGGTTTCGATTTTATCCCTTTCAATGATGCCAAGGCCGTTGAAAAGGCGGTGGGACCGGATACCTGTGCGGTGATTCTGGAACCGATTCAAGGCGAGGGCGGGGTGGTGGAACCGAACCCGGACTATCTCGGACAGGTGCGGGAAATCTGCGACCGGTCCGGGGCCCTGTTGATTCTGGATGAGATTCAGACCGGGGTGGGACGAACCGGAAAGCTGTTTGCCCATTCCCATTTCGGAATCACCCCCGATATCATGACCCTGGCCAAAGCCCTGGGCAACGGGCTCCCCATCGGGGCGATGCTGGCCACGGAAACGGTGGCCTCGGCCTTCGGGCCGGGGGCCCACGCCACCACCTTCGGCGGCGCCCCGATCATCACGGCCGCGGCCCTGGAGACCCTCAAGACCTTGGAGGAAGAAGGGATTATCGACCATTGCGCCGAGATCGGGGCCTATTTCAAAGACCGCCTGATCGGCCTCAAGAAAGCCCATGACAGCGTGGTCGGGGTTCGCGGCAGGGGGCTTCTGCTGGGCCTGGAACTGCGGGAATCGGGGACCCCTCTGGTAACCGAGTGTCTGAAACGCGGATTTCTGGTCAACTGTATTCAGGATCGGGTGCTGCGGTTTGCGCCTCCCCTGATCATTCAAAAAGAAGAGGTCGATTCCCTGGTGGAATGTCTGGACAACCTGCTGTAAGTCTCGTGGAATGGATTAGAATCGGAAACGGGCCGTGATCCCGGGGTGGCCTGCCTATCATTAAACGGAAGATCGCTGACGGATCAGTAAAGAGAAAAATTAGGAGCATTTCATGTCGGAAAAAGTCAATAAAGTGGTGCTGGCCTACTCGGGCGGATTGGATACCTCGGTTATCTTGAGATGGCTGATTGAAACCTATGACTGCGAGGTGGTCGCCTTTTCGGCGGACATCGGTCAGGACGAGGAGCTGGATACGATCGAAGACAAGGCGACCCGAACCGGGGCGTCCAAGGTCTATATCGACGATCTTCAAGAAGAGTTTATTCGGGACTATGTTTTTCCGGCATTTCGGGCCAATGTCCTCTACGAGGGGCAGTACCTTCTGGGGACCTCCATCGCCCGCCCCCTGATCGCCAAACGGCAGATCGAAATCGCCAATCTCGAAGGGGCGGATGCGGTCAGCCACGGCGCCACCGGCAAGGGAAACGACCAGGTCCGGTTCGAGCTGAGCTACTACGCCCTGAAACCCGATATCAAGGTCATCGCACCCTGGCGTGAGTGGGACCTCAATTCCCGGACCGCCCTGATGGAGTTCGCCTCCGCCCACCATATTCCGGTGTTGTCCACCCGGGCCAAACCTTACAGCACCGACCGGAACATGCTTCACATCAGCTATGAAGGCGGCATCCTGGAAGATCCCTGGGCCCCGCCGCCGGAAGATATCTACACCGTCACGGTATCCCCACAGGATGCCCCGGACCGGGCCGAAGAGATCGAGATCACTTTTGAGCAGGGGGACCCGACCGCCATCAACGGCAAGACCCTGTCTCCGGCAACCCTGTTCCGGGAACTCAATCGCATCGGCGGTAAACACGGCGTCGGTCGGGCCGACCTGGTGGAGAACCGGTTCGTGGGCATGAAATCCCGCGGGGTATACGAAACCCCCGGGGGCACTATTTTGAGGACCGCCCATATCGCCATGGAATCGATTACCATGGACCGGGAGGTGATGCACCTTCGGGATTCCCTGATGCCCAAATACGCCCAATTGATCTACAACGGGTTCTGGTTTTCCCCGGAGCGCGAGCTGATGCAGAAGATGATCGACGAATCCCAGACCGCGGTTTCCGGTGTCGTTCGGCTGGAACTTTACAAAGGCAACTGCAGGGTGCTGGGGCGGAAATCCGATTTTACCCTCTACAGCGAAGCCTTTGCCACCTTTGAGGACGACACCGTCTACCGGCAAGGGGACGCCGAGGGATTCATCAAGCTGAACGCGCTTCGGCTTCGGATCCGGGAAATGAACCGCAAAAAATAGGGTTTACGGAGAGCATAGAAAATAATGGCCCGAAAGCTGTGGGACGGAAGATTTCAGGAAGGCACCGATGCGCTGGTGGAGCGGTTCACCGCTTCCATCGGGTATGATCGACGGCTGTATGCCTATGACATTCAGGGCAGTATCGCCCATTGCACCATGCTGGCCGAATGCGGCATCATCGGCCGGGAGGAATCGGACACCCTGATTCAAGGGCTGAAGCAGATTCAAAAGGAGATCGAAGCCGGCGATTTCACCTGCGACGACCGCCTGGAAGACATTCACATGCACATCGAGTCCCGACTGGGGGAGGTCGTGGGCAAGGTCGCCCAGAAGCTTCACACCGCCCGAAGTCGAAACGACCAGGTGGCGTTGGACATTCGCCTCTATCTTCGAGACGAAGTCCGGTGGATGATCGAG